>Ga0310828_1000167_pt1 | contig 95295 bp, 78 predicted proteins | sample WT_ome_3_FD_202242 | JGI IMG/M metagenome (GOLD analysis project Ga0310828, IMG submission 202242) | Sorghum-adapted microbial communities enriched on wild type (WT) sorghum from Joint BioEnergy Institute, Emeryville, California, United... ... | reverse complement strand
CCCCCCTCAAGATGAGATTTCCCAATTCGTAAGACCCCTTGAAGACGACAAGGTTGATAGGCCTGAGGTGGAAGTGCAGCAATGCATGGAGCTGACAGGTACTAATCGGTCGAGGGCTTATCCAAAACACACTAAAATGCAGATTGAGTTTCGTATCCAGTTTTCAAGGATTAAACCTTGAATTGTTTGGTGGCGATAGCGGAGGGGTTCCACTCGTTCCCATCCCGAACACGACCGTTAAGCCCTCCAGCGCCGATGGTACTTGGACCGAAGGGTCCTGGGAGAGTAGGACGCTGCCAAGCAATGTTCCCCGATAGCTCAGTCGGTAGAGCACTCGACTGTTAATCGAGTTGTCACAGGTTCGAGTCCTGTTCGGGGAGTCTATCCTGGAAGGGAGGTTATATGCTTTGCATATTTCCTTCTCTTCCGGGGAAACCAACTCTTATGGAGAGGTGTCCGAGTTGGCCGAAGGAGCACGATTGGAAATCGTGTAGGCGTCACAAGCGTCTCGAGGGTTCGAATCCCTCTCTCTCCGCCAGCAAGGACTTGAATATGGCCCGTTGGTCAAGGGGTTAAGACACCTCCCTTTCACGGAGGTAACAGGGGTTCGAATCCCCTACGGGTCACCATCTCTTTTTATTAGTCATCCCAGATTTGGAGGCTTAGCTCAGCTGGGAGAGCATCTGCCTTACAAGCAGAGGGTCGGGGGTTCGATCCCCTCAGCCTCCACCATAACTTCTTTATTACTGACGCGGGGTGGAGCAGCCCGGTAGCTCGTCGGGCTCATAACCCGAAGGCCGCAGGTTCAAATCCTGCCCCCGCAATTATCCTCTTCCAGAGGATGGCATTATTCTCGTGTGGAGCCGTGGTGTAGAGGCCTAACATGCCTGCCTGTCACGCAGGAGATCGCGGGTTCGAATCCCGTCGGCTCCGCCATTTAACTTCTTTGTTTTGTACGAGCCATTAGCTCAGTTGGTAGAGCACCTGACTTTTAATCAGGGTGTCGAAGGTTCGAGTCCTTCATGGCTCACCAGTTTCATATTTGATTATGCGGACGTGGCTCAGCGGTAGAGCATCGCCTTGCCAAGGCGAGGGTCGCGGGTTCGATTCCCGTCGTCCGCTCCATAATCATACGCGCCCTTAGCTCAGCTGGATAGAGCGTTTGACTACGAATCAAAAGGTCAGGAGTTCGAATCTCTTAGGGCGCGTTCCCTTTGCCGGTGTGGCGGAATTGGCAGACGCGCGCGACTCAAAATCGTGAGGGAAACCGTGGGGGTTCGAGTCCCTTCACCGGCATCAAACAAGCAGATTTGTTAAATCACGGATCGTGATTTAACAAATCTGCTTTTTTTGTTACAACGTGAGATGATCTTAAGTTTAATAATTACAATACCAAATGACACCGAAGAGCTCAGGAGGAAACGATACAAAAGTTACATGGTTAAGCCGTTTACTTTTGAATATACAAATGAAAAGAAATTTGGTTTCTTCAGTAATCGGCGGAGATAGCCAGGAACCAGAAGTTGTAGCAGGAAATTATAAATAAGACTATCTTTAGTTTTAAGAAGGAGGGAATGAAAAGGAAGGAATCCAGCGAGTAATAAGAAGGAGTTGGGATTTAAAAGGATATATTTCCTATTGATGTAATAATGCTTGACAAAAAATATTGAAATCAAGTTGAATACACTATATAATATGTATAAAATTACAATATTTACCTCAAGATTAATGGTAATCCCTCCATCATGAGTACCACTTTACTTCTTTTACAATAGTGCAGCCAACCCAGTTATCCCCTCTCTTCTTCGACATTTAATTTGCAGTTTCTGTCTTGCGTCGATGTTGTAAGATGTTAGCTTTAATGTGCGTGCCGGAGGCGGACAACGCAGAATTTCCGCTTCAAACAAGCATTGTTTAGAATGAGCGTAGGAAAGGTGTAAGTCGAAGTGTTTATGTATTGAATGGTTTGATTAATGAAGCAGATATTGATGTTCAATAATGACTGATTGTATCAAGAATACCAGAAGGGGTGTATCTGATATCTGGTATCTTGCTGCAATAAATAAGAGTCGATTTCCATACTGCTTTTGGAGGAGCGATGGAAATCAACTCTGTACGCTCTTTGCTATGTTCAAAGCAAACAGCCTAGATACTATTATAAGATAAAAAATGTTTTGTACATAGTTGATAGAGTGGGCTTTTAGAGAGGAGGAGGGATTTAGTCTAAATAGAAAGATTGAGAATTTCTTGTAGGGTTAGATGTGCTGTTTTTTAATTGGAATGAAAAACTTTTAAAGAGGTGAAAAACAGTGATCTCAAAAAAGATGAAAGCATTAACTGTATTTAGTCTTTTGGCATCTTTATTATTACTTAGTCTTAATTCAGGTGTTTATGCAGCGGAAACGAATCTTTCAAAAAGAACATTAGATGAAATTTCTGCTGTTTATGACTCCCTACCAAAGAATTTGAAGCAAAATAAGGCCAATCTTATTGATGAGAACATTATGATTTATGATGAAAGCGGCCGAATTAAAAATGAAATCCATTCTGACGGACGAATTTACGATATTCAATGGGACAATGATAGAATTATTCAAGTTACTGACACAGCAGGGTATAAAACAGTTTACGACTATTCTAAGAATGGACAAGTTGTCGAGAATATTTTTTATAACAATCAACTGCAGACATCTTACTTTCGGGAGAAAGAGCTGTATCAAATAAATCTTGGAAAATTCAGCAATGCAGAAGCAACTTTGAAAGATGAAATAGCTAAACAATATTCCCAAGGGCTAGTTGATAGTTCCACTGTTAATAGGCTTGAGAATAGTTCTGTTACTCCTTTTGCAGTTGTCGATTATTATGTTGCCGGCAAAAGGATGAATTCACTATTATCCTCAAGTGATTTTCTTTATAACAATGACGACGCAATGACTGAAAGTGAAATTCAGAGTTTCCTTACAAGTAAAAATTCTGTTTTGAGGAATAGCATTAAGATTTATGCTATCAATTCTAGTGGTAATGCTTATGATACTGGTAGAACAGTAAAACCTTCAAAGGTTATTAGTGATGCAGCAAAGAATGCGGGTATTAATCCTCGAGTGATACTGGTTACCCTACAGAAAGAAAGCAGTCTAGTTACCAGTACAGATACTAACGTTAATAGAAGAGCATTTCATTACGCTATGGGCTATGGAGCGACGGATAGTGGAGATATTACCACGTACACCGGTTTTGATAAGCAGGTCGAACTTGCCAGTGCGTGGATGTATGATAAGTGGCTGCATGATTCCAAGCTAGATGTGTTTTTGACTGTTAATGGCGGTGTATCAAAAACATCTGGTGGTGTGACTTATGCTGGGAAAATACAGGTGGACACTTTTCCAGCATGGGTATTGTATACGTATACTCCACATGTAATTGACTATTCTTTATTACCGACAATAGGTGGCGGAAACTATTTATTCCTGAAAGTCTTTGAAGGCTGGTGGAATAGTTGGTATGATTGAATATGAATAAAGAAAAAACACATGCGAGAGGATTTTTTATAATAAATGAAAAAAATTTAATTGTTATTGTAAGTTGTCTGATTTTAATAGGCGTACTTTATTATATCAACTCTGATCAAAAGCGAGGACAAGAAGATCTTCAAGCATTATTCAACAGGTGGGATAGAGGAGAAGTAGAGGATTCAGAGAAAACAAAGATCATGAACACACTAGCCGATAGATTAAGGGAAAATCCACAGTTTTCTATTAAAGAGATAGAAGAAATATCAAAATTCTTTTCATTTTTTGAAGCTGATTCCTTAAAAGTAATTCAGTACATTGAAAATCCGGAGTTTTACGGCTCCAGTGGTAGGGAAAGTTTTCACATTGTGGTCTATAACGATCTGGTCGAGATCATCGACAGTCGAGGGAGTATGCGGATTGAAGATATAAAAAGGCGGGACGAACACCTTTATTATGTTTATGCCACTGATTATAGAATTACGAATATAACAGGTATCCACGTATTTAAGATTGAGATCGAGGATGGACAAACCCTAGACTGGAGTTCTTTGATTAATAAAGAAAGGTTGACTGACAATTTTCAATATGATGAAGCAAGTGAAGTATTATATTATCACGATGGACACATCTATTATAAAGAAATAAGGGACAATGGGAATGAAGTTTTGATTACAGCAGCTGATACCGACTACTTATTACAATTGGGTGATGATGGTCTTTATTATATACCACCCGAATAACGCTTATAAGGTATCGGTTCCATCCGACTCGCAAGAAGTGACTGTACGTCTGAAGGGGAATAGATAATAACGAATAAAATCGAATATTAATGCTTGACTTGTATGTCGAAGTCGCTATAATAGAAAGAGTGGCCCGATTTTTTAGAAATCGGTAAATCACTTGATAACGGGACGTAGCTCAGCTTGGTAGAGCACCTGGTTTGGGACCAGGGGGTCGCATGTTCGAATCGTGTCGTCCCGATCTATGGAGCAGTCATCTTAATGGATGGCTGCTTTTTTGATGCTTACGAAAGGCAGCCGTTGTTTTTGAGAACTGAATAAAGGCTTCCACTATCGGTCAAAATAGAGACAAAAGTCCGATAGAAGGGGATAACCGTGAATATCTTCCAAATCAAAAAACATCTGAAAAAGCGATGGAGAAGATGGAGACGCGCCATATGGACCGCCAGCGCCTTGGCTCTGATTGCGGTTATGGCCTGGATGGGGCTTCCATTATCCGATCAAATGGAGAAGTTGATGGCTCGTGAACCGATGGCGATCGAAACCCTGGGAATGTGGCAAGAAGCTGCTCCGGATGCCGATAACGAATGGTTATCGGAGCTGGAAGAGGGGAAATCGAGAATCGTCCATCTGACGAAAATATATACCTGTGGAGAAGAAAGCAGTGTTCTCGGCATTATGACCCCAAATGAAATCGCTGAGTTGATGAAGGATCACCCGACATGGAAAGGCAGACTTGGCGCCGGGGGCGACGTATGGATCGAAGAGAGGATCGACGGTCTTTCCGAAGACTGCAAAACGCAAGGATACATCGGCTTGGACAAGGATGGCAACTTGACGTTATTTGACGGTCCACCGAAGAAGGAGAAGGCGGTTCGTACTTTTTTTCAGATTGACGTGGAAATGATGGAGAGCGCCTTGCCGGCAGAAGTCATCCAGCAGCTGCGGCAAGGAATTCGTATTCAGGATGTGGAGGAATACAATAGTGTATTGTCCACCTTCAGCGATTTTGCAATTGAGCCGTCGGAGAGAGTGATGCAGCAGGAGGAACAGCCATAAAGCAGCTCGTTGCACGCTTTCGTTCACCGAAAGATGGATTGGATCAACCAGAAGAGGGAGTTCTCATAAGTTATCGTAGATAACGGAGGGACATCCCTCTTTTTATTTTGCCTGCATGAATTACACTTTTTTCACCTGCAAATAAGTTTTTCCTCAATCTTGACCGATCTTTTGCTATAATAAAGTGAATACATATGTTCGCTTTATGTAGGACAGGGCTCCATCCGAGGATCATGGGGGAGTTATAGCAACGATAGGGAGAGATGAGCCTTGCGGATACTTGGAATTGACCCTGGCATTGCGATTGTCGGGTTCGGATTTATTGATAAACAAGGCAATAAGGTTACGCCGGTGCAGTATGGCTGCATTCAAACTGAAGCCCATACGCCGGAGGAAGAACGGCTTATGCATGTTTATGAGGCGATGGTTAAGTTGATTGACAAATATAAGCCGGATGCGGTGGCGTTCGAGAAGCTGTTTTTCAATCGGAACGTGACGACGGCGATGTCGGTCAGTCAAGCGAGGGGCGTGTTGGTGCTTGCTGCGGCGCAGAAGGGGCTTCCGATTGCGGAATACACCCCGATGCAGGTGAAGCAGGCAATCGTCGGTTACGGGAAAGCGGAGAAACGCCAGGTGCAGGAGATGACGCGCATGTTCCTGAAGCTCCAGGCGATTCCGAAGCCCGACGACGTGGCGGATGCATTATCCGTGGCAATCTGCCATGCACATTCGTATACTTTAAAATCTAAAATAAACGAGGTATTGCGTTCATGATTGATTTTTTACGGGGCCAGATTGCCCATTTGGAAACAGAGTACGTCGTCTTGGATGTACAAGGGGTAGGGTACCGGGTATTTTGTCCGAATCCTTATGCTTTTGCAGCCAAAGGACAAGAGACGGTGACGATCTACACCCATCACCATGTGCGTGAAGATGCGATTCTGTTGTTTGGATTCCCCACTCGTGAGGAGCAGAAGCTGTTCCGCAAGCTGATTGAGGTATCCGGGATCGGCCCGCGTGTCGCGCTGGGGATTTTGAGCGGTGGAAATCCGGATCATGTTGTGGCGGCAATTCACCAGGAGAACATCTCCTTCTTGACCAAGCTGCCGGGGATTGGGAAGAAGACGGCGCAGCGGATGATTTTGGATCTGAAGGACAAGTTGGAGGGCGTTGGCGGCACGTTGTTTGATCCAGTGCCTGCGGATGCCGGCGAGATCTTGGGAGATGGCGGTAATCCGGGATGGCCGGAGGCCCGCGAAGGCCTAAAAGCGCTGGGGTATACCGAAGCAGAGTTGGACAAGGTATGGCATCGCCTGAAGGACGATGTCGGGCCGGACGAGGCGGTGGATTCCGTCATGAAGAAGGCGCTCAAGCTGCTGTACGCCGGCTGAGGATGAGGACAGGAAGGGGAGCGTAGCGCATGATGGAGGACCGGATCATCTCCGCGAATTTAATGATGGAAGATCAGGCGGTGGAGTTAAGCCTGCGGCCGCGTTATTTGGCGGAGTATATCGGACAGAACCAGATCAAGGAAAACTTAAAAATATACATTGAAGCAGCGAAAATGCGCAAGGAAGCGCTGGATCACGTGCTGCTCTATGGACCGCCGGGGCTCGGCAAAACAACGCTGGCGAATATCATTGCCAACGAGCTAGGTGTGAACCTGCGTACGACCTCTGGGCCTGCGATTGAACGGCCGGGGGATTTGGCTGCGCTGCTGACCAATCTGCAGGAAGGCGACGTCTTGTTTATCGACGAGATTCACCGGCTGCATCGGACGGTGGAGGAAGTGCTGTATCCAGCGATGGAGGATTTTGCGCTGGATATTATGATCGGCAAGGGGCCAAGTGCGCGGTCGGTTCGACTGGACTTGCCGCCCTTTACGCTTGTAGGCGCAACGACGCGGGCAGGGCTCTTGTCGGCGCCGTTGCGCGACCGCTTTGGCGTCGTCAGCCGGCTCGAGTTCTATAACATCGATGAGCTTAGCTATATCGTATCGCGAGGCGCGGATATTTTCGGCATCGAAATGATTGGGGATGCGGCGACGGAAATCGCCCTTCGTTCGCGGGGAACGCCGCGGATTGCAAATCGCTTGTTGAAGCGCGTGCGCGACTATGCGCAGGTGCGGGGCGATGGCATGATTACCACAGAAATTGCCAAAGAAGCGCTGAAAATGCTGCAGGTTGATCCTATGGGGCTGGATTTGATCGACCATAAAATGCTGCGGGCAATGATTACGAGCTTCCGCGGCGGGCCTGTCGGTCTGGACACGATCGCTGCGACCATCGGCGAGGAGAGTCAGACGATCGAGGATGTATATGAGCCTTACCTGCTGCAGATTGGATTTCTGCAGCGGACGCCGCGCGGACGGGTGGTTACGCCGGCAGCGTATCAGCATTTAGGTCTGCCGATGCCGGAGACACCTTAAGACCTCAGTGAATTTGGCTCGAAGGCACCATGAAGGGAGAGAAGCAAGGTTGAAACGTACAACACGAACGAAGCGGTCATTTTCGTTAGCCCGATGGGGAAAAGGCATGATTGCGGGCTTGCTGTTAGCTGGGGCTTTTCAGTTGCCGGCAGCAGCTGATGATTCAGATACATCCCTTGTCCGCGTAGCTATGTACCTGGACTTGGGCAGCACCTATAAATCGACTACTCCGGCCGTTACTTTAAAAACGGCAGCTGCGGCAGAGGTCATCCTGGCAGGCAGTACAGGGCCGGAGTCTTGGCTCCAGTTGGGAGCGGGAGCTACAACGAGATTTAGCGTCAGCGGTTATAAGGTGAAAGCGTTGGAATCTGCGGATTGGGCAACGGTCGCAGCTGCGGTTAAGAAGCTGCAGGCTACATCTGATCGGCCGGTGGCTTATGCGGTAAATCAAGCGGGAAGCACAATCTACCGCGTGTATACAGGCCCTTACGTCAGTGCGGCAGAAGCGCAAAAAGCAGCGGATCGGATCAGCCAATCTTTAGCCGCATCGTTAAAAGGTGCTAAAGCCGAAGCACGTGGACCACTCTACGTCTCCGCCGGTTCGTTTGCAAGCCAGACGGAGGCCGAGAATCTTCGCCAAACGCTGTCCGCACAGCATGCAGAGGCCGTTGTGGCGATGACCGGCTCGGGACAGTATGCGGTATGGGTTGGGGGCGCGTTAAGTGCCTCTGAGCAGTCCGCACTCCAAACCGAGTTGTCCGGACTGTATCCGGGGCTTTCTTTAGCGCCGGTGAATGAGCATGTCCCTGCATTACTCCTGCATCGGGACGTGACGTTGAATTTGGAGGGTCCAGTCAGTGTGGACCATTATGAGTTAAGCGGAGAAGGCGCCAAATTGACAGTTCGGGATAACGGCAATTCGCCGATCCAGGTGGTGGAGCGTTCGGGACGCAGCTACCGCGGGGATTTTGAGATTAGTAAAGTGAACGGTCAACTGGCGCTTGTCAACGAGGTGCCGTTAGAGCAATATCTGTATTCCGTTGTCGCCGGCGAAGTACCATCGTCTTGGCCGCAGGAAGCGTTGAAGGCTCAAGCGGTTGCGGCGCGCAGCTATGCGCTGTATAATGCAGGGCTTAATAAGTTTAAAGTAGCTGGACTGGTGGATACGACACTAAGCCAGGTCTACAACGGGACAGAGAAAGAGGTCGCCAGCATCGTTCAAGCGGTAGATGCTACTGCGGGAGAAGTGCTGGTATCGTCAAACGGACAAATTGTCGAAGGCATCTTTGCATCCAACAGCGGCGGGGTGACCGCAGATTCGGTTGAGGTTTGGGGGAATGTGAACCCGATCTACGCCAGCGTACCCAGCGATGGAGATGAATCGGCACAAGCCTCATTAAAATCGTGGTATCATGTGCTGCTGTCAAACGGGATCACAGGATATGTCCGTGAAGATAATACCGTCGTCAACGGGACGAATCCGGCAGGGTTGCAGAAGCTGACGGTGACGACCAGCAATGTACTGGTCCGGAAGCTGCCGCTCATTCAATCGGATGTAGAGCCCCTAGCGAAGCTGAATCCAGGCGACCAAGCCATCGTATTGGACAAGGTGCCTGAATCCAGCTCCTATGCATGGATTCGCGGACCATATACCTCCGATGAACTGGTGAAGTCTCTAAAGGGGAAAACGACCTCCGACGTCCCTTCCTCGATATCCAATCTGGAGGTCAGCCAACGGGGCCCATCCGGACGCGTGACCCAAGTTACAGCCAACGGACAGCCATTGAACGTCAAATATGCGGACACGTATCGCTCTGCTCTGAATGGCTTGCCCAGCACTTTGTTTGATATCGTGCAAACAGGACGTTATACTGTACAAGGTGCAGGAGGAACGACAGGTACCGGCACCGCGACGTCCACAACGACGATTCAGTCGGCATCGGGCAAGACGACAGCGAGCGGCAAGCTGGTGGTGATGAGCGGCGATCGAACCGCCCGCGTGGTGGACACGTCGAATCAATTCGTCTTCGTGGGACGCGGCAACGGCCATGGCTTGGGACTTTCCCAATGGGGAGCCAAAGGATTGGCCGACGCTGGGTATGATTACCGGCAAATCTTGCAACACTACTATCAAAACGTGTCTATCGTTAAGGAATGAGAATATACCGATGAATGTAGATCTATACGACTTCGAGCTTCCAGAGGAGCTCATCGCTCAGACCCCACTAGCTGATCGCACCGCTTCGCGCTTGCTGACGCTAAATAAACAGACCGGTGAAATCCGGCATCACAAGTTTTCCGATATATTGGATTACTTGCAGCCAGGCGATACGCTGGTGCTGAATGATACGCGGGTGATTCCTGCCCGGTTGTTTGGAACAAAAGAAGGGACCGGTGCCAAAGCCGAAGTGCTGCTGCTCAAAAATTTGGGCGAAGATCGCTGGGAAGCCTTGGTCAAACCCGGTAAGAAATTAAAGACCGGGGCGGTGATCGTGTTCGGGGACGAACTGAGAGCCACCGTTGAGTCCGAGGGAGACATGGGGGAACGCGTGCTTCGGTTCGCCTATGAAGGGATTTTTAACGAAATCCTAGATCGCTTGGGGCAAATGCCGTTACCTCCTTACATTAAGGAGAAGCTGGATGATCGCGAACGTTATCAGACGGTGTATTCCAAGCATGAGGGTTCGGCCGCCGCACCAACGGCGGGCTTGCATTTCACCGAAGAACTGCTGGAGCAGGTGCGGGCAAAAGGGGTGACGATCGCCTTTGTCACTTTGCACGTCGGGCTAGGCACGTTCCGGCCGATGTCGGTGGACCGGGTTGAGGATCATGTCATGCATGAAGAATATTATGTGCTGCCGCAGGAAACGGCTGACATCTTAAATGAAACGAAAGCGAGAGGCGGCAGGGTCATTGCCGTCGGAACCACCTCGGCCCGAACGCTGGAGACGGTAGCAAAGCAATGTGAGGGCGGACCGATCGTCAAGAGCAGCGGCTGGACAGGGATCTTTATTTATCCCGGATACCAGTTTGGACTGGTCGATGCGTTGCTTACGAACTTCCATCTTCCGAAATCGACGCTGGTGATGCTGGTCAGTGCGCTGGCAGGACGCGAGCGGATCCTTAAGGCTTATCAGGAAGCGATCGACTTGAAGTACCGTTTCTTCAGCTTTGGCGACGCCATGTTTATTTACTAAACGTATTTTTATTTGAGTAGAGGACGGTTGATCAGATTGGCAGCAGCAATTACGTATGAACATATCAAAACCTGCAAGCAGTCCGGAGCCCGGTTAGGGCGCGTGCATACTCCGCACGGCTCGTTCGAGACCCCGATCTTTATGCCGGTGGGTACGCAGGCAACGGTAAAAACGATGAGTCCGGAAGAACTGAAGGAGATGGATGCGAAGATCATCTTAAGTAACACGTACCATCTCTTCCTGCGTCCGGGACATGAGATTATTCGTGAGGCAGGCGGACTGCATAAATTTATGAATTGGGATCGTGCGATTTTGACAGACAGCGGCGGGTTTCAAGTGTTCTCGCTGAGTGAAATGCGCAAAATCACGGAGGAAGGCGTGCATTTCCGCTCCCACCTGAATGGTGACAAACTATTCCTGTCTCCGGAAGTTGCTATGGAAATTCAAAACGCACTCGGCTCGGACATTATGATGGCGTTTGATGAATGCCCGCCGTATCCGGCGGATTATGAATATGTGAAAAATTCGCTGGAGCGTACGACCCGCTGGGCGGAACGCTGCTTGAAGAGCCATGCTCGTCCACAGGATCAAGGGCTGTTTGCCATCGTTCAAGGCGGCATGTACGAGGACCTGCGCAAGCAAAGCGCTCGTGATTTGACTTCCCTAGATTTTCCGGGGTATGCTATTGGTGGACTGAGTGTAGGCGAGCCTAAGCCGCTCATGTACGAGGTGCTGGAATATACCGTTCCGCTGCTGCCGGAAGACAAGCCCCGTTATTTGATGGGCGTCGGGTCTCCGGATGCTTTAATCGAAGGAGCGATTCGCGGCATCGACATGTTCGATTGCGTGTTGCCGACACGGATTGCGCGTAACGGAACGACGATGACCAGCCAAGGCCGTTTAGTCGTACGCAATGCTCAGTATGCCAACGATTTCGGACCGCTGGATCCCGAGTGTGACTGCTATACCTGCCGAAATTACTCCAGGGCGTATCTCCGCCACCTGATCAAAGCCGATGAGACGTTTGGGCTGCGATTAACTACATACCATAATCTGCATTTCCTCATCAATTTGATGGGTAAAGTGCGTCAGGCGATTATGGAAGATCGGTTGTTGAGTTTCCGGGATGAATTTTTTGAGCAGTACGGTCTGTTTGGCAATGACAAAGGATTTTAAGCAAAGTTTCAGTTTGATGTTGGAAAGGGGGAAATCACATGTTCTTTCAGTATGCCGCGCAACAAACATCTGGAGGTAATCCGCTAATCTCCATGATCATTCCGTTTGTTATTATGATCGCCGTTTTCTACTTTTTATTGATTCGTCCGCAGAAGAAGAAGCAACAGCAACGGAACTCGATGCTGAGCGCTTTGAAGAAAGGCGATAAGATCGTTACGATTGGCGGATTGCATGGAACGATTATGGAGCTGACTGACGATACGGTCGTGCTTCGCGTGAATGACGTCACCAAGCTGACGTTTGATCGCAGTGCGATCAGCCACACCATTAAAGAGTCGGAAGGTTAATCTCATAAGCAGACAAACACAATAAGAAAGAGCCTGTTGCAGGCTCTTTTTTTTATGGTCGCTAACCGCGGTCAGTTTTACTTGGAATGTACGTCGATAGAGGCTTAAGGTTGCCAAATCGCGTGGAATTCGCTAAACGGTTGCCCCAAACAAGGCCGAGGGTGGAAGCCAAAACAGCCAGTACCAGCCCCCCAAGCATATCTGTGAACCAATGAATCCCCATATAAAAGATAGATAACACGATAATCAAGGAACAAAGGGAAGCAAACCAGCCCCAGCGCCGGTTTCCTGAACGAATCGCCAATATTGCCATCGAGACGGAGACCGAGGTGTGCAGGCTAGGAAAGCAGTTATCCAGACCGGACAAGGGGCGATACACCTGTTCGAAGTTGGGGAAAACCTCCAGCATATAAAAATCAGCTCCCGAGGGAGGATAAGACCATACTTCATTCACCGGGAACAGTAAATAAAACGGGATCGCTGCCAAATAATTGAGGATCACGGTGCAACAAGTGGCATACAGAAACGGCAGACGATCATCGGAAGCATAGATCCCGAGCGATGCAAGAATTAATGCCTGCAGGATGACCAAATAAAAGAAAGCCAAGATGGCAGTTACAGTCGTTGAATGAAACAGACTTTGAAACGTTGAAACGAAATGTCCCTCCATACGATATACCCACGGCGTGAAATCGTGATGAAAGGGAAGATGATCTTCTAGGATCAGTTCAAACTTATTGATCAGCAATACGCCTACCGTGAGCAGCAGAAGCCAAAGCAAATGTTTGGATTTAATCAATTGTTCAAAAAAAGAAGTAACGGCATGCCACGGCGAGCGAAGCGTGTTTACCCAGACGATGATGATGACGGAAATCCCGGTTAGCCATGAAATGCCGGACATGGAATGATACATCGTGCAAGAACGACCTCCTCATGATGATGTCGATAGACTTAAGTCCAACTTACCATGAATGGAGGCCGTTCGTAAAACTATAGTTACTTGCGGCCAAGATTTACGCCAATCATGCCGCCGATAGCACCGATGACAAACCCAGGCAGGATATATGCCCATTCCCGGAGCCCTAGTGATGTATCCAGAGCCAAGAAGCTGATCAACAGCAAGATGAGCACATACAATGCTCCGGTTAATGCGCCTTGATACCATCCTTTCTGTTTGGCACGTTTGCCGGAGACAATCCCCGCGAACAAGACGGCAACGGCATGCACCAGATACGTGTACATCGACAGTTCCAACTCTTCAACCATTTCACCCTGTAACAATAAAGAGAGAATCAATGCGCCGATCATCATCCATAAAAATCCATACCACAACCCGGCAACGGTGGGCTGGGACATACGCATCCCGAAAATTCGGCGGATCAAATGCATTGTGGTCAGCCTCCTGTTTTTCATGTCTTCGACAGACGTTTTACCACATTTTATGGTCAAGCTAACTCGGATAGACCAACTTGGCCTAATTGAGTGAGGAAGATTCATGTAAACCTCCCGGATTTTAACCGGATCTCTTTCGCATGGAACGGGAGGTCGGCGGTCAGAATACCAATACCATGTTTTGTGCGAACTTGTAACCTGAAGGAGGGATTGGCGTGGTCGAGCATGTGGCAAACCATGTTTTCCGAACCGTCCTGATGTATTTTTTGGTATTCGGAGTCATGCGGATCATGGGAAAAAGAGAAATCGGCGAGCTGTCAATCTTCGATTTGGTCATCTCGATTATGATCGCAGAGATCGCCGTTTTTGCCTTGGAAGATATAGAGCGACCGCTCTATGACGGAGTCATACCGATGTTGACCCTGCTATTGATTCAGATCGTTATCGCCATGCTGTCGCTTCGATTCCGGAAGTTAAGGCTGTGGTTTGACGGCGAACCTAGTGTCATCATTCAAAACGGGCAAATCAACCGAAAAGAAATGAAACGTCAGCGTTACAACTTAGATGACTTAATGATGCAGCTGCGTTCGCAGCAAATCGACAGCGTAGCCGATGTCGAGTTTGCCGTGCTGGAAACGAGCGGGCAGCTGAGTGTGATTCCTAAAGAAAAATCTGGAGGAGGGGGAGGGCAACCTTCCAAGAAGAAGGATGCTGACCTCTCTGCCAAAATCAAGTATGAAGCTCTTCCGCTGCCGCTCATTATGGATGGCAAGGTGAACGACGAGAACTTGCGTAAAATCGGGAAGACCCGCTTTTGGTTGAAAAATCAGATCCAAATGAAGGGTTTAATGGATTTCAAGCAGGTGTTCTTTTGCAGTATCGATCATAATGGAAAGCTGTATATCAATGCGATGGACTAAAAACAATGACCTCCGTTACTTCCGGAACCATTTACCTAGGATAGGGAGCCGTTTCAGGTCATGGAGATCAAACAATCCCATGATGGCAGCAAGAGCTAGATACAGCAATCCGGATAGAGAGGCCGCCATCAAGAACTGCCAGCCCATTTGCGAGCTTAGGATGAGGTTTTTATATAAATAGTCTGCGGCGGCGGCCATAATGATCATTGCTGCTCCAACCTTGAGGATATCCAGGTAAGGCATTCGATACCGCAGTGATTTTGATACACCAACCGCATGCATAACCGTCACGATAATAAAGTTGATAATAATGGCGATGATGGCCCCGTAGATTCCTAGTGTTGGGTTCGAAGCGAGATAGAAGATTAAGGTGATTTTGATGATGGCCCCAACCAGCGTGTTGATCAGTGCGCGCCCCGGCTTATCCAGCGCTTGCAGCGTGGCCTGCAGCGGCGTTTGGATATACAGCAGGAGGGCGAAGGGGGCCATGATTTTGAGCATACCTCCGATCGTGGCATCGTTGTACACCAGGCGGCAGATCGGGTCTGCCAACACGAACATAATCGCGGCGAACGGAGCGCCGGTGACCAGCGCCAGCCGTAAGGATTGATGGAGCCGCAGGTGGATCGTCCTCATGTCACCGCGGGCTTGCGCTTCAGCCAGCGAAGGGACAAGCGAGACGGCGAGTGATGAAGTTAACGCTCCTGGCAACAGTAACAGCGGGATGATCATACCTTGCAATGCTCCATATTGGGAGGTTGCGACGCCAACGGCTACGCCGGCGATAGCCAGGCTGCGTGCTGTCGTAATCGACTCCAGCAAGTAGGAGAGCGAACCGACCAGGCGGCTGCCGGTCACCGGAATGGCGATGCGCAGAACTCGGCGCAAGGTGGCGCGGAACGGATAGGCGGAGAAATCAGAGGTGTCCTTGTTCGGGCTCACAGCACTGTCAGGGCTTCCTGCGAGATCACCGGGAGGTGAGCCTCCCTGCCGCTCCCGTCGCTTCAACCGATGATACTGCCAGAGGAGAACCCCCATTCCAACGACCTCGCCGGCAACAACGCCAAGCATGGCTCCTGCAGCCGCATAGGCGATGCCCAGCGGGAGCATGAGATAGGAGAACCAGAGGACGCCGATGATCCGGGCGACCGTTTCCATGATGGACGACACCGCCGAGGGAATCATATCCTGCTTCCCTTGGAAATATCCGCGGAAGACCGAAGAGACCGCGACGATGATGATCATCGGGCTCATCGCGATAAAGGTGTGGTAGACACGGGCGTCGGTCAGAATATAGCGGGTCACCCATGGCGCACCAAACAAGCAGAGGAACGTAAACAGAAAGCCGGCTGCCGTCGTAAATACCAAGCTTGTCCGCAAAATCGACACCGAACGTCCCGGTTGACCCGAGGATTCGGCTTCAGCCACCAGCTTGGCTACAGCAAGCGGTATGCCGCCGGTAATAATTGTTACGATCACGAGAAAAAAAGGATAACCGAGCTGATACAGCCCTACGCCTTCGGCCCCGATCACACGAGGCAACATGATGCGCGGAATGAAGCCCAGGAGGCGGTTTACGATCCCAGCCACAAGCAGGATCATCGTACCTTGGATAAAGGTTTGCTTATTCAATCGAAACTCCACTCCCCCGGCAGCACTCTGGTAACTTCTACATACGCGAATTCGATAGAAATCTGCTGCCTTATAAACTCGTAAGCGAGGCGTACAACCTCTCACTTCATGGATATGACAGACCTGTCCCGGTTCATGACTTGTCTTTTTCGCAAGATTCGAAAACCGAACAACTCGAGCAAGCAGGATTCGAAGATTTAGGGTAGAATGTAATAAGACGGGTTTTCGAAGGAGGCTGGAAGTATGGCTGAAGAACAAATGACGGACCAACAATTAAATGAGGCAATCGAAAGCTTGTGCCGCAGCAAGGCCGAGGAGTTTCGGCTGATCGGGTACGAGCATGTGACCGGACCTGACATTTGGGAATGTATCAGCCATAAATACGAGAAGGGGGGAATCCCTCCCTTGTACCAACTGGTGAATGACATTCTTTCTCTGAAAGCAACCCAGTTTATGAACTATATGACGATGTCTGCCTTTCGGGGATCCCGTTTGGATTAAATGGGATCTTTTTTCGTGCCGATCGTTTATCGAATTGACAAATTTAGATAAATTGACTGGTTTTTCGGCCATCGCTATAATAGGAATATTGAGAATTTGAAAGGGGAAAGAAGTACGGGATGAAAAGAATTATCGCATTCATAACCGTCGTGGTTGTCTCGTTTGGCATCATGGCTTGGACAACCCCCGACCTATTAAAGAACGTACGTCTCGGCCTTGATCTGAAAGGCGGCTTTGAGATTCTATATGAAGCCAGTCCGCTGGAAGGCGGAGGTCAGGTCACGAAGGAATCCTTAATCCAAACGGCCAAGAGCCTGGAGGACCGGGCGAACAAGCTGGGGACCAGCGAGCCGGAAGTTACAACAGAAGGCACGAACCGGATCCGCTTGAAGGTGGCCGGCGTTACCGATGAAGAAACGGTGCGCAAGACAATGAAGGAGCCTGCTTCGCTGACGTTCCGCAGTAAGGACGGCACGGAAAAGAACGCAGACGAGTACAACAAGATCGAAATGATCGGAACCGATTTCGCGGAAAATGGTGCCAAGCTGGAGTTCACACAGATGAATGAACCCGTTGTCAGCATTAAAGTGAAAAACAAAGAAAAATTTGCTGAAGTCACCAAACGTTTGCTGGGACAACCCCTGGCAATTTACATGAACGATGAGCTGGTCTCCGATCCGATCGTTCAAGCCGTATTGACTGACGGCTCTGCACAAATCAGTGTGGGCGGCGATTTGGAGAAGGCGAAAGAACTGCGCGATAAAATTAATCTTGGCGCGCTTCCGTTGAAGCTGACGGAGAAATATTCGCAAAGCGTTGGTGCAACGCTTGGTAAGCAATCGCTGAATCAGACGATTGAAGCTGGTTTGATTGGCTCTGTTTTCATTTTGCTGTTTATGGTTGGGATGTACCGGGTGCCCGGGCTGATTGCCTCTTTTACCCTGATTGTGCATACCTGGCTGCTCATTTTGGTGTTCGTATGGGCAGACTTTACGTTAACTCTTCCAGGGATTGCGGCGATTATTCTCGGGATTGGTATGGCGGTGGATGCCAACATTATTACCAATGAACGGATTCATGAGGAAATACGGGCCGGCAAAAGTATCATGTCTGCGGTCAAAGCAGGGGACAAGCATTCCCTTCGTACTGTGCTTGATTCGCAGATTACGACGATTATCGTTGCGGCCGTTATGTATGCGTATGGTACGGGGGCCGTTAAAGGCTTTGCCTTGGTGCTCATCGTGGAAATCGTACTGAGTATCGCCACGAATATCTATCTCGCCCGTTTCCTGCTAAACCTGCTGCTCAAAGCCGGCAAGCTGTTGAAACCGAAGTACTTCGGTGTGAAGGAGCGTGACATTCGTGAGCTTTAAGAAGAACCTAGATTATATACATCTGAGTAAATACTTCTACACCCTTTCAATCGTTTTGACGATTGCCGGCATCATTTGCTTGGCGTTCTTCGGTTTGAACTATAGCGTAGATTTCAAAGCCGGGTCGAATGTGGACATCTCTCTGTCCAAGCCGTTGACGGCTGATCAAGTTCGCCCGATCCTGAAAAATATGGGGATCGAAGAGGATGAAGCAAGCATCAGTCCAGGACAAGACCGGATGAATATCCGGTTCACGCAAGTATTAAGCGAAGAGAATGACGCGAAGCTGAAAGCGGAAATTTCCAAATTAGACGACAGGGCTTCGTTTGAAGTAAATACGGTGGATCCGGAAATGGCCAAGGAACTGGCCCGCAATGCGATTTATGCCGTGTTGATCTCCTGTATCGGGATTATTATTTACGTTAGCATCCGATTTGAATGGCGGTTTGCTGTTGCGGCGATCATCGCGTTGCTGCACGATGCTTTTATGGTCATTGCCGTCTTCTCGATCTTCCGGCTTGAGGTTGACTTGACCTTTATCGTCGCTGTACTTACGATTATCGGTTACTCAATTAATGATACGATCGTTATCTTTGACCGGGTTCGCGAAAATCTGCGATTTGCCAAAACGAAAACTCGTCAGGACCTGATCAATCTGGTGAACCTGAGCGTATCGCAGACGATCATGCGTTCCTTGTACACAGCGTTAACGGTGTTCGTAGCGGCCTTCTTCCTCTTCCTTCTGGGCGGAGAGTCAATCCGGATGTTCTCGCTTGCGATGGTCATCGGCCTGTTGTTCGGGGCGTATTCGTCCATCTTTATCGCAAGCCCGCTCTGGTTCCTGCTCAAGAGTAAGCAAAAGCATAAACCGGCTAAAGCTTCCTGAACGGCCGAAATGTCTGATTGAAGCACCCATTCACTTGTGAATTAAGCTAAAGCCGCGTCTTCTGACGCGGCTTTCGTAACTTGTCCGTTTTTACGTGCATCAGGAGGGGGATTATGACACGAGAACAAGCTGTAGTTCCAGCACCGGCTACATGGCCCGGGATCGCTGGGGATCTTGTCCTGGCCGTGTTTTTGGGGACGGTTGGGCTGCTGTATAGCAGCCTTGCCTTGCTGGCCGGGGCATTATATGCCGCCTACGATGTTGCAGTTGGCGTGGCCGCAAGATTGTCTGTTCCGGGCAAAAGGCGTATACGGCTGGCCGGTTCTTCCACAAACCTTGCGACGCCTGAGCCGTTGCCGGCGATTTTCTTCTCCGTTTTTTTGCTGATGGGCACCGTGCAACTGTGGATTGCGGCCATCACTGACATGGTTGAAGGCGACGCTACTCCACCGGAGACTTTTGTTTTGGCAGCTGTACTCCTATCGATGGCTTTGCGCGAAACGTTGTTTCAAGTTAAGCTTCGTCTGACTCGCAGGAGGTCTAATCAAGAGTTGCAGCAGATCGTTGAGAAACACCGTCATGCCTTGTTCTCATCTGTAGTTGTTCTCGCGGGTGTGTTTGGAGCGATGGCAGGGCAAGCCTGGGAGGTGCCTGTCCTAGCGTATCTTGATCCAGTTGCTGCAATTCTGGTCGCTTTGCATGTTATGCTTCAAGTCTATCGGCTAGTAAGACGCTCCATCTATGGACCAGTTCGTACGGAGGTACGCGAAGAGGATGCGTCGACCTTCATCGAGACGGTTCAGCGGGTGCACGGCGTAATTACAGTAGACGATTTGAAAGCGCAGGAGAATGGACATTATGTGACCGTGACCGCCAAGATTAGCGTAAATCCTAAGCTTACGGTGATGGAAGCCAACGATATCGCCAACCGGGCCAAAATGCTGCTGCTTAACCGTTTCTCCCATGTCACTGACGTTCGAATCCAAGTCGGTCCTTACGAGGCGGGGTATCCTTATAAGAGCAATACCGATGCTGATAGTGATTTGCCGAACTTGCTGCAGTAAGCTGGCCCTGACCGACAGGAAGAAAGAAGGTGACGTTATTGCTTCATGCCAAATATCGCTGGACACAGCTTCCCTATGACGAAGAGGCGGCCAGTCGACTGGCCGGCCAGTTGAATATTTCCCCATTGCTGGCGTCATTGCTGGTAAAGCGGGAGATGGAAAGCCCTGAGAAGGCAGAGCTCTTCTTAAGAGGAACCCTTGCGGATCAACACGATCCGATGCTGCTCAGCGGCATGAAAGATGCCGTTCCGCGTATTCGCCTAGCGGTGGAGAACGGGGAGCGGATTTTGATTTATGGGGATTATGATGCCGATGGGGTGTCGTCAACGACGCTAATGATCTACCTGATGAGGCATCTCGGTGCGACATATGACTTCTACATCCCGCATCGAACGAAAGAGGGATATGGACTACATATTCCAGTGCTGGAGCATTATCACAAGAAGGGCTTTACGCTGATCGTAACGGTGGATACGGGGATCAGCGCCGTTGAACAGGTGGCCTATGCCAATTCGGTTGGGATGGACGTCATCGTCACTGACCATCATGAACCGCCGGCTGTTTTACCAGAAGCGTATGCTCTAATTAACCCCAAGCTGCCATACTGCACGTATCCGTTTAAAGGATTGGCCGGGGTTGGGGTGGCGTACAAGCTGGCCCAAGCACTCTTGGGGAAGGACACCCCTGTTGCATGGACCGAGCTGGCTGCGTTGGGGACGATTGCCGACCTGATGCCTCTGACCGGAGAGAACCGGATGATCGTCAAGTCTGGTCTGGCCTCGATGGAGCGCTCGGCATTTCCAGGCATGACGGCATTGCTTGGAACTTCCGGCTGGTCTAGCGGGGAGGTGACTTCAACGGCGGTGGCCTTCGGACTGGCACCGCGGATTAATGCCAGCGGCCGTATGAGCCACGCCAACCGTGCCGTTGCCTTGTTGACAGCGGAGGACATGGAAGAAGCCGAGGCGATCGCCGAGGAGCTGGATGTGCTAAACAAGGAGCGCCAAATGCTGGTGGAGGATATGGTGCAGGAGGCGCTGCAGCAGTTGGAAAGCCAGGAGCAGTCAGAAGGGCTGCCTGATGTCATCGTGGTGGCTGGCGAAGGCTGGAATGCCGGCGTTGTAGGGATCGTCGCCTCTAAATTGCTAGAACGGTATTATCGCCCGACGATCGTGCTTGGAATAAATCCGGAGACCGGCGAATGTAAAGGCTCTGCCCGCTCGATTCCCGGCTTTGATATTTATGAAGCATTAACCGATTGCGCTGACCTGCTGGACCACTTTGGCGGACACCCATCCGCTGCAGGGATGTCTCTCAGCCGAGAGCGGTTGGAGGAATTTGGCCGGAGGCTGAATGCATTTGCCGCTGGGCGGCTCACGCCGGAGCATTTCGTACCGGTGTTGGAGACCGATTTGAGTTGCTCCTTAAAAGACATTACACTGCAAGCAATCGAGCAACTTCAGCAATTGGCTCCATTTGGCATGGCCAACAGCTGTCCCAGGCTGTTGCTTCGCGGCCTGAAGCTGCTGGAATGCCGTCAGATGGGCAAAGAAGGCAAGCACTTGAAGCTGATACTTGGCCAAAACGGCAAAACCGTAGAAGCGGTCGCTTTTGGCAAAGGTGAATTGGCCCCGCTGCTGTCAGAGGAAGCGCGCATCGATATCGTTGCGGAAGCCAGTGTCAACGAGTGGAATGGTTCGCGTAAGCCGCAGCTGATGATCCAGGATTTGGCGGTGTCTCATCTGCAGGTGTTTGATTACCGCGGCTCCCGGAATCCTTCACAGCTGCTCGAAGAGCTTCGACGGAAGCTGGATAAGCTGCCCGCCTGCGGTTCAGGAGCGTCGGCAGTTGTCGTAAATGAAGGCTCCGCATTTTTCCATACCCTTGATTTGAAGGAGACCCCGATTTGGGTATATGATAAGAACGTTGGCGTGCGTGCTGGGAACGAGCTCGCGCAAACCGCCGGGCTTCACGCTGCGTCGACCTTGTTTGTCCTGGAGCTTCCGGATGCACCGGAGAGCTGGACCGGGATGGTATCCGCTTTTACCGGTTTGGAGCGCATCTATATGCTGCATTCGCCGCGTGCACCTCAAGAGCGGATCGAGCCGCCTTCACGTGATCATTTCAAGCTCGTGTATAGCTTGATCTATCGTGGGGCCAGCCAAGGGCTTCCAGAGGAAGAACTGGTAGCGGCGTTAGTGAAGCGTACCGGTTGGTCAAGGCGGATGGTTGAGATGGCGCTTGGGGTATTCGAGGAGCTAGGATTTATTATTCGGGCATCCGGGATGATTCGGATCCATCCGTCTCCTTCCAAGCAGGCCTTGGAAACGTCAAGCCGTTACCGGGAGCTGGGACTGCTGGCTGAAATCGAACAGATGCTGCAGTACGGCCGGGTGCCGGAAATTACTGAATGGATGCTAACCCATATTCAGGGAGCCTCATAAATGTTTTGATTTGAAACTTAAGAATGATTCGCACGCATTTGAACTAGGAGGAGATTGGTTTGGATTTTAAAGAGTACATCCGGGTGATTCCTGACTTCCCGCAACCGGGCATTAGCTTCAAGGATATTACGACGCTGCTGAATGACGGGAACATGTACCGCAAGGCGATCGACGAACTGAAGCAGCGGGTATCTCATCTGAAGATCGATTTGATTGCCGGCCCTGAAGCCCGCGGTTTCGTTGTAGGTGCGCCGCTGGCTTACGCGCTTGGCGTTGGATTCGTACCGATCCGCAAGAGCGGGAAGCTGCCTTACGAAACGATTGAGGTGGAATACGACCTGGAATACGGCAAAGACCGGTTGGCGATGCACAGCGATGCGGTAAAACCGGGGCAAAACGTGCTGATTGCCGACGACTTGCTGGCGACAGGAGGAACGATCTCGACTTCGGTGGATCTGGTTCGCCAATTAGGAGGTAACGTCGTGGGTACTGCGTTCCTGATTGAGTTAAGTGAATTGGAAGGCCGCAAGAAGCTGCCGGGAATTGAAGTCTATTCCCTCGTACAATACGAATAAGGATAGATCTCATACAAAAAGGGGCTGCTGCCATGGATCACATGGCAGCAGCCCCTAGTTTGTATAGAAGAGTGAGCTTAATGGGCCGCTTCTTCGTTATCGTTGCTCAATTTCAGCACTTGAATGAGCTTGAAGAACAGACTAAGCAGAATACCAACGATCGTTGCCAAGGCCATCCCCTTCAGCGCGACATTCCCCATGGTCAGTTGGGTGCCGCTCAGGCCGATGACCAGGACAACCGTAGTCAGCAGCATATTGGTAGGCTTGGAGAAGTCCACCTTCTGTTCGACGAAGATCCGCAAGCCCGAAGCAGCGATAACGCCAAACAGCAGCAGGGATACACCGCCCATTACCGGATCTGGAATGTTCGCGACAATTGCCGAGAACTTCCCGGAGAAGGAGAGCAGAATGGCAAAGATCGCCGCACCTCCGATGACGTAGACGGAGAATACGCGGGTTAATGCCATGACACCGATGTTCTCCCCGTAAGTCGTGTTCGGCGTGGAACCTACAAAACCGGAAAGAATCGTGGAGATCCCGTTCCCCATCAGCGACCGGTGCAAGCCCGGGTCTTTGGACAAGTCCTTACCCACAATGTTGCTAGTTACCAGCAGGTGGCCGATATGCTCTACGATGACAACCAGCGCAACCGGCACGATCGAGATGATAACGGAGGTATCCCATTGCGGGGTCGTGACCGTCGGCAGGGTAAACCACTTCGCTTGTTCGATCGCTGCGGTGTTAACTACACCCATGCTTAAAGCAAGTACATAACCTACAACGATCCCGATCAGGATATGGATGATTTTTGGAAAACCGCGGAACAAGACGGCACCAAGCAACGTGACAATTAATGTTACGAGCGACAGGGTGATGGCCGTCCCATCTGGCGTCCAGCCCTCCGATCCATCAGAGATCCATCCAGCCATGCTGGCAGCGACCGGAATCAGTTCCAAACCGATCAGGGCAACGATCGCCCCCATCGCAGCCGGCGGGAATACGACGTCAATCCACTTCGTGCCGGCGTATTTGATCAGCAGCGCGACCAGAACGAAGATCCCACCGGTGACGATAAACGCGCCGAGGGCCATCGCATAACCGTTTCCCGTATGATTCTGGATAACCGCTGAAACTGGGGCGATAAAGGCAAAGCTGGAGCCCAGATAAGCTGGGATTTTCCCTTTACAGATCAGGATGTACAACAGGGTACCGATGCCGTTCATCAGCAGAATCATGCCGGGGTCAACACCAAACAGATTTGGCACCAGCACCGTGCTTCCGAACATGGCAAATAAGTGCTGCAGGCTTAACAGCACGCCCGGTCCGAACGGGACTTTCTCATTCACTTGAATTTCACGTTGCAACGCGTTCACTCCTCTATAGATACGTTCATAAGATAACTATCCTTAATAGGATAATGACATTGGCGACAATTTTCAACAGAAAAATACTTGACATTTGTCTTTCCCCCCCAAATATTCCCTTCATCGACTGGTCGGTATCCCCTCCTAAGGCAGGTTCATCCTGCTGAGGTGCTGTCCATGCAGCGAAGACAATACCTGGAGTTGACGTGAGGGAACGCAAGAGGCATAATTATAGGAAATCAAAATGAGGCGAATTATGCTCTTGTATGCGTTTTTTCAGTATATTTTCATATAGAAAGGAATCAACAGGATCTCAATGGGCATAGAGCAATTACTCGAAAAGGCGTCTGCCTATATAAAGGAACCGGATCTGAAGCGGATTCGGGAAGCGTACGAGTTTGCGGATCAAGCCCATCACGGACAGGTTCGCAAATCCGGAGAACCTTATATTCTACATCCTTTGGCCGTAGCGGATATCGTTGTGAGCATGCAAATGGATGCGCTATCGGTCATTGCGGCCCTGCTTCATGATGTGGTGGAAGACACAACAGTGTCCTTAAAGGAGATACAGGAGCATTTCGGCAGTGATTGTGCATTGCTCGTTGACGGCTTAACCAAGCTGGAGCGGATCAAATTCCAATCCAAAGAAGAGCAGCAGAACGAGAACTACCGTAAAATGTTCATTGCGATGGCACAAGATATCCGCGTCATCGTCATCAAATTGGCGGACCGGCTGCATAACATGCGGACGTTGAAATATCAGTCGGAGGAGAGTCAGCGGCGGATTGCCTATGAAACGCTGGAAATCTTCTGTCCGATCGCCAATCGTCTCGGGATCTCCGCCATCAAATGGGAAATGGAGGATATTGCCCTGCGGTACTTGAATCCGCAGCAATATTACCGGATCGCGAACTTGATGCGCAAGAAACGGGCAGAGCGCGAAGAATATATCAAGAACGTCATCGCCCGCATCGCCGAGAAGCTGGACGAAATGGGCATCCAAGCAGATTTGTCGGGGCGACCCAAGCATATTTACAGCGTGTATAAGAAAATGACGATGAAGAACAAGCAGTTTAACGAAATTTACGATCTGCTGGCCATCCGTATCATCGTGGACAATATCAAGGATTGTTATGCGACCCTGGGCATTATCCATACGTTATGGAAGCCGATGCCAGGGCGGTTTAAGGACTATATCGCGATGCCGAAGGCGAATATGTACCAGTCGTTGCATACGACGGTCGTCGGGCCGAACGGGGAACCTACAGAGGTTCAAATCCGCACCTGGGAAATGCATCGCACGGCAGAATACGGGATCGCCGCGCACTGGGCTTACAAAGAAGGTGCAGGAACAGGTGGTCTCGAGAACAAAATTACGTTCTTTAACGAAATCCTCGAGCTTCAACATGAAGCCAAGGATGCTTCTGAATTCGTAGAATCGCTGAAAATGGACTTCTTCTCGGACCTGGTGTTTGTGTTCACACCGTCCGGGGAAGTCATAGAGCTGCCAGCCGGCTCCGTGCCGTTGGACTTCGCGTACCGTATCCATACGGAAGTAGGGAATCGGACGATTGGGGCCAAGGTGAACGGACGGATCGTCCCGCTGGATCATCGGTTGAAAACCGGGGACATCGTGGAGATTTTAACGTCCAAGCACTCGTATGGACCAAGTCAGGATTGGCTCAAAATCGCGCAATCCTCCCATGCTCGCAGCAAGATCAAGCAATGGTTCAAGAAGGAAAAACGCGAAGAGAACGTGGAAAAAGGACGCGAAGCGATCGAACGCGAGCTGAAGCGGGCCGGGCTTGAGCCGTCCTTGTGGATGAGCGACGACAAGCTGTTGGAGGCGGCGAAGAAGTATGCCTTCAACGACATCGACGATATGTTGTCGGCGATTGGGTTCGGCGGGATCACGGCTTCCCAGGTCGTGACGAAGCTGACCGAAAAGCTGCGCAAAGAGCAAGAGGAAGCGGCCGGGAATATCGAATTGACCACAGAGGTCAAAGAAGTAAAAGCGCCGGAAGAACGTCGCCATCGTCCAACGAATGGCGTCGTTGTAAAGGGGATCGACAATCTGCTGGTGCGGTTTGCAAGATGCTGTAACCCGGTGCCCGGCGACGAGATCGTGGGTTACATTACCCGCGGCCGCGGCGTATCCGTGCATCGCAGCGACTGTCCGAATATCCCGAGCGGTGGTGAAGGCGAAGAGGCAGCGCGCGTGATCGACGTGGAATGGGAAGATTCGATCGAGGCGAATTACAGTGTCGATATCGAAATTACCGGTCACGATCGTCGTAACTTCTTAAATGAAGTGCTGCAGGCCGTGTCGGAAAGCAAAACGAATATTTCGGCCGTCTCCGGGCGGTCGGATAAGAACAAGATGGCTTTGGTGCACATGACGATTCTGATTCGGAATACCGATCATCTGCAATCCGTTGTGGAGAAGATCAAACGGGTGAAGGATGTATATACGGTCCACCGGATTATGCAGTAGCGATAGGAAAGGATTCAAACCAAGATGAGAGTGGTTGTGCAGCGTTGCCGAGAGGCGCGCGTGGTCGTAGCGGGAGAGACGGTCGGGGCGATTGGCCCTGGGCTCATGCTGTTGGTTGGCGTGACGCATGAGGATACCGAGCAGGATGCCGCCTATTTGGCGGAGAAGATCTCCGGCTTACGGATATTTGAAGATGAAGCAGGCAAGATGAACCTGGCGGTTACGGAGATCGGCGGGGCGATTTTGTCGGTCTCCCAGTTTACGTTGTATGGGGATTGCCGCAAGGGGAAACGGCCTAACTTCATGGCAGCAGCCCGGCCGGAAACGGCGGAACCGCTGTACGAGCGGTTTAACGAGCTGCTTCGGGCGAAAGGGTTGACGGTCGAAACCGGCGTGTTTGGTGCCGATATGGACGTACAATTGACGAATTGGGGGCCGGTGACCTTAATTGTGGACAGCCCTAGTAGCGAGGGGTAACTGCAAGGATTTGAGAGCGGGGCAAGACGTAGTAATTTTGCGTCTTGCCCCTTTTTTGCGTTAACGGAACGGGACGATATGGACAAATTTCCTCCATTTTCACGCAAGATTTCGGGTTCTATAGGATAAGCGGACCGATTTTGGTACAACCTTGTGATAAAGAGCTTGACGACCAAAGGAGGTGCTCACATGCACCAATCCGCGAAATCGAGAGACTGGCAATCCTCTCCGCTCATGACGGCGGGACACCGCAGCGAAGCCCGGATGACGGCCCGGCTGGCCGAACCGGAGCGATTTGAACCGATGATGCAGGAGACCCGGCCCTCTGCCGACTGGCTCCCTCGACCCGGAAGTTGATGCTGAGAATGAAGGAGGAATCGGTTATGGCCAGACATATTCAGGCCTATTTTAATACAGAAGATCAAGTAGAAGGTGCACGTATCACCCTGCGGGCTTACAACACGAATGCGGTTGAAGCAGGAAATGTGTCGAATGAATGGGGCGAAGACGATGAGTTTCAAGTTACGTTATTGCCTCTAAATAACGGGGTGATCAGCGCATCAGGTGCAAACAACCCGGGAGTTGTCCCTGTACCCGGTATGGTACGCGGCGTGCAGAGCGTGCTGCCCGTGGTAGCTTTGGGAGAAGACGGTACCGGCGATACGTTAGATGGTGAACGCAGCCAAGCGATGGGAGACGGAGAGCAACTGATCACATCGAAACCTCCCATCACAACGGGTGACGAGCCGCAGGGTTGGAAATATGTTCTTAGTGCAAAAGTGAAGGACAGCGATTATGAGACGGTCGTGCGGAAATTACGCGAGCATGGGGGCTATGTTGTAACGGAATAGCCGGGGATAAGGGGTCTTGTAATATAACTGTAATATTAGATACATGTTCCCTTAACATTGCTTGTTTATAATAACGGCATGACCCCCTTTTTAATATAATACCTTTTGGACCTGCACCCCGTTGGTGACAGGTTTTTTTCTTTGTGTAGACATTTTTCGCGTCTCGGGCTTGACTTTAGTGCGGTGGTTTCATACAATCTAAAAATAACAGTTGACGTCACGTCTATGGCGTGAATGAAAACGAATAGGTATTCGATGACGGGACAAAGTAGTTTAACCCCACACCCACAGAGAGGAATCCCCGACTTCGTTGCAGCAGACGGATCAATCGTATTCGTTAGGCGTGTGGTGAAGCAGGCTGGAAGGATTCTGATGATGATTAGACGAAAGACTTCCCCGAGAACCGGCGGCGAAATCAAAGGTGGCTAATGGCTTCCCTTCGAGAGTAGACGTGCGGCGTAGGCGGGCGATAACCGCTTGAAGCGAATTGAGATGCTGGGAGGCTGAATAAGAGCAGCTTTGAAGCGTCGACATTCGGAATGTGGGTGGCACCACGGGTGATTGCGTAACGATCTCTCGTCCCTGTTTGAATCAAACAGGAACGGGAGATTTTTTATATTGGCTTACGAGTCTGAGATGGAGGATGAACAATATGGCTTTTCAGAAACCGACGGGCACGCAGGATATTTTGCCAGGAACCGTCGAGAAATGGCAGTTTATTGAGGAGAAGGCCAGAGACTTGTGCCGGCGTTTTAATTACCGGGAAATTCGGACCCCGATCTTTGAACAAACCTCGCTGTTTGAACGGGGCGTTGGGGAGACGACGGATATCGTCGAGAAGGAAATGTATACGTTCCTGGATAAAGGGGATCGCAGCATGACGCTGCGTCCAGAAGGGACGGCTGGGGTTGTTCGTTCCTATGTGGAGAACAAGATGTACGGCGAACCGGACGTCAGCAAGCTGTATTACATCGGGCCGATGTTCCGCTATGAGCGCCCTCAAGCAGGACGTCAACGCCAGTTCCATCAGTTTGGGGTGGAGGCGTTTGGAGCAATCGATCCGGCGATCGATGCCGAGGTTGTGGCACTGGGATATCAGTTTTGCCGGGAGCTGGGTCTTCAAGGGGTGAAGGTGGAGATTAACTCCGTTGGCAATCCGTCCAGCCGCGCGGCTTACCGCGAGAAGCTGCTGGCGTTCCTGCTGCCGATGAAGGACAGCTTGTGTAAAGACTGCCAAGCTCGGATTGAACGTAATCCGCTGCGTGTGTTGGACTGTAAGACGGACCAGGACAAATTTGATGGGGCTCCGTCAATTCTGGATAGTTTGGATGAGGAATGCACTACGCATTTTGCGAAGGTTCAGGAACTGCTGAGCGCGATGGAGATTGATTATGAAATCAATCCTCGCCTTGTTCGCGGCTTGGACTACTATACGCACACCGCTTTTGAGTATAAAGCCCAAGGCATCGGCGCCATCGACACGATTGGCGGCGGCGGCCGGTATAACGGGCTGGTGGCGGAAGTGGGCGGTCCTGACCAACCGGGCATCGGCTTCGGGATGGGGCTTGAACGGATTGCGCTGATTTTGGAAAAGCAAGAGATCGAGCTCGGCGCCGTCAAGCCGCTGGACGTGTATCTGATCGCCCTTGGCGAAGCAGCGGAGAAGGAGATTACGACTCAGCTGTTTAAGCTGCGGCAAGCAGGATTCTCTGCGGAACGCGATTATCTGGGCCGGAAGATGAAGGCGCAGATGAAGTCCGCCGACCGGATGCAGGCACGCTACACGGCCATTCTCGGTGACGATGAACTGCAGCGCGGGGAAATTGCGCTAAAGTCGATGGACAGCGGTGAGCAGCGCACGGTGAAGTTAAGCGAATTGGTAAATGAGTTGCAATAACCTAATCAAATAAAAAACATAACGCGAAGAAAAGGGGAGTTACGATGAAACGAACGCATCATTGCGGTACGCTGAGCACCGCGAACATCGGAGAAACCGTTACATTAAACGGCTGGGTACAGACCCGCCGTGACTTGGGGGGCGTGCTGTTCATCGATCTGCGCGACCGCAGCGGTATTGTGCAAATCGTGTTTAACCCGGCTTATTCCGGTGAAGCGCTGAAAATTGCCGACCGCGTGCGCAGCGAATACGTGCTGGCCGTTACCGGGAAAGTGGTAGCCCGTGATCCTGAAACGGTCAATCCGAATTTGCCAACCGGCGATATCGAAGTACAAATTACTGAAATCGATGTGTTGAACGCAGCGAAGACGCCGCCGTTCTTCATTGAAGACGGCATCGAAGTGGATGAATCGCTGCGCTTGAAATATCGTTATCTCGACCTACGCCGTCCGGAAATGCAGCAAACGTTGTGGTTGCGCTCTAAAGCGGCGAAGGTATTCCGTGATTTCCTTGACGGTGAAGGTTTTATCGAGGTAGAAACCCCGATCTTGACCAAGAGCTCGCCGGAAGGGGCACGCGATTATCTTGTGCCAAGCCGCGTGCATCCAGGTGAATTTTTCGCACTGCCGCAATCGCCTCAGCTGTACAAGCAGCTGCTCATGGTCAGCGGTATCGAGCGTTACTATCAAATCGCCCGCTGCTTCCGCGATGAAGATTTGCGCGCTGACCGTCAACCGGAGTTTACCCAGGTCGACATCGAGACTTCGTTCCTCTCGCGCGACGAGCTGCTCGAGATGATGGAGAAGCTGATCGTACGCCTGTTCAAAGAAACGAAAGGCATTGACATTCCAACGCCATTCCAACGCATTAGCTATGCTGACGCGATGGATAAGTACGGTTCAGACAAACCGGACCTCCGTTTCGGTTTAGAACTGGTGAACGTCAGCGATCTTGTGGCCAATAGCGGCGTTAAAGTATTTTCTTCTGTCATTGAAAAGGGCGGGGAAGTCAAAGTACTGAACGCTAAAGGCTGCGGGACTTGGAGCCGTAAGGACATCGACGATCTTGGACCGTATGCAGCCCGTTATGGAGCCAAAGGTCTGGCCTGGATTCAAGTGAAGGAAGGCGAGTTCCGCGGTCCGATTGTGAAGTTCTTTACGGAACAAGAGATCGAAGCGATCAAGGAACGCACCGGTGCGGAAGAAGGCGACCTGCTGCTGTTCTCCGCCGATAACAAAAAGGTTGTTGCCGACGTCCTCGGCGCATTGCGTCTGAAAATCGGCCGCGATCTTGGTCTGATCGACGACAGCGTGTATAAATTTGCATGGGTTGTAGACTTCCCGCTGCTTGGCTGGGATGAAGAGCAAAAACGCTATGTCGCTGAGCACCATCCATTCACTCGTCCGCGCGACGAGGATCTGCCGCTGTTTGACACCGATCCGGGTAAAATCCTCGCGCAAGCATATGATCTCGTGCTGAACGGTTATGAAGTTGGCGGCGGTTCGATGCGGATCTACAAACGCGACGTACAAGAGAAGATGTTCAAGGCGATCGGCTTGTCGCCGGAAGAAGCTCAAGATAAATTCGGCTACCTGATGGATGCGTTCGAATACGGTACGCCTCCTCACGGCGGGATCGCCTTCGGCTTCGACCGTCTGGTTATGCTGCTGGCTGGCCGTTCCAACCTGCGTGAAACCATCGCTTTCCCGAAAACAGCGAGCGCAACGGACTTACTAATGAACTCGCCATCCGAAGTCGACGGATCGCAGCTGGATCAGCTGCACATCAAGCTGGCTCCCAAACTGGCAGAAGTAAAGAAATAATCGGTTAAGATGTCAACCTAACGGAGGTACACTGACCATGCTTCATCAATTTTCGCGGACAGAACTCGCCATCGGGGCAGAGGGTCTGGATATTCTCAAGAACAGCACGGTTGCCGTGCTTGGTGTCGGCGGCGTAGGCGCGATGGCCGTCGAAGGGCTGGCCAGAACCGGAATCGGCCGGATTATTATGATCGACAAGGATGTCGTCGATATCACCAACATTAACCGGCAAATTCATGCGCTGACGACGACGATCGGCCAGAAGAAGGCCGATCTCATGCGCGACCGGATCAAGCTGATTAACCCGGAGTGCGATGCGATCGCGCTGAATATGTTCTACACGGAAGAGACTTACGAAGAACTGTTCAAGTACGATATTGATTATGTACTGGATGCTTCGGATACCATTACGTACAAAATTCACCTGATCAAGCAATGCTTGCAGCGGGGCATCCCGATCTTGTCGAGCATGGGGGCTGCCAACAAAATGGACCCGACGAAATTCCAGGTCACGGATATTTCGAAAACCCATATGGACCCCATGGCTCGCGTCATTCGCACGAAGCTGCGGGAAGACGGGATCAAGAAGGGCGTTAAGGTCGTTTTCTCGACTGAACCGCCTGTCCGCCCGCGCAAGGACGTTACGGAGAAAATTGCGCCTGCTGGCGCTAAAATCCGTAAGGCCAAGCAGCCGCCGGCCAGCAACTCGTTTGTGCCGCCGGTGGTCGGCCTAATTATGGTCAGCGCAGCAGTGCGTGAACTGCTAGAGCGCGGCGGCGTTAGTGTGTAAATTCGGAGCTAAGACGCTGGATGAGACTTGATAAACAAGTCTGCCAGCGTCTTATTTTTTTGAGAAAATTCGCCTTTTCGCCAGAGGTAGTGGTATAATAAAACTCCTTTTGAGTCTGGAGTACACAATAACCTTAGGAGGTAACTGAAATGAATGATTTTCAAAGTGCCTATCAAGAAGAGAAGGCGCGGCTGGACCGCACCTTGGAAGAGATCGATCGGCAGCTGCAACGGTTGCGTTCGATTCCGGTGTACACCGGACATGATTTTACCGAACAGCTTCTCGAGGAGAATCGGGAAACCCAGAGGAAACAACTTGAGCAATCGATTCGAGAGCCATATTTTGGACGACTGGATTTTGAGGAGCGCAGAGGAAGAAGAAAGCCGCTATACATCGGCAAGGTCGGTGTAGGCGATCCGGATGGAAGAGACCCGATTGTTATCGATTGGCGTGCTCCGGTCGCTAGTTTGTTCTACTCATTTACCGGCGGGGATGATGCTTCGTATGAAGCGCCAGAAGGCTTGATTGAAGGCTTGGTGTACTTGAAGCGCAACATCGTGATCCGCAAAGGGATTCTCGACCGGGTCGTGGATACGTATAACCACGACAGCGACGGTCCGGCCGTATCGGATGAGTTCCTGGTGTATCGGCTTGGCGAGAACAAGGACAACCGCCTGCGTGACATCGTTTCGACGATTCAGGCCGAACAGGACCGAATTATCCGGGCCGCGAAAAACACGGCGCTGATTATTCAAGGCGTAGCCGGCAGTGGGAAAACGACCGTGGCGCTGCATCGGCTGGCTTTTTTGCTGTATCAATATAAGGAACAGATTAAGGCGGAACGTTTAGTTATTTTTGCGCCTAACCATATGTTTATCGATTATATATCCGAAGTGCTGCCCGAGCTTGGTGTGGGGGATATCCAACAAAGCACGTTCAGCGATTGGGCAGCGAAAGTGCTGGGATTGGACGAGGTCCCAAGCGATGGCTCGGAGGCGTTATCCCGCTGGTTTGACGGCGGAGAGGCAGAGACGGAAACGTGGCAGGATACAGAGCTGCCAGGACGCTTCAAGGGGGCGATGGCGTTTAAAGAGATTATCGATATGTCGGCAAGCACTCTTGAGTCAGCCTGCGTGCCTGAGGGCGATTTCGAACCGTGGGAAGGTGCACGGCTGCCGCGTAAAAAGATCTTGGCCTGGTTCGAAGGCGAATATCGCCACTACCCAGTAGCCCGACGCAAGGAGCGAGTACTGGCGCGGATCCATCGTTGGATCGAGATGGAGCTGAAGAAGGCGCCATCGGCTGCGGCCCTAAAGGAACGAAAGAAAAAAGCCCAGCTGCGGGAAAAAAGCTATGCAAAAAAATGGCCGGAGCTGACGCCGCTTAACCTCTACCGGGAGATGTTTGGCATACGAAAAAGCGGCAGCACGGAAGGCATGGCCGATGTCTCAGACCGGATACCGCCGGGTATCTGGAAGGAGACGCAGGCGCGCTTAAAGAAAAACATCGTCAAGGAAGAGGACTTGGCCGCCCTATTGTATTTATATACTTTAATTCACGAAATTGACGGCAATCTGACCTTCGACCATGTGGTGATTGACGAGGCGCAGGATTTTACGCCGTTTCAGGTGTATGTGCTGGACCGTTTTGTGAAGGGGCATTCCTTTACGATTCTCGGAGATTTGTCCCAAGGGATCCACTACTACAAAGGTGTGCGCAGTTGGGAAGAGATGCAAGTGCTGTTCCGACCGGAGGAAACCGCTTATTTCGCGTTAACGCGTAGTTACCGGTCCACGTTGGAAATTATCCAATTCGCCAACGATATCCTAGAACGCGGCGTAGGTACGGAATTGCTGGCGGTTCCGGTATTCCGCAGCGGGGAGCCGGTGCGGCTGGTCGAAGCGGAGGGCGAGCGGCGGCTGCCATTGATTCGCAAGGCATTGGACAAGGTGCTGGGCGGATCGTTCCGCACGGCGGCGGTGTTAACCCGGACGATGCGGGAAGCAGAGGAGCTGCATGCTGCATTAAGCCAAGGTGAGTTGGAAGTTAACCTGATCACCGGGGAACTGACGCAATACAACGGGGGCATCTCAGTGCTGCCGGTGTACCTGTCGAAGGGCCTGGAGTTTGATGCGGTGATCGTGACGGACGTGGACAAGGCGCATTACAGTTCCAAAGACGCTAAACTGCTGTACGTCGGCTGTACCCGCGCCTTGCACGAACTGTGGCTGCTGCACGGCAAAGAACTGCCGGACTACGTCCCAGGCGATCGTTCAACAGACTATGCCGTCAGGACGAACCTAGAGGCATAATAGGTACATGTCGAGATATAGTCAATGAGTATTGGGGAGGGGCACACCCTTCCTTTTTTTGTCCCCTTTTGCATCATTATCCCTCTCGCTCAGATGAATGGTGGTTGGATGGGAGAGAGTAAGTGGATTTAGATTGGGTGCAAGTGGATTTAAATTAGGTGCGGGGGTGGGGGAGCCTCCATTTGGAGGTCTTTTTCGGCATTATCCCATTTGCTCAGGTGGCGGGTGGTGTGGGAGAGTGGTCAAGCGGGTTAGAAGTGGGGGATGGGATTAGTGTGTCATGGACTGTCGTTTGCATCATTATCCCCCTCGCTCAGGTGAACGGAGGTTGGATGGGAGAGGGTTTGTGGATTGGATGAGGTATAGAGAAGGGGCAAGTAGGCAATGTGCCCAACAGGGGGCTTTACTCGGAAATCATCCCTGGTGGCGAAGCGCATAAAGTTACGTGGTCAGAAATGTGTTTGATTTTTCATATATAATTTGCCGAAAAAAGCAAAAAAACCGAAATGTACTCGGTTTTTCGCATAGATTTTGGGCAAAACCGTTCAGAAAGCGCGAATGGATATGAAATTTCATATCCATTTAGTTAAAATCGCTCAAGGTAGCCCAATTGTACTCGATTTTTCAGATAGAATCACAGCACGTGGTCAAATCATTGTGAATTTCGACTCTGTTTCGACTATTGACTATTGATGGTGGAAACGAGAACTTACTTTGATTACGCGTCGTCCTGCATGAACTCGTCCAGCCAGCGATCGGCTTTGCTTTGGTTGCACAGATTGCAGGCGCAGACGCAGTTTACTGGTGTTGTGTGACCGCCCTTGGCTCTGGGCAGCAGATGGTCGATTGTATCGCCGTACTCTCCACAGAAGAAGCAGGTGTAATGATCCCGCGTCAAAATATAATGGCGAAACGCCTTGTTCGTGTACAAACGGCGGATGGTGAACGGGTTCACGACGACGGCCATGTGCTCGCGTACGAGCGTGACCGCCAGGTCATAGTCGATCTCCTGCTGCCAGCGCCGACCTTTGTCGGTACGCCCGCGCAGGCGGATCATGCCGTTGCGGTTTGGTCTGAGGGTCCGGACGTCGGGACCCTCGGCTTTTGGCGGCGGGGCGGGCAGCGCCCGCTTGATCCGCCGCTTGGGCGGCGCGGCAGCGCCCCCGTGCCGCCCCGCGGCGCCCGCCGGCGCTGCCGCACTGGCGCTGGCGCCGTCCTGAACGGCCGCGATCTGTGCCGCGGCCTTTTTGCTGCGGCGCTTGCGCTTGCGTTTGCGCGCCGCCTTGGCCGTGCCTGCGGCGCCGGCCTCCGCGCCCGGCGGCGCGCTGGACCCGGCCGCCGCGGCTTCGCTCGCGCGGCCGTCGCCGCTTGGCGCCGCCGGCGCGGGCGCTTTCGCTGGCGCTGCCAGCGCTGCGCCAGCGGGCTCAGCGGCCGCAGCCCGTGGCAACGCGGCCTGAGCCTGGGCAGCCTGCTGCCGCTTGCGCAGCGCGCGGCAGCTGCGGCAAGCGCCCCGGCGTGAGCCTTTGCCGGAGCGCTTGCCGGTGCGGCGCAGGAATTCGCCCAGCGGCTTGGCTTCGCCGCAATAGGCGCATATTTTAATCGCATTCGCGGAAGTTGAGTTAGGTTCAGGTTGCTGTTGCGTCAAGGGGGTCACCTCAGTTTGGTATAGGCTCGAAGTAGGATATGACTCCATTATACCTGAATCTATAGAAATAAAGCCAAGACCGGTCGGTCCTGGCTTAGGGTTTAGGATCAGGATTGTGATTTGGATTAGGATGTTGTTCCCCGGGTTGGCGTTACTCGGACACGGTTGCGGGTTGCCTGAGGCTGCGCATTTTGGTTAAAATTTTGCGGATGCTTTCATCGGAGAGGTGAAATCTTTCGGCTAAATCCCGTACCGTGCTCCCGGCGCGGTACAAGCGAAAAATCTCTTCGTTCCGTTTAGCAATCGAGTGGCGGGAACCGCTCAGTTCTCCCCATAACGCCCTTGACCGTTCCGGCTTGGGAATGTAAAGCAGCTCACCCTGAATATACGTTTGGAGCTCCTTCAGCAGCCTAGGGGGAAGAACATCCTTTCCATTTTTGTAATTCACGATCATGTACCTCCTTATTTCGTGCTCCGTCCTGGATTGCTGTTACGATATAAGTCAACATGCTCGCTTCCCCCTTTCCATTGAGTATTGGTACCGCTTGTTCCAACCTTCTTGGTGTAGAACAAACGACTTTGACTTTAAATAAAGACAAAATTTGGTTTTAACTGGATCTATCTTAACACAGGAATCGTTAAACCTAAATAAGGGAGGCTGTTCCCAGCCCCCCGTTTTATTGTGGTGCCGCGTTACGCGACAGCCACCTCACTCACTGAAATCACTTCGATCAGCCCCCTTTCCCGTGATTCGTCGGCCCGACATCTATATTAACTCATATTTCCGGCAGCAGGAAAAGCGAAAGAACAACTATAAGTGTTTTTTACGTCAGGTATGCTAGAATAAGTTTGGTATCATTCCATGTATCCGGATTATCATGCTAACGATCAAGGAAGTGACTTGAAGGTGGATTTGTTTTCTTTCAATCAAGAGCAAAGCCCGGCGGGGCGGTTGCTGGCGGACCGGATGCGGCCGACCTCGCTGGATGAATATATCGGACAAGAACATATTGTCGGCCCGGGCAAGCTGCTGCGGCGGGCGATTGAAGCGGACCAGGTCTCGTCGATTTTACTGTACGGTCCTCCCGGCTGCGGCAAAACGACGCTCGCCCACATTATTTCCAATCAGACGAAGGCGGAGTTCGTCCGGCTCAACGCGGTGGATGCGTCGGTGAAGGATGTGCGTGAGGTGATTGAAAAGGCGCAGAACGACAAAGCTTTTTACGGCACCAAAACGATTCTGTTCCTGGACGAGGTCCATCGATTTAACAGCTCGAGACAGGACGCATTACTACCGGCGGTGGAAAAAGGCACGATCATCTTTATCGGGGCAACGACGGAAAATCCGTTCCACTACGTTAACGGCGCGTTGATGAGCCGCTCCACGCTGTTCCAGCTGGAGCCGCTGACGAAGGAGCACTCGCTGATCGCGATGCGGCGGGCCTTGGCCGACAAAGAGAAGGGGCTGGGCTTTATGCCGCTGCAGGTTGACGAGGAGGCGCTGCTGCACATCGCTGCGATGGCGAACGGAGATATTCGGCGTGCGCTGAATGCGCTGGAGCTGGCGGCGATGACCACGCCCCCGCAATCGGACGGGACGGTGCACATTACGCTCGAAGTGGCGGAGGAATCGATCCGCCGGCCGCTCGTCAAAGCGGACGAGTCCACGCAATACGATGTGCTGTCCGCGTTTCATAAATCGATTCGCGGCTCCAGCGATGCGGCGGTGTTCTGGTTCCTGTACGCGGTTGAGAAGCTGGGAATGGACCCGATGACATTCATCCGCCGGTTGATCGCTGCCAGCAGCGAGGATATTGGCCTGGCCAACCCGCAGGCGATGGTACAGGCCGTCAGCGCCTTGGAGGCTTACCGCAACAATGGCTGGCCGGAAGCACGGCTGAATATTGTCCAGGCGATCTTGTTTGCGGTCGAAAGTCCAAAATCCAACGCGGTGGTTGAAGCGATTGGGAACGCCATGGCGGCGATTGAAGAGGTCAAATCCGCCGAAGTACCTCTCCATTTGCGAGATACCCATTACAAGGGAGCGGCGAAGCTTGGGCACGAAGGTTACAAGTACCCGCATGATTACCCTGGGCATTATGTACAGCAGGAGTATCTGCCGAAGCGATTGTCCGGCCGAACGTTCTACCATGCCACGGAGCAAGGGAACGAGGTAAAGATCAAGCATAACCAGGAGCTGCGGCGCAGAAGCGGCAGGTAAGAGGGAAGGTGCGAGGCGAGGGAAGGTAAAATGCTCGCAAACCAAGATGCATGCGCCCGGTTCTGCATAAAAAAGATGCCCCACGTCATTCACTGACGCGGGGCTCTTCTTTATGGTTAGGCTTGTACAGCCGGAATCTCGGTCCGCAGCTTCACCGGGGCTTCGATCGTGCCGCCGCCGAGGCATTCTTCGCCTTGGTAGAACACGACGGCTTGGCCTGGGGTGATCGCTTTTTGCGGTTCATCAAATGCGACATGTACCGTGCCGTCTGGTTGCTTCGTCAGCGTCACACCTTGATCGGGCTGACGATACCGGAATTTCGCCGTGCACTTGTACGGCCCCTCCGGCATTTTGTCTGCGCCAGCGATCCAGTTAACGCCGGAAGCAATCAGCGACGTCGAGTACAAGCTTGGGTGCTTGTCGCCTTGCACAACATACAAAATGTTGCGCTCCAGATCCTTATCCGCCACGAACCAAGGTTCGCCGGTACCGGAGCCGCCGATACCCAAGCCTTGACGTTGACCCAGCGTATAGTACATCAGGCCATCGTGACGGCCCTTAACCTCACCGGTGACGATGTCGATCATATCGCCGGATTGGGCAGGCAAGTAGTTGCTCAGAAACTCTTTGAAATTCCGTTCGCCGATAAAGCAGACGCCGGTGCTGTCCTTCTTCTTCGCGGTATAGAGGCCGGCTTCTTCGGCGATCCGCCGTACCTCCGGCTTCGGCAGGTGGCCGATCGGGAACATCGCTTTGGACAATTGGTCCTGATTCAGGGCGTTGAGGAAATACGTTTGATCCTTATTGCTGTCTACTCCGCGCAGCAACTTGAACGTCCCGTTCTCTTCCACGACCCGGGCATAGTGCCCGGTCGCTACGTAATCTGCGCCGAGGTCCAGCGCTTTGTTCAAAAATTCGCCAAACTTGATCTCCCGGTTACACATCACATCCGGGTTAGGAGTCCGGCCCCGCTTATATTCTTCGAGGAAGTAGGCAAATACTTTATCGTAATATTGCTTCTCGAAGTTCACGGTATAGTAAGGGATATCGATCTGCTCGCAGACGCGGCGAACGTCTTCAGCATCCGCTTCCGCGGTGCAGTAACCGAACTCGTCGGTATCGTCCCAGTTCTTCATAAATATGCCGATGACGTCATAGCCCTGCTGCTTCAGCAGGAGTGCCGTCACCGAGGAATCGACGCCGCCAGACATGCCGACGACGACGCGGGTTTCGCTGTTAGGCTTAGCCATCATTATCACTCCTTTGAGCGGCGAGTCGCTCGTCGTTTATTTTACCACAATTGTCGCTTTATTTCCCAAAACACATATGATATGTTACGATAAGCACAGGGTAAAGATAGGAATAGGGAGGAATCCCCGGATTTGGGCGCAATTGTCGCAGAAGAACGCGGCGAATGGCCTGATACTGTTCTTTTAAGGATCAAGGATCAATTATATAAAGTTTATTTGAAAATTGAAAGAGGTGCCTTCTTTGAAAATTTCGACAAAAGGACGTTACGGATTGACGATTATGATGGAGCTGGCCGCTAAATACGGCGAAGGGCCGACTTCTCTGAAAAGCATCGCCGAGAAAAACCAATTATCCGAGCATTATCTGGAGCAATTAATCGCGCCGCTGCGTAACGCAGGTCTGGTGAAGAGCGTACGCGGTGCTTACGGCGGTTATATTCTATCCAAAGAAGCTAGTGAAATTACGGCGGGAGACATCATTCGCGTATTGGAAGGGCCGATTTCTCCGGTGGATTTCACCGAGGAAGACGATCCGGCCAAACGCGATTTGTGGCTGCGTATCCGCGACAGCATCGCTGAAGTGCTAGATTCGACAACGCTGGAGAATCTGGTGAACTTCGAGGAACAAGGAACCAAAGAAAATTACATGTTCTACATTTAATTTGTAAACCGACTTGCCATCAACAATGAGATAAGATACAATCAACGAACAATTCGGTAACCGTCCCGACTCCGGGGCGGTCATTTACGTTTTATCAAAAAAAGTTCTGAGACAAGGTGAGAGCCATGAAGCACATTTACATAGATCATGCCGCTTCCACGCCGATCCATCCGGAGGTTGCGGAAACGATGCTGAAGGTGATGCGAGAGCAATTTGGCAACGCCTCCAGCGTTCATTATTACGGTCGAGAGGCCAAACGCTTGGTGAACGGGGCGCGAGATACAGTTGCTAAGCACATCGGCTGCCGTCCGGATGAGCTGGTGTTTACGGGCGGCGGAACGGAGAGCGATAACTTGGCGTTGTTTGGCACGGCGTACGCTCGGAAAGCAGAAGGAAGCCATATCATTACGACCTCGATCGAGCATCATGCGGTACTTCACTCCTGCGAGCGCTTGGAGAAGGATGGGTTTGAAGTGACCTATTTGCCTGTGGATCGTTATGGACAGGTGCATCCGGAGCAAGTGCGGGAGGCTATCCGCCCCGATACGATCTTGATTAGTGTGATGTATGGTAATAATGAGGTAGGCACGATTCAGCCGATTGCTGAAATCGGTGAGATTGCACGGGAGCGGGGAATTGTGTTTCATGTCGATGCTGTGCAGGCGCTCGGCGCATTGCCGATCTCCTGTCGGGATCTGCCGGTCGACTTGATGAGCTTCTCGTCGCATAAAATCAACGGACCGCAAGGCGTTGGGGCTTTGTATGTACGGAAGGATCTGGTGCTGGAGCCGATGCAACACGGCGGGTTGCAGGAGCGCAAGCGCCGGGCAGGCACGGAAAATATGGCCGGCATCGCAGGTTTTGCCAAAGCCGTGGAATTGGCTGCGGCGGAGCGGGAGGCGCGCGTCGCCCACGATGAGGAGTTGATCCGAGAGTTGCTGTCCGCACTGGCGGAGCGGATTACTCGCGAGGCGTTCCATGTCAACGGCCATCCGGCGCATCGGCTGCCGCATATCATCAACATCAGCTTCCCGGAGGTAGATTCGGAGACGATGCTGATGAATTTGGATATGGAGGGCATTGCTGCCTCCAGCGGTTCTGCATGCACTTCGGGATCGTTGGAGCCGTCTCATGTGCTGGAAGCGATGCATCTTCCGGAAAGTTTTTTGCGTTCTGCGATTCGATTTAGCGTCGGAATGGGTAATACTAGGGAAGAAATTTACGAAATCGCCGAAAAAATTGGAACCATCCTGGAACGTCTCCGTAGAAGAAAATAATGGGCATATTTTTGGGCTCAATTTAGCTTTTGCGGAGGGGAGGATCGTTTTTTTCGGGATTCACATGAGATGCCCAAACAGGGAGTGTCCATTCCAACATGAGAATGCAAGAAATGATCGGCCTGACCGTCTATGATGTGGAGCATGGCAAGAAGGTCGGGAAAGTCGTTGACATCCTCCTGGACCTTAATTGGTCGATCGTCGGCATCCAACTGGAGAATCGATTGTTTTGGAATTCCAGTGTCAAGGCCGTGCGATGGGAAGATATCGTGGCTTACGGTGAAGATGCCGTGATGATCTGCAATCAACAGGCTGTCCGCAAGTGGAGAGCCGAGAATATACAGAATACCTTCTTAACGGGAAATGGAAAATTAAAAGAACTGCCTGTCCTGACTGAAGACGGAATACGTCTAGGCCATGTAACGGATGTTTATTTTGAACACGAATTGGGAAATACAATTACTGGAATTGAAATTAGCGACGGGTTTTTCACCGATCTGATGGAAGGGCGCAAGCTGCTGCCATTTATGCCGGAAATGACCCGAGGGGAAAACGCGATCATGGTGCCCCTGGGCAGCGAACAGCTGCTTGAAAAGCCGTGAATTTTTATGTGGATGGATAGGTGATGGTTCTATGATGAAATGTCCAAATTGCAATTCCAAGGATATTGGGAAGATCGGCTCCCACCAGTTCTATTGCTGGGGTTGCTTTATCGAATTAACGGTAAACGGCGACAAAATGTCCGTATACCAAGTAGAAGAAGACGGAACGCTCAGTTCTCTGGATGATCTGTTCTTCGGCGAGGAAATGGTACAGGATTTCTCGGAAATGCACGCTTCCTCGTAAAAATATATTCCGGTGAGGCTGTAAAGATGCACAAGCTGTCCCTTTTAAGATCGAAGGGGCAGCTTTTTTATTTTTGGAGGGAATCACTCTTCAAATGTTGACAACAATAATCATGACGAAACCGTGTTTTGATTTGATTGAGTTAGAAAGCGCTTTGAATTAGGATGAGGGTAGAAACACGGTAAGCCAACAAGCAAATTGTTGTTCATCCGTGCATCTTTATAAGGGGGTTACTCTTTATGGCTACAGCACAATCCAAACAGCCGTCTGCAGGAACCGGCGGAGCCCGAGTGAAGGTTCAGCAGTTCGGCCGTGCGCTCAGCGGTATGGTAATGCCGAATATCGGCGCGTTTATCGCATGGGGGCTCATTACCGCATTATTTATCCCGACCGGTTGGATTCCGAACGAATATCTCGGTCAACTCGTCGATCCTATGATCAAATATTTGCTGCCACTCCTCATCGGCTACACCGGTGGGCAAATGATCCACGGCAAACGGGGGGCAGTGACAGCAGCGATTGTGACAATGGGCGTTATCGTCGGCAGCGACATTCCGATGTTCCTTGGCGCCATGATCGTTGGCCCATTGTCTGCGTGGGTTATTAAGCAGTTCGACAAACTGGTCGAGGGGAAAATTAAGTCCGGCTTCGAAATGCTGGTCAACAACTTCTCGATTGGGATTCTAGGCGGTGCGATGGCACTCGGGGCATACGCTGGCGTTGGCCCAGTCGTAACCGCCATCAGTAAAGCGTTGTCTTCGGGTGTTGACTTCCTGGTGGACGCCAAATTGCTGCCTCTGGTCAACCTGATTATTGAACCAGGTAAAGTCTTGTTCTTGAACAATGCGATCAACCACGGTGTCATTACGCCAATTGCTGCGGAAGAAGCACTTCGAGTAGGCAAATCGATGCTGTTTATGCTCGAATCGAACCCGGGCCCAGGTCTTGGGATCCTGCTGGCTTACTGGATCTTTGGTCGCGGCATGGCGAAACAATCGGCTCCAGGTGCGGTTGTCATTCACTTCCTGGGCGGGATTCATGAGATTTACTTCCCGTATATCTTGATGAAACCGATTCTGGTGTTGGCTGCAATGGCTGGCGGCGTGGCTGGTACGTTTACGTTCCAATTGACCGGTGCAGGTCTTGTAGGTTCTCCTTCTCCGGGTAGTATTTTTGCTTACTTCCTGATGACGCCAAAAGGCGGTTACATTCCAATGTTAAGCGGCGTCATTGTTGCGGCAGTCGTTTCGTTCCTCGTTGCGTCGCTGCTGCTCAAAACGGGTAAACAAACGGATGAGGAAATGGATCTGGCTGAAGCTTCAGCGAAAATGAAAGAAATGAAAGCTGCAGGTGCAAAATCCGACGCGGCAGCTCCTGCTGCAGCAGGCGGAGTGAAGAAGCAAGTGGTGAACAAAATCGTGTTCGCTTGTGACGCCGGTATGGGGTCCAGTGCGATGGGTGCCTCCGTTCTGAGAAAGAAAATGCAGGACGCCGGCGTGAAGGTGACGGTTGTGAACTCGGCAGTCAGCGAAATCCCAAGCGATGCCGACATCGTTATTACGCAAAAAACGCTGACGGATCGCGCGATCGCCAACAAACCGGACGCCGAACATATCTCCATTGATAATTTCCTGAAAAGTCCCAAATACGATGAACTGGTTGAGCGTTTGAAAGGCTAAGCAACGCCAGTTACGATGCGGGGGCAGAACACTGGCGATTTTGTCGCCGGTGTTTTGCGTCTATATTAGGAGAGACTTGATATGCGGAAAATGACCGCACGACAAAAGCAAATCCTCGTTCTCCTCCTTGGACGCAAGCACGGGATGACCGCTGCGGAAATCGCTGCGGAAATCAACGTCAGCGTCAGAACGGTTCACCGGGAACTGGACGAGATTGAAAAAATATTAGCCTATTTCGACTTAGTCCTGCACCGGAAATCCGGCACCGGAATCTCGGTCTGGAGCAACCCCGAAGATAGCGAGGAGGGCGAGAAGCTGCAAGAGGCCAAGCGATTGCTGCTGGTTGATAATGCCAGCGACTATTCCATTGAAGAGCGACATCTTTTGCTGATCTGCCGTTTGCTTGAGGAGCAGGAGCCGTGTAAGCTGTTTACGCTGGCCCATGGCTTAAAGGTAACGGTAGCAACGGTCAGCAGCGATTTGGATGAACTGGAGCCCTGGTTCACCCGCTTTGGACTGGAACTGGTTCGGCGCCGCGGTTACGGCGTGGAGTTGCTTGGCGAGGAACAGCAGAAACGCGCGGCATTATGCCAACTGGCGGTCGAGCACTTGGATTACTCTGACTTGATTGGAGGCACGCCGGAAAACCAGGTCTCCTCCGCCACCGCCAGATTGCTTGAGGTCGTTGGGACGGATCACCTCATGACGATCGAAAACACGTTGTGGGCGATGAATTGGAGCTGGACGGAGCATTTGTCCGAGAATGCCTATACCCAGCTGCTTATTCGTCTCTCCGTTTCAGTGAATCGGATGAAGGCAGGAAGGTTAGTCCAATGCTCAGGTAAAAATAACAAGTCTACCGCCGGGGGCGGGGAGCAGGATGAAACCGAAACGGCTCGCTTTGCTTCCCGTTTGGCCGAGAAGCTGGAGCTTACGTTTCCGCCGGAGGAACTGGCTTATATGAATAGCTTGTTCAGCCGGGCGAAAGAAGCTTCCCCCGAGCTCGTCCAAGCGGATATCGAGTTGGTTGAGACGGTATATCGGTTGACTGAGAACGTCGTGAAGCGCACCGGCATTCCGTTTCAGGAAGATCGACTGCTCCGGAACGGTCTGCTGGAGCATATGGGCCCGGCTTTCAAACGCATCCGCGAAGGCTCCCGCATCCGCAACCCATTGCTGGGCGCCATTCGCAAAGATTACGATGAGTTGTTTGGCATCGTACGTGAGGCGATGAACGAAAGTGTGGCTGGCCTGGAGGTTCCGGACGAAGAGATTGGCTTCTTGGTGATGCATTTCGGGGCCTCTATGGAGCGTCTAAACCAGCTTGGCCTTAACATGCGGGCGATTCTCGTCTGCTCCAGCGGGCTAAGCTCCTCCAAGCTGCTGGCCACGCGGCTTGCCAAAGAAATGCCGCAAATCGAAGTGCTGGGCAATGTATCTTGGTACGAGGCGAAGCGGCTTCCTGAATCGGATTACGACTTAATCATCTCGACGATTGATTTGCCTCTTCCAGAGGAACGTTACGTAAAGCTAAGTCCGTTATTAACAGATGAGGACACTGAGCGATTGCTCGAATACGTCCAGCGTACCGTATTAAAATCTCGTAAGGTGACACCTGAGCCGGAGTCCACGAAAACCAGGGCATTTGACAAGGTACGGTCCTTGTCGGTGTCACTGAACGAGGTTGTCAGTCTTCTGGAGCAATTTGACGTCCGTGATTTAAATAATCGAGGGCTCTCCTTACGGGAGACGGTTTCGACGGCTTTGGAGGAAATGAATCAACGATTCGTCCCGCCGTCCGGTCCCGCTAGACTTGAGCCGAAGGAGTGGCAGCTGAAGCACGCTATATCCGATGTGCAGGCCGTAACCGACCGTTTGTTGGAACGGGAGAAGATGGCCAGTCAGGTCATTCCGGGCACGTCGCTGGCGCTGTTTCATACACGAACCCGGTTTGTGAATTACCGTTCACTGGCGTTGTTCCGTTTGGAAGAACCTGTGGTGCTGGACGGGGATACAGAAGTTAGCGCATTGCTATTTATGCTCGCGCCGCGAGAGTTGTCTCGCGAGAGCTTGGAAGTGCTCAGCGAAATCAGCGCCTTGCTGCTTAAGCCGGAGTTGGTAGAGCTGCTGGAAACCGGAGAACGTCAGGAGATCCGAAATTTTTTGGCGACCGAGCTGCTGGTTTATTTTGAGAATTTGTAACTAAAAGAAGATAGGATAATCCGTGGAAAGGGAGAGAACAATCATGAAAATACTGTCTAAAGAGAAAATTATTTTGAACGGCAAGGCAAACGATAAATATGAAGCCATTCGTATGGCAGGAAAGCTGCTGGTCGACGCAGGTCACGTGACGGAAGAATATGTGGACAAAATGATCGAGCGTGAAGAGATCGTCTCCACTTATATGGGTGGAGGTCTGGCGATCCCGCACGGGACGAAAGAAGCCAAAGGCATGATTTCCTCAACCGGCCTGTCGGTTGTCCGCTTCCCGGAAGGTGTTGATTTTGGCGGGGATGAGCCAGCCTTTATCGTAATTGGCATCGCTGCAGCCGGCGGGGATCACATGGAGGTCCTGACGAATGTTGCGATGGTGTTCACAGACGAGTCTAATCTGGAACGAATTATGAATGCAAAGACGGAAGAAGAAATCGCGGAAATCCTCGAAGGGGGCATGGAAGGATGAAGGCGGTCCATTTTGGCGCAGGGAATATCGGCAGAGGATTTATCGGGTTGCTGTTGTCTCGTTCCGGTTACGAGGTATGCTTTGTTGATGTGAACGAGAAGCTAGTTTCGGAGCTGGCCCAGCGTAAGGAATACCCTGTTACCTTGGCCAGCGATCAGCAAGAGACCGTGATGGTTAGAGGCGTAACGGCGATTAACAGCATGAGTGATCCCGCTGCGGCTGCTCAGGCGATTGCGGAGGCTGATTTGGTGACGACGGCGGTGGGTGTAAACATCTTGAAGCATATCGCCGGTACAATCGCCCAAGGGCTCACCCTGCGGAAAGATGGCGCCGCAGCCGCCCCGCTGCATATCATTGCCTGCGAGAACGCCATCGGCGGCAGCTCCCAACTCAAAGAGCATGTTTACGCCCAATTAGATGAAGCTACGCGGCAGTGGGCGGACGATCATGTGGCGTTCCCGGATGCGGCGGTTGACCGGATCGTTCCGTTGCAGCAGCATGAGGATCCGCTGCAGGTTGTGGTCGAGCCATTTTATGAATGGGCGGTTGACCAATCGCAAATGTTTGAAGGCTTCCATCGGGTCGAAGGCGTCCACTATGTTGACCGATTGGAGCCGTATATCGAACGCAAGTTGTTTACTGTAAATACCGGCCATTGCTCGGCCGCTTATATGGGATATTTGCAAGGCCATGCGACGATTCAGGAAGCGATGAATGATCAAAAAGTCGTCCAGCATGTGCGCGCCGTCCTCTCGGAGACCGGGGCGGTGCTTGTGGCGAAACATGGATTTTCGCCAGCCGAGCATCAGGCATATATCGATACGATTCTGGAGCGCTTCGCCAATCCGGCGTTGACGGACGAGGTTTCGCGGGTTGGCCGTTCACCGATCCGCAAGCTGTCCGCCGGCGATCGGCTGGTCTCCCCGGCAACGCAGGCGTATGAACGGGAATTTGGATACGGGTACCTGGCGTTGACGATGGCGATGGCGCTCTGTTTCGATGTTCCGGACGATCCGGAAGCCGCGGAGCTGCAAGCGTCGCTGCGCGAAGTTGGTGCTTCCAAGACCCTGGCCAAATACACCGGCCTCGACGCCGAGCACCCCATCCATCAAGCGGTGCTGGCACATTATGAGGAGTTGAAGGGCCGCTGAGCGGCGGCAAGGGGATGAGTTTATTCGCTGCAGGCGCATAACGAGCTTGGGCCGTTCTATACTTTAGTCCGCGCTTGACACGGATGAGAGGCTTATAGCTCTTTGTCCGGCTCAGACTAGCAGCCCGGATGCATCTGGTACATCAGATGTATCCGGGCTTTTTGGTTGTGTGAGGCGGCGGAGCCGTGGGGCGGGACAGCGAGTTGCGTTTGCGTCTAGCGGACCCAGGAGACGTTATTCCCCTTTGGGACAGGTGCCGGCGAATATAACGGACTGAGATGACCTTATTTCAGCGAAAATAGCGTTGTTCGGTGCAACTTGAGCAAATAAGCGAAACTGAGTCCGTTACAGCGGGAAATACGTGGGAAATGCCCCAATAACGTCTCTGAGGTCCGTCAGGAGCTGAGAACCAGGCCGAACAATCTTGCATTGGGCTTTACCGGCAACGTCTACGCTCGTCTCCCCCTCTCATAAATTTACCTTCCCTGACAAATACTGATCTATACGAGTATTTTGCCGTGAAGCAGGGAGGGGTGTGGCATCAATGGGAAGCAATGAACAGAAGGAGCAAGCGCATGACCAACGGAAGACAGAGACCCCAGCGCCAATGGGAGCGACAAAGCCAGTAGAGCGTGAAGAGCAGAAAGAGTCAAAAGTATCAAAAGAGCAAAAAGTGCGCAACGAGCACATTCAGCACAACGAGCACAATCAGCACAGCCAGCATAACGAGCAAAAAGAACCGCTGATCCCGATCACCCAAAGCAAGCTGTTTCGATATGGCGTTTGGCTGTTGTTGGGGCTGGTGATCCTGTTTTTTGTGTGGCAGCTGCGGCCGATGTTTGCCCTTGTCTATCGATTTTTGAAGGCGGTTTTCGCCCCGTTTGTCATCGCCATCATTATTTCTTATGTCTTAAATCCGATCGTTCGGATGCTTAATGGGCGGAAGGTGCCGCGGACGATGGCCGTGCTGCTGATTTATGCGGTATTTCTGACTGGCCTATCCGTGGTGCTGATGAATGTGATTCCGATGTTCGTTGAACAACTGGAGGAGCTGGGCGAGCATTTGCCGGAGCTTACGTTTCATACCCAGCAAATGATGAATCGATGGGACAACGGGATTTTGCCAGGGAGCATCCGCATGGGCATGAACAATTGGTTTTATCAATTTGAAAACCGGTTGGCCAGCGCCATTTCCGGTTTCCTGGACAATATCGGAACAACGATTGGCGTTGTGTTTAATGCGTTTATTATCCCGTTCCTGATCTTCTACATGCTGAAGGATATCGAGCTGATTGAGCGGCTGATTCTGCAGTACTTGCCGCGCTCCCGGCGCAAATCGATCCTAACGCTGCTTAAGGAAATCGATATGGCCTTAGGGAACTATGTCCGGGGGCAATTGCTGGTATGCGTTATTATCGGTGTGCTCGCCTACATCGGCTATATGCTCATCGGCATGCCGTTTGCGCTGTTGCTGGCAGGAGTGGTTGCTCTGTGCAACATCATCCCTTACCTGGGGCCATTTCTCGGGGCGGCTCCGGCCTTGGTTATGGCGACGACGATTTCTTGGAAAATGGTCCTGCTTGTCCTGCTCGTCAACATGTTGTGCCAAACGATCGAAAGCAACGTCATTTCTCCGCAGGTGGTGGGACGGAGCTTACATATGCACCCCATGCTGATCATTTTGGCGCTTCTTATTGGCGGGGAGTTGGCAGGGGTGCCCGGTCTGATATTGGCGGTTCCGTTTTTTGCCGTGGTGAAGGTGGTTATTCAGCATTTCTATGCCTACTATGTTCGCCGCAAAGCGATGTGATTCAGGCGGACAAGTTGCATTGACACGGCGTTCCTCGCCTTATATACTTAAAATGTTATATGAAAATTTTCAAAACGTTGATGAAATCCAGTACGTTCGACAAGCGGATTTGCCAGAGAAGGGTTCCGCTGCAGTTGGCGTCCCGCATGGGGGCTGAGGCGGTGGCTGAGAGAACCTGAAATCTCGCGCGAACGGAAAGCTAATTTCGGAGTGTGGACTACAAATTCACCGGCAGCTCCCCGTTATCGGACCAACGAGGCGATCGCTTTAGAATCCGGCGGACAACGGTCCAGCCGCAATCGGAAGCGATAACCAGGGTGGTACCGCGATTTGAATCGTCCCTGATTTTCAGGGGCGTTTTTATTTTTAGAGGAACAATTAGGAGGTCAAGAGACGATGAAAGCAAGTGAAATCCGTTCCAAATGGCTGGAGTTCTTCGCCAGCAAAGGCCATAAAATCGAACCTAGCGCTTCGCTCGTCCCGCATAACGATCCTTCGCTCCTGTGGATCAATGCTGGGATGGCACCGCTGAAGCCGTATTTCGACGGGCGGGTCAAGCCGGAAAATCCGCGCCTTGCCAACTCGCAAAAGTGTATTCGCACGAACGATATCGAAAATGTCGGGAAGACGCGCCGGCACCATACGTTTTTTGAGATGCTGGGGAACTTTTCGATTGGGGACTATTTTAAGGAAGAAGCGATTACTTGGGCTTGGGAATTCCTGACGGATAAGAAATGGATCGGTTTTGATCCAGATCGCCTGTCGGTTACCGTATATCCTGAGGATGAAGAAGCATTTAAACTGTGGAATGAAAAAATCGGCATTCCTGCAGAACGCATCATTAAGCTGGAGGATAACTTCTGGGATATCGGGGAAGGGCCTTGCGGACCTTGTACGGAAATTTTCTATGACCGCGGCGACGCTTACGGCGATCTATCGGATCCGGAATGTTATCCAGGCGGGGAGAATGAACGGTTCCTGGAAGTGTGGAACCTGGTGTTCTCACAATTCAACCACAACAAGGACGGCAGCTACACGCCGCTTCCGAATAAAAACATCGATACCGGTGCCGGACTTGAGCGGTTTGCGTCGATTTTGCAGGACGTGAACTCCAACTTCGATACCGACTTGTTCCAACCGATTATCCAAAAGACCGCCAGCTTGGCTGGTGTAACTTACGGCGCTGCTGAGGACAGTGACGTGGCACTGAAGGTAATTGCTGACCATATCCGTACGGTGACCTTTGCGGTAGCTGACGGCGTTCTGCCTTCGAACGAAGGCCGCGGTTATGTCATCCGCCGCCTGTTGCGCCGGGCGGTACGTTATGGCAAGCTGATCGGATTGGACAAACCTTTTATGTTCAGCTTGGTAGAGACGGTTGGCGACATCATGGGCACCTACTATCCGGATGTAGTTACCAAACGTGAATTTATCGAGAAAGTCATCCGCACGGAAGAGGAACGCTTCCATGAAACATTGAGTGATGGCTTGGCGATTCTGGCCGATATCAGTGCTGAAGCGAAAGCGCAAGGCCGCACGCAGATCAGCGGGGCTGATGCGTTTAAGCTGTACGATACTTACGGCTTCCCGCTGGATTTGACCGAGGATTTCGCAGCGGAGCAAGGGCTTAGCGTAGATCGCGAAGGCTTTGAAGCCGCCATGGAAGAACAGCGTGAACGCGCCCGGGCAGCCCGCCACGATAGCGGCAGCATGAAGGTGCAGGGCGGCGTTTTGGCGGATTTTACGACTAAAACCGAATTCGTTGGATATAATGAGCTTGAAGTTACCACTAGCATTGTAGCGATTGTGGTTGATGACGCTTTTGTGGATTCCTTGAGCGAGGGCCAATCGGGTCAAGTGATTCTGGCTTCTACGCCGTTCTATGCGGAAAGCGGCGGCCAGGTCAGCGACCAAGGGACGATTCATAGCGACTCCGCTAGCGCCGATGTGGAGGGCTTGTTTAAAGCTCCTCATGGGCAGCATGTGCATCAAGTCACGGTGAAGACCGGTGAACTGCGGGTTGGCGCCGAAGTTACCGCTTCCGTAGACCGTGAACAACGCAGCCACACAGTAAAGAACCATACGGCAACTCACCTGTTGCATAAGGCGTTGAAGGAGACGCTTGGTGAACACGTGAACCAAGCTGGTTCCCTCGTTGAACCACAACGCCTGCGCTTCGACTTCTCTCACCTCGGCAGCATCTCGCCGGAGGAACTCGCGGAAATCGAACGCCGCGTCAATGAACAGATTTGGAATGCCTTGCCTGTAACTACCTCGCTGAAGCCAATCGATGAAGCGAAAGCGATGGGGGCGATGGCGCTGTTCGGTGAGAAGTACGGGGACATCGTTCGCGTCGTCAAGGTTGGCGACTATAGCTTGGAGCTTTGCGGCGGCTGTCACGTGAACAATTCGGCGGAGATCGGCTTGTTCAAAATCGTCAGCGAAAGCGGCATTGGTTCCGGGGTGCGCCGGATCGAAGCTGTGACCGGACGCGGCGCATATCTGTTTATGGATGGACAGCTGGACCTGTTGAAGCAAGCAGCTGGTCTGCTGAAAGCCAACGTCAACGATGTGCCGAAACGCGTGGAAGGATTGTTCCAGCAGCTTAAGGAACTGAGCCGTGAGAACGAATCGCTGCAAAGCAAGCTGAGCGTGATCGAAGCTGGTGAATTGACGAGCCAAGTGGTGAGCGTGGGTCAAACCAAGCTGTTGGCTGCGCGCGTGCAAGCCGGAAGCATGGATGCGTTGCGCACGCTGGCTGACGAGCTGAAGGTGAAATTGCCGGATGCTGTGCTGGTGTTGGGCGCGCCAAACGAAGACAAAGTGAATTTTGTCGTCGTAGTGCCGAAGGAAGAAGTGGCTCGCGGATTGCATGCCGGCAAGCTCGTTAAGGAAGTTGCAGCGGTATGCGGCGGCGGAGGCGGCGGTCGTCCGGATATGGCCCAGGCCGGAGGCAAGGATGCCAGCAAGCTGGACGAAGCATTAAAAGTAGCAGCGGAGTGGATTGCTTCCCAAGCCTGAGAAGGTGGTGAAAATTTGACGGGGCAGATCACTGAAAATTTCCTTATGGAACCCATGATATGGTATAGTATGATTAGGCTAAGAGGAAAATAGCTGCGATCATAAAGGCGTATGTCGAAGAAGCGAGGTGTCATCATGGACTCCATGGATAAAACCGTCAAATTTAACGTCAAAGGCGATGAACTAGAAGCGTCGGCGCAGGAGATTCTTCTTACGGTTTATCAGGCTTTACAGGAGAAGGAGTATAATCCGGTAAACCAGATCGTCGGATATCTGTTATCGGGGGACCCGGCCTATATCCCGCGTCATAACAATGCGAGAAGCTTGGTTCGCAAGAAGGAACGCGACGAGCTGATCGAAGAGTTGGTGCGCTTTTACATGGCGAATCACCGTTGATGGCAGCGAACCTTCTCAAGAACGGATAAGCGGTGGATCCGCATTTTAAAGGAGCAATACATGAAAATCATGGGCCTAGACTACGGGGACCGGCGGATCGGAGTGGCTGTGAGCGACAGCTTAGGGTGGACCGCCCAAGGGCTCGAAACCATCGAGCGCCGCAAGGAAGGCAGCGAATTTGAGCGCATTGCCGAGCTTGTGAAGGAGCACGAGGTGGAAGAAATCGTTGTGGGGCTGCCCAAGAATATGAACGGTACGATTGGTCCCCGTGGAGAAATATGCATGGCGTTTGCCGAGGATCTTCGGGCGAAGCTGAATCTGCCCGTGCATCTCTGGGATGAACGGCTGACTACCGTGTCTGCGCAGCGTACGTTGCTGGATGCGGATGTCAGCCGGAAGAAACGCAAGGGTGTCGTCGACAAGATGGCTGCCAGCTTGATTTTGCAAAATTATTTGGACTCTAAGAGTATAAAGTGAGGGTGATCGCGTATGTCTAAAGATCGTATCGGAAATGAAGAAGAACCGGAAATTATTTATATCCCCGATGATGAGGGCAATGAAGAAGAGTTCGAAGTGATTATGAAATTCGAAGTCGACGGTTCGGACGCCAAGTATATGATGGTCGTTCCTTTGGATTCCGATGGGAATGAAGATGAAGAGAGCGAAGAGGTATACGCGTTCCGTTACGAGGAAGACGGCGATGACCTGAAGCTGTACACAATTGAAAGCGACGAAGAATGGGAAATCGTCGAGGAGACCTTTAATACGTTGATCGACGAGTTTGATGGAGAAGATGGGCAATGACTGAATTTACAGCAGACCAAGCAGTCATGACGTCGCGGGTTCGCGACACATTTGGCCCAGTCGTAGAACTTGAGGACGAATCGGGCAATGTCTCCTATTATCAAGTCGTTGAGGAATTTGACGTCGCCGGAGCGGCCTATGCGGTATTATTGCCGGAGGACGCGTCCAAGGATGATGAGCCGGAGATTTTCAAAATCGTGACGAACGGCGATGAGCTGGAACTGGTGACAATTGATGACGACGAGGAATGGGAGAACGTCTCTGAGCTATACGATGAATTGACCTTTCCAGAGTAACGGGAAGGGCGTTGCAAGAGCACGATAGATCAGTCCGGGAAGAGCGGGAGATTTCCGCTCTTTTTGGCTGTTAAGGGGGAAGGCGGTTTGAGGAAAGCGCTGAAATGGCTGGCTGTTCTGCTGCTGATCGTGATGATCGGGGCAGGGGCGACCGGATTTTATGTGTACACCAGCATGCTCCCGGTTGAAGCGAAGGAACAGCCGGTCAAGATTACGATCGAACCGGGAACGGGAACGGCGCATATCGCGAAGTTGCTGGAAAACGAGGGACTAATTAAAAATTCCTTTTTGTTCGTTTCCTATTTAAAATGGAAGTCGGAAGGAAGTCGGTTTCAGGCTGGAACCTATGAAATGCAGCCAGGCATCACATATGACGAGATTATCGCTAAGCTGAACAGCGGCGACGTCGTGAAGGCCGAGATGATTCGGTTTACGATTCCTGAAGGCTTCACCGTTAAACAAATGGCTGACAAGCTGGCGGAGGAAGGCTTAGTGGATCAGGCTGTATTTTTGAAGCTGGCGAAGGATGCTGCGGGTCTGAACGATGAGCTGTTATCGCAAATCCCGACGGACGAGCGGTTGACCTACCGGCTGGAAGGGTATTTGTTCCCGGAAACTTATGAGCTGAAGAAAGGCAGCAACGAGCAGGACATCATTGCCCGAATGCTGCAGGAAACCCGTACCCGGATTGACAAAATCCCTGATTTTGAACAAAAGCTGCAGGCTCGCAGCCTTACGTTCAATGAGCTGATGACGATCGCTTCACTGGTTGAGCGGGAAGTGGTTGTGGATCGTGAACGGCCGCTCGTGGCCGGTGTCATCTATAATCGGCTTAAGGACGGCATGAAGCTGGAAATCGACGCTACGGTGCAATATGTGCTGGATAAACCAAAGGAACGCTTGCTCAATGCGGATTTGCGAAGCGTGGACAGCCCTTATAATACTTATTTGTATGAAGGACTGCCTCCGGGACCTATCGCGGCGCCAAGCCTCAAATCGATCGAAGCAGCGCTTGAGCCGAAAGCCTCGGACTATCTTTTCTATGTGACGAAAAAAGACGGCAGCGGGGAGCACCTGTTCGCCAAAACCTATAAGGAACACTTAAAGAACATCGAAACAAGCAAGGCGATGGCCAATCAATGAATAAGGTGGAAGTTCAAAATGTAGATCATGTTTTGAACAACCTTTTAAAGGTGGTAGTATCAACATGAGTAAAAAACCGGAACTGTTGGTTCCTGCCGGTTCGCTGGAAGAACTGAAGCGCTATTTTGCGGCGGGGGCTGACTCGGCGCTGGTTGGCGAAGCTCGCTATGGGATGCGCCTCCCTGGTGATATGACGCCCCAAGACATCGCTGAGGCGGTGAAGGTAGCGCGTGAGTATGGAGCTAAAATTTATGTTAGCTTGAATAACTTGATGACAAATGACATGCTCGAAGGGTTACCTGAGTATGTAAAACAGTTAGCGGAGTGCGGCGTCGATGCCGTTGAATTCGGCGATCCGGCGGTGCTTCAAACGGTGCGTACTGTGGCGCCTCAATTGAAGCTGCATTGGAATGCGGAGATGACCTCCACCAACTATGCCACTGCGAACTATTGGGGAACGAAGGGAGCTTCCCGAGTTGTGCTGGCTCGGGAGCTGAATATGGACGAGATCACCGCGATGCCTTCAAAACTGAACATCGAAGCGGAAGTTCAGGTGCACGGAATGACCAATATTTATCACTCGAAACGACGCTTGGTGCATAGCTATATGGTATCTCAAGGACGGCCGGTTGATCCGGACAGCAACCTGGGAATGAGTCGCGGGCTGTTTCTGATCGAGGCTGAGCGGCCGGATGAGAAGTTTCCAATCTTCGAAGATGTGAACGGAACGCATATTATGAGTTCAGACGATATTTGCATCTTGGAGGATTTGCATCTGCTAATGGCGGCTGGCATCGACAGCTTCAAAATTGAGACGTTGCTGAAGCCGGTATCCTATAACGAAGTGATCATTGCTTCGTATCGTAACGCGATCGAAGCCTATTCCCGCGATCCGGATGGCTATGAGCTTGATGAGAGCTGGCTTGAGGCGATTCGCGAGGTCCAAGATCCGGAGCGCGAACTGTCGTTTGGCTTCTTTTATAAGGAACAAGTTTATTAAGAGATAGGCGTTGTAGGGTTTTCTTTTTGACCTATATTTTAAATTTAAATACCCAAAAAATGATGAGAGGTGAACGAAGATGCAAACTGCGGAGAAGCATATCCCGAAATATACGGGAAAACGTCATCGGCTGGCGAAACCTGAGCTGCTTGCCCCGGCAGGCAATCTGGAGAAGCTGAAATTTGCTGTCCATTACGGCGCCGATGCCGTGTATATCGGGGGACAACAATATGGCCTTCGTTCCAATGCAGATAATTTCAGCTTTGAAGAAATGCGGGAAGGCGTGGAATTTGCCAAGAAATATGGCGCTAAGGTGTTTGTCGCTACGAATATCTATGCTCATAATGAGGATTTGGACGGCATCGAGGAGTATTTGCGGAACCTTTACGAGGTTGGCATCGCTGCTATCATCGTCGCTGACCCGGTGATTATCGAGACGGCGAAACGGGTTGTTCCCGAGCTGGAGGTTCATCTGAGCACCCAGCAATCTACTGTGAACTGGCAGGCTGTGCAATTCTGGAAAGAGCAAGGCTTGCCGCGGGTCGTTCTGGGACGGGAAACCAGCCTTGAGGAAATCGAGGAAATTAAACGACATGTCGACATCGAGATCGAGGCGTTTATTCATGGAGCGATGTGCTCTTCGTTCTCGGGACGCTGCGTGCTGTCCAACCACTTTACCGACCGTGACTCCAACCGCGGGGGATGCTGCCAATCCTGCCGTTGGAAATACGATCTATTCACGGACGCCCGTTCAGGTAGTGAATGGATTTCTGAGGAAGAAGCCCGCGATAGCAGAGTACTGGAGAAGTTCCGTTTGGGCGTAACTCAGCTGCCGATGTTTGAGGAGAACGATCATGCCTTCACGATGGGGTCGAAGGACTTGTGCATGATAGAGCATATTCCCGATCTTATTGACGTTGGAGTCGACAGTTTCAAAATCGAAGGTCGGATGAAATCCATCCACTATGTGGCGACGGTCGTCAATGTGTATCGCCAAGCGATTGATGCCTACATGGCGGATCCGGACAATTACGTCTTGAAGCCGGAATGGATCGAAGAAATCAACAAAGCGGCGAATCGGCCGCTGAATACCGGATTTTTCTACGATACTCCAGATCATGAGGATCATATTTACGAGCCGGAAGAGAAGGCAGCACCTTATGATTTTGCTGGATTGGTGATGGCTTATGATGAATCCACAGGAATGGCAACGATCCAGCAACGCAACCACTTCAAACCGGGACAAGAAGTCGAATTCTTTGGTCCAAACGGGACGTTCTTTAAGCAGAAGGTGGGGACCATCTACGACGAAGAAGGCAATGAATTGGATGCCGCCCGCCACCCGTTGCAGCGGGTCCAAATGAAGGTGGATCAACCGGTTTCCTATTTCGATATGATGCGTAAAAGAAAGTAATCAAAAAATCAATATGCTTTGGGGCCTGTTCGTTTCTAGGACGAAAGGCCCTTTTTTGTGACTTTTGTTAATATTATTTAAAATCCACCACATATTGAACCGATATTATAGAGGAGAACGTCAGGAATTGTCGAATATTTCGAGTAGCTGACGAGAAATGTGAACAACCAACAGCATTATGTACGACCTCAAGCCTAAAAATTGAGGTCTGCAACTATTATGAGTGGTGGGTGATCAACATGAGTCTGGTTCCGAAGAACGAGGACCAAGAAACCAACAGCAAGAAGAAGGATAAGAAACAAAAGGGAGAGCGGAAATCCAAGTCGGTTCAGCCAGGAGGAAAATCAAAGGGAGATACCAAAGCTGTATGGGCTAATTTCCTGGACAAGCTGCCGAAACAATTGAACCCTGCGAAAGCAGTAGGGGTACGGTTGTTCCTAATCTTCTTTGTCGCAATCATGTTCTTCGTCCTAACGATCGGGATTATGTCGTCCCAAATGGCGAAGGGAACCATTCAAGACAATGCAGAACAAGCAAACCTGCAGACCATCGTACAAACCTCGCAGAAGCTGGATATCGTCATGCAGAAGTATGAGGAAAACCTGCAGCAAATGTTCCTAGACGATGAAATGCAAAATGCTATTATGGATGCTTCGTTGGCGAACATTTCGGATTATGACAAGTTTACGGCAACCAACAAAATGAGAACACGTCTGAATACGTTGACCTTCTCCACGAAGGGGGTTTCCGCCGTTTACATGTTGTCGGCTGACAACATTGTGGACGACGTCACTTCGGGAAGCGCCGACGTCACGTTCTTAGATACCGTGCGCGAAGAAGCCTGGTTTAAAGACCTGACCGGCTCCACCAAAACTTTGTGGTTGCAAGTACCTTCGAAAGGGAAGGGCACGGAAGTCTTCCGTTTAGCTCGCTCGGTTCAGAGCGTAAACAGCATGAAACGGTTTATTCTGATCGCCGATATCAATCTGGAAATCCTGGACAGCTATTTGAAAGAAGTCAAACTGGGGAATAACTCCAAGCTGCAAATGGTTACTCAGGATAACGTTGTTGTAGGTTCTTCCTTTGAAGGGGATCAAGGGAACCCAACCGAATTTGATTTGGCCAAAGCCACCGAGGCTTCGGGTTCTTTCGTAACGAAGGATGCCAACGGCAACTCTGTCCTCGCTTCCTATAGCACCCAGTATTCAGGCTGGAAGCTGATCGGTACGGTGGATACAGCAGAATTAACGAAGAGCGCAAACCGCATTCTGATGTTTACGATCTTCTCGCTGATCGTTGTTGCGATCATTGCCGTTCTGATCGGGGTATGGATGGTTCGGATGATCGCTTATCCGCTGGGCAAGCTGAGAAACCTGATGGAAGAAGGCTCCAAAGGGAATCTGAACGTCCGGATGGACACGAAATCGAAAGACGAAATTGGTCAATTGGCAGTAAGCTTTAACGAGATGATGGAGAACATTACAGCCCTCGTGAAGCAAACCAATAACTCCGCACAGGATGTATTGGAGACTGCGGCAGAGTTGACGCAAGCATCGAACAAAACGGCATTGTCTGCGAAAGAAATCGCTGTGGCGACCGAAGAAATTGCTAACGGGGCAACCAGCTTGGCGAACGAAGCGGAACGCGGTAATGAGCTGACCGAGAATATTTCCCGGCAAATGGAACGCGTTGTTCAATCGAACAAAGAGATGGAGATGTCGGCTCGTCAGGTAGAGAAGTCCAGTCAGCAAGGGACTCAGTATTTGAACGGTTTGATGGAGAAAACCAACATGACGGTCGAAATGATCAACGCTTTGACCGCCAAGGTCGATTCGCTCAAAGCAAGTACTGGCTCTGTCTTGAAAGTGCTTGATGTCATGCAGAACATTACGCAGCAAACGAACATCCTCTCGCTGAATGCGACGATTGAAGCAGCTCGGGCAGGTGCTGCCGGCCGTGGATTTATGGTCGTTGCCGATGAAATTCGCCAATTGGCGGATCAATCACGTCAGTCGATCACTATGGTTGGTGAAATTACAGATAACATTCAAAAAGAGATGAACGAAACGGTGAAGGCCTTGTCCGAGGCGAGCCCGATCTTCCAGGAGCAAATCGCATCGGTACAGGAAACCAACCAAATTTTCGTATCTGTACAACAACAAATGGAAGGGTTCGTACGCCATCTGGATTCCGTAACGGCCTCCATCGACCAGTTAAACGAATCGCAAACGGTCTTGTCGGAAGCGATGAGCAATGTCAGTGCCGTCGCTCAGCAATCGTCTGCCACGTCCGAAGAGGTTGCTTCGCTCTCCAGCGAACAACAAACGGTCGGCGATCAATTGGTACAACTGTCGAACAAACTGGAGAATGTGTCGGCCGGCTTGAAAGAGTCGTTGTCGAAATTCACCGTGTAGAAGGCAGGCTTAGCGCCTGAAAATAAGATTGTCCCGATTTCCCGAGGGTTCAGGGAGACGGGTAAAAGCCCGGCCAATCTGCGATTGCAGGTTTGGCCGGGCTTTTGCTGTAAGCTGGTGCGCTAACGGACCTAGGAGGCCTTATAGATCTGGAGGTCAGACCTAGAGAGATGTAACGGACCGAGAAGCCCTTATTTGGGCGAAATCGACACCAGTGACTCCATTTAGTCTGTACTAACGTCCGCTGTGTCCGTTACGTTGGGAAATCTGCGGGAAATGAGCCAATAGCGTCTCTCAGGTCCGTTAGGTTTCTGTTGGCCGCAACAGCCTATCTAGTTTAGCCCGACTTTTCCCAGGAAATAATGGGAACAGAATGGAGGGCGAACGATGTCGTTATTGCGCAAAAAACGGATCTTTTATCTATTACTGTCTTTTGGGGCAGTGTTGGCCCTATTTGCGCTGCGAATCGCTTGGATTCAAGTGGCTTCAGCGTTTAAGGCAGTGACCGTAAGCGGTAAGACGATCAATGAACTCGCTGTCCGGCAGCGCGAAGAAGGTATTGAGTTGGATCCGGGGCGTGGTCATATTTTTGATCGCAACGGAAAGATGTTGACGGGGGAAATGGGGTGGACTCCGATATTGTTCCCCATACGCCAGTTACCCGCAGCAGATCAGCTTACTGCTCTCGCTGCCGCGTTGGGAACAACGATTCCCGAACTCCAAAAAAAGTGGGAACAGCTGGAGCGGCCCTACGTTTGGCCCAAACCTGGGGGTGAGCCTGGAGAACCGCTTCGGCTCAATGAAGAAACAGCCCGGACTTTGCCTCGTCTCGAAGGGCTAGAGGTGCTGCCGTATATGACGCGCTACGGGCCGGGGGAACGAGGGAATCAGTGGCTTGGCTTCGTGACGCAACGGCCGGATGTGATTCGTAAGCTGCGAGAAGATAAGCACCAACCGAACTTCGCGTTAACGCTGCAGGTTGGAGCTTCGGGGTTAGAGAAGACGCTGGACAACTTGCTTCGTGGAATTGGCGGTGTCAGAGCGGCCTACACGGTTGATGGCCGAAAAGATCCCTTGGCAGGGATGGGGACGCGGGTAAATGCGGAGTCTAGCCGGTATTATCCGCTGCAAATCCAAACGACAGTGGATGACACCCTCCAACAAAAAATTGAGCGGCTAGCGAAGGAGATGAAAGTGACGGATGGAGCAGTGGTCGTGCTGGACGCCAAAACCGCTGATATCGTCTCGATGGTATCCCTGCCTTTCTACGATCCGCACCACGTGAATCCATCAGCAGACAACTGGAGTAATAAGGCGGTTAAGGCCAGTGTGCCGGGTTCGATTTTTAAGACGGTCATTGCGGCGGCTGTGCTGGAAGAAAAAGTGACGGTACCTGGGGAGGTGTTCCACTGCAGCGGGCATTACGGGAAATACGGCTTGTCATGCTGGAAGGAAGGCGGACATGGAAATCTTACGTTGGAAGAGGGCTTTGCCCACTCGTGTAACGTGGTGTTCGCCACCCTGGGCGAACGGCTGAGCGCGGAAGCAATCGCCCGGACAGCTGCGAAGCTTGGGCTAGGGCGTTCCGTGGGCTGGCATGACCCGTCCTTCCTTGGCGGAGATTCCTTGCGACCGCTGGATCAGGAAGAAGCCGGTGCGGTGTTTAGCGATCTGGCTATGGCGGATGGCGGGGTGCGGGCGCAAACTGCAATTGGCCAACGGGACGTGCTGGTATCCCCGTTGCAAGCAGCCAATTTGGTTGTTACATTGCTCCACGGCGGGCAGGTGATGGCGCCCCGCTTAGTCAGCGAGATCCGTTATAAGGACGGTTCGCTGCTCTCCGCATTACCGGTACAAGCTTCGCCCTCCTCTGCTGGACAAATTACGCCGCAAACAGCTCAACGACTATTGTCCATGATGAGGTTGGTAGTCACAGACGGCACAGGGCGAACCATGCAGCAAGCCAAATGGCCGCTGGCTGGAAAATCTGGAACTGCCGAGGTTGTGAAGAATCAGAAGCAGTTGAATCATCAATGGTTTATCGGTTACGGACCGATCCATCAACCCAAGTATGCCGTCGCCGTCCTCGTTCAAAACCGGCCCGAAGGATCCAAGCATCTGGCCGCTGAAATGTTCCGGCGAACGATGGATATTCTGGCTGCGGAAGGTTGACCGATTTCCTATGCTTTCCCCAAAAAAATGCGCCTAATCTGAAGATGTCTGTGATAAAATAGTGTAGATGCTATGCTTTTCACGGAGCATGCCAAAGTCATTGATCATAGAAAAGTGGGGAAAGCATATGGAGACTTTGCTGCTATGGTTACTTTATATCTCTACGCTGTACGCTTTTATACCCGGATTGATCACTCGGATTTTCGGTTTTCGCGTATTCAAGCGCGGGATCAGCGAGAAGGCGTTCGCGCTGACATTCGACGATGGTCCTGATCCGAAATATACTCCACAGTTGCTTGATTTGCTCAAGCGCCACGGAGCGAAAGCAACGTTTTTCCTCGTTGGTTCCAATGCGGAGAAACACCCCGAATTGATTAAACGGATGTACGAGGAAGGTCATTTGATCGGATCGCACAATTATGTGCACAAGACCAATTGGCTTATGGGGCCGTCAGCTGTTAAGAAGCAGATTCAGAAGACGAATCAGATTATCTATGACGTGACGGGCTTCAATTCTCATTACTATCGTCCGCCGTGGGGCATTGTCAACTTGTTTGATTTTGCGAACCGCGGCAAAACGCAGATCGTGTTGTGGTCGGCAATGTTCGGCGATTGGCGGGTCAAGGTCGGCGCTGACCGATTAACGGAGCGGATGTTGAAGAAGCTGCGAGGCGGCGAGGTCTTTCTCCTGCACGACTGTGGTGCTACCCTAGGAGCGAACACCGGAGCGCCGGCGGAAATGCTGATCGCGCTCGAGCGGGTGTTGAAGGAAGCGGATCGCCGCGGATTGCGAAGCATCCGCATTGATGAACTAATTCAGGTGACGGAAGAGGCCGAGCTTCAAGGCAAACAGGTTGAAACTGCAACACCGAAGGGGAGAACGCCAGTGAAGATTACCTGGTTCAAGCGATGTATCGTAGCCTTATGGCTCGTATGGGAGAAGATCTTCCACATCCTTTTTCAATTGAAAACTCCCGAACCGGAGGATCCATTCCTTCATTTTCGAGTCCGGTCCTATAACGGAGAGCCGGTGGAAATGAACAATGGGAAGACCTTACAATCCGGGGATCAGGTGATGGAGCTTCATTTTGACAACAAAAAATTGTTCGAGTATGGAACTCGCGCCAGAACAAGCGTGCATTTGGCGATTCAAATGATTCGTAAAGTGGAGAAGACGTTACCTCTCTTTGCGAAATATGTGATTGAGCATCCTGAGCTAAAAGAAGTTAAGGCGCTATATGGGGTCAGCATGATTAACCGGGGGCCGGAGCAATTTGGGTTTATCATTACAGATTTGCCGAAGGGCTGGTTTGCCAGCTCGACGAAGATCTATTTGAAATTATTAATGAGTGTTATTCACCCTGCCGGTACCTCGAGATTAAAAGAGCAACCTCAAGAGCTGGTACCGAAGATGATCGTGATGCCGATGGATGTGCTGTTGGAACGATTCGCCGAGAACGGATCGCATCGCAGCAATCATACGGTTGATGAGAAGCCGGAAGCTGTGGAAGAGGAGTCTTTGCTTAGCGTATCCTTGCCTACGCGTTAATCGTTCTGATCAATTATTTTAGTAAGAAAAAAAGGCCGTATCCGAATCGAATATGATTCGGGTACGGCCTTTTGAGTTAGGCTCGTTAAATTTTCATTACGCCGCCGGAGCTGGCGTTGGTGACCAGTTTGGAGTAACGGGCCAAATAACCGGTTTTCACCTTTGGCTCAAAGCCTTTCCAATTTGCTTTGCGACGTGCAAGCTCTTCATCGCTGACATGCAGCTCGATTTTGCGGTTATTCAAGTCAAGCTCGATGATGTCGCCGTCTTCCACGAAAGCGATTGGACCGCCTTCAGCAGCCTCTGGTGAGATATGACCGATACTGATCCCGCGGGAAGCGCCGGAGAAGCGTCCGTCGGTAATCAGACCAACCTTCGCGCCCAGACCCATGCCGACGATCTGCGATGTTGGAGCCAGCATTTCCGGCATACCTGGACCACCCTTAGGTCCTTCATAACGGATGACAACAACGCAACCTTCTTTGACTTTGCCGTTTGCGATCCCTTCGAGCGCTTCTTCCTGCGAGTCAAAGCAGATGGCCGGACCTTTGTGGTATCCGCCAACCGAAGGGTCAACAGCTCCTACCTTGATCACCGAGCCCTCCGGCGCCAGGTTACCATATAGAATAGCCAAACCGCCTTTCTCGGAATGCGGATTGTCGATCGGACGGATGACGTTATGGTCGAGGATTTCGCATCCGGCAACGTTCTCTGCCAGCGTCTTGCCGGTAACGGTGATTTGATCACCGAAGATCGCTCCCGGCTTCTTCAACAGCTCGTTGAGCACAGCGCTGACGCCGCCAGCCCGATGTACGTCCTCGATGAAGATATCGGAGGCCGGAGCCAGCTTCGCAATATGCGGCACCCGGTTTGCCACTTCATTAATCCGTTCCAACGGGTAATCGATCCCTGCTTCTTGAGCCAAAGCGAGTGTATGGAGAACGGTGTTCGTGGAGCCGCCCATCGCCATATCGAGCGCAAAGGCGTTGTCGATCGACTCTTTTGTTACGATGTCACGTGGTTTCAGATCCATTTCGATCAGCTTCATCAGCTGTTGTGCCGACTTCCGGACGAAATCACGGCGTTCTTCGGCTACAGCAAGGATCGTGCCGTTCCCTGGCAATGCCAAGCCCAGCGCTTCGGCCAGACAGTTCATCGAGTTGGCCGTGAACATGCCGGAACACGAACCGCAGGTCGGACAGCCGTATTGTTCCAGTTCGAGCAAGTCCTTGTCGCTGATTTGTCCAGCTTGGTGGGCACCCACGCCTTCAAAGACGGAAGTCAAGGACAATCTGCGTCCTTTGCTGTCGACGCCGGCTTTCATTGGGCCGCCGCTGACGAAGACTGTCGGGATATTCACACGCAAAGCACCCATCATCATCCCTGGCGTAATTTTGTCGCAGTTCGGAATGCAGACCATTCCATCGAACCAGTGAGCCGAAACCACGGTTTCAAGCGAGTCGGCGATGATTTCCCGGCTTGGCAGGGAATAACGCATCCCGATGTGCCCCATCGCGATCCCGTCGTCTACGCCAATGGTATTGAATTCAAACGGAACGCCGCCCGCTTCGCGGATTGCCTCCTTCACGATTTTACCGAACTCTTGTAAGTGCACGTGCCCAGGCACGATATCGATATAAGAGTTGCAGACCGCGATAAACGGTTTGCCGAAATCTTCTTCCTTCACGCCTGCAGCACGCAGCAAGCTGCGGTGCGGCGCACGGTCGAAGCCTTTTTTGATCATATCAGAACGCATTTTCTTGGCTGGCATGATCTCCGATCCCCCCATAATTCATTATAGTTTTGGAGCTTTACACCGCTAAAGGTTTTCTCTAAAGTCTATCACAAGTGGTTATGATTTTCTAGTTATCGATCACAGGAAAAAGCAAGGGGACAGGAGCGGATCGGTTCTATGAAAACAAAGAGAATCTCCGGGGGGTCCGGAGATTTCTTATGACTTACGCTTGAATTCCAGGTTTGCTGCGGGCGATCCCGCCTTTACGGCCGATTTCCCGGTAAAAGCCTTTATCGTGCTTCTGGGATGTCGCCTCGCCGCCCTTTTGACCGATTTCCTGATAAAATTCGCGGTTGTGGGTTTTCGAGGTCGCTTCGCCGCCTTTTTGCCCGATTTGCTTATAAAAGGCTTTGCCGTGGTTTTTGGCCGTGGCCAGTCCTCCCAGACGTCCGGCTTCTTCCCGGGTCATCTTGCTTTGGCTTCGTGCCATCGAATCCCTCCTTGGATTTTATTTTGGAGTACGTATGTTTTATTTACCACGGATTTCCATGTTGAAACGGATTTATCTAAAATTTTAAGAAAACACCAAAAGATCCCTATTAAATCATAGGAATGAAAGAGATGTATTTTTAGAGTCGACGCAGCCCACATCTGTGAAAATGGTATAATAAGGACAATGTTGCGGAAGGGGGAGCGAGGATGGCCACGATCGAAGTACGCGGGCAACAAGCAGCTTGCAAGGCCATTTTATTCGATAAAGATGGAACGCTGTTGAATTTTATGGGGCTATGGGGCAGCTGGGCCGCGGTGTTAACCGATCTGATGGAGCGGAAGCTGGCCGAGTTGGGCTCTCAGGGCGGGTTCAACAAATCCACGCTGCTTGGCCTTCAAACGGATGAGCGGAACCGGGTGATCGGTTACGACAAAACTGGTCCGGTTGCCATGGGGACGGAAGAAGAGATTATCGCGCTGCTGGCCTCGACGTTGTATGCCGCAGGCCTGCCCTGGAATGAAGCGATCACGGCGGTTCGCGAATTAAATAGTGCGGCCATGGCGGAGCTTAAGCGGCGGCGGGAAGCGGTGCCGTTGCCCGGGCTGCGCGACTTTGTCCAGAGTTGCCGAGAGGCGGGAGTCAAGCTGGCGGTGGTCACCTCCGACTCGACCTCGGAGGCGCTCGAGCATCTGGAATGGCTTGGCATCCGAGATGCCTTTACCAGTGTGGTCGGCCGAGATCGCGTCGCCCGAGGCAAGCCTGGGCCGGACATGGCGCTGCTCGCCTGCCGTGAGCTGGGGCTTTCGCCCGGTGAAGCGGTGGTTATTGGCGACAGTAACGCCGATATGCAAATGGGGAAGCGTGCTGGCGTCGTGATGAATATCGGCGTGGCGGAGGAGTATGGCGAAGAAGCCCAGGATGCAGTGGTTTATTTACGGGACGCGGACGTCATAATATCCAATTATCGTGAGTTGACGATACATCCATAGGAGGTTCAAAGCGGATGAGCAAAGAGATCGACACGTTGGCAGCATGGATGGAGGAGAGTTCAAACATCGTCTTCTTCGGAGGGGCTGGAGTATCCACCGAAAGCGGAATTCCTGACTTTCGTTCGGCAGCCGGCATTTATCAGATGGAGAATGCGTCGCCTTATCCACCGGAGGAGATTTTGAGCCGGAGGTTCTTCGATCGGCATCCGGACGTATTTTTCGATTTCTATAAGACGAAAATGCTCCATCCGGAAGCTCAGCCCAACGCCGCACACCGCTGCTTGGCGGAGCTGGAGCGAGCAGGGAAGCTAAGCGCCGTGGTGACGCAAAATATCGACGGGCTCCATCAACAGGCGGGCAGCCGACGCGTACTGGAGCTGCACGGATCGGTGCACCGCAATACCTGCATGGAGTGCGGCCGCACCTATACGTTAAAGGATGTCATGGATAGTGAGGACGTCGTGCCACGCTGCAGCTGCGGCGGTATCATCAAGCCGGATGTGGTGCTGTATGGAGAGAGCCTGGATGATCAGGTCATCCAGGACACAGTAACGGCGATTGCCCGTGCCGATTTGCTGGTGATCGGCGGGACCTCGCTGACCGTGCAGCCCGCAGCGCATTTGGTCACCTATTTCCGCGGCGAACGGACGGTGCTGATTAACGCCTCGTCCACTGCGTATGATAACCGGGCTGACCTCTTGATCACCGAGCCGATTGGCGAGGTGCTGGGGGCCGTTGCCCGGAAGCTGGGCCTATCGGAGTGAGACAGGACTCGCGAGTTAAGCGACGAGCCCTCACTCCTTCGCGGGATTCCGCGTAACCGCACGGCGATACTCGCTTGGCGATTCGTTATGGAACCGGCGGAACTGCCGTGAGAAGTAGAGCGGATCGGTAAGGCCGACCGAAGCGGCAATCTGTTCGATCGACAGCTCGGGACGTTCGCGCAGCAGCTGGCGGGACTTATCAATTCTCAGCTTCAACAGGTAGGTGACGGGGGTGAAGCCCGTTTCTTTTTTGAATATCCGTGATAGATAAGCTCGATTATAGCCCAAGGATGCGCACATCTGCTCGATGGAGACCGGATGCGCGTATTGGCTGGCCATATAATGAATCATTTGCTTCACGATTCGCTGAACACCCGATTCACCTGACGGCAGCGCCGAGGCCATGCCAAGCGTCTCTTGGGCTTCGGCCATAATTTGGTGCAGCAGCCCCAGCGATAGCAGATGGGAGCTGTTTTTTTTCGCTTGGAAAGCTTGTAACACGCTGCTGAGCAAGGCAGGGATCGGGCTGTCCCCGTCTTGCCGGAACACTGGCTGCTGCGGTGTGAAGCCAGCTCGTTTCACGAGTTCGGCCGCCTTCACACCGGTGAAGGCGATCCAACGGTAACGCCAAGGCTCGGTCACATCGGAAGCATAACTGACGAGCTGATCGGGGAGAATCAGGAAGCCATTCCCTTTACTCAGCTCATAGGAAGCGGATTCGGTTCGGAACGTGCCCTTGCCTTGCTCTACGAAGTGCAGGAGGTAATAATCATAAATTTTCGGGCCCAATCGGTGATCGGGGAGAGTTTGACTTTCGCCGGCGAACAGAACATGCAGCTCATCGGTCTCGATCAAATCCGGGTTGGCGGCCGCGCTGTAAGTTTCTTTAAGCATGGGAGGGTCTCCTTTGGATAAAGGGACGGGTAACGCCCCATAAGACTTCGCTCCCATTTTACTCTGAAAAGTCACATTTATCTATATTGTTCTCGCAAAGTTGCATTATCAACGCAAAGCGATTTCATTATACTGGATACAAGGATTAAAGATTCCATGACGATGGGGTGTACGTTGATGAAAAAGCAGGAAATGGAACAATTGTTTATATCCAAATACGGGGAAAGCGCTGAGCCGATTCGCGTATTTAACGCCCCGGGACGGGTGAACTTGATCGGTGAGCATATTGACTACAACGGGGGGTATGTCTTCCCGGCTGCATTAGAATTTGGGACGACGCTGGCGGTCAGCAAGCGCTCCGACGGCAAAGTCGCTTTTGCTTCCAGTAACCTTCCGTACAGGGCAGAGCTGGCGTTGGAAGAGCTGGGCACAAGCAAAACCGGGGAATGGATCGACTATCCGATCGGCGTTTACGTGGAGCTGAAAAAGCTGGGGATCTCGCTTACCAGCGGGTATGATCTCTTGTTCCACGGCGAAATTCCGAACGGTTCGGGCCTGTCCTCCTCCGCCTCGATTGAAGTGGTCACGGCTTTGGCACTTGTGAGCATGGAAGGGAAAGAGCTCGATAAGGTGGAAATCGCTCGGTTATCGCAGCGGGCTGAGAATCAATACGTCGGCGTAAACAGCGGCATTATGGACCAATTTGCAGTGGCGAACGGGGCGAAGGACCATGCGATCCTGCTGATGTGTGACACTTTGGAATACAAGCTGGTTCCGTTCCGGACAGGTGCGTATAAGCTGGTCATCGGCAATACGAAGAAACGCCGCGGGCTGGTTGACTCGAAATACAATGAACGGCGGTCGGAATGCGATGCAGCGCTGGAGATTTTGCAGAAGCGTGAGCCGGGCTTGCAGTTCCTGGCCCATCTGAAACCGGAGCAGTTGGAGCAGTGGCGGGGAGATTTTACGAACGAAGTGCTGTACAAACGGGCCAAACACGTAGTGGAAGAGAACGCGCGCGTGTTGAAATCGGTGGATGCGCTGAGCGCCAACGATCTGAAGGCTTTTGGCGAGCTGATGAATGCCTCGCATGATTCGCTGCGGGATTTGTACGAGGTGAGCTGCCTGGAGCTGGACGTGATGGTAGAGGAAGCCCGTAAGATTGAAGGCACCTTGGGTGCTCGGATGACCGGTGCCGGATTTGGCGGCTGCACGGTATCGCTGGTACATGAAGATTCGGTAGAAAAGTTCGTGTCCGAGGTTGGCCGGGCTTATCAAGAGCGGACCGGGCTGGAAGGCGAATTTTACGTGTGCGGCGTAGGCGACGGCGTGCATGAGATGAAAGGGGAGTAATCCGCATGGCGATATTGGTAACGGGAGGAGCCGGTTATATCGGTTCGCATACGGTAGCAGCGTTGCTGGAGCAAGGCAGAGAGGTTGTGGTGATCGACAACCTGCAGACTGGACATCGCGAGGCGTTGCTCGGCGGTAAGCTGTACGAAGGAGATCTGCGTGATAAGCCGCTGCTGGCCAAGTTGTTCGCCGAGAACGAGATTGAAGCGGTTATTCATTTTGCCGCGAACTCTCTGGTTGGGGAGAGTATGAAGGATCCGGTGAAATATTTTGACAATAACGTGTACGGGACGCTTTGTTTGCTGGATGCGATGGATCAGGCGAATGTACGTAAAATCGTGTTCTCTTCCACGGCGGCAACCTATGGTGAACCTGAAAAGGTGCCAATTGAAGAGAGGGATCCAACCCGGCCAACGAATGTCTATGGGGAAACCAAGCTGACGATGGAACGGATGATGGCTTGGTTCGATCAGGTGCTGGGGATCAAATACGTGTCCTTGCGTTACTTCAACGCCGCTGGTGCCCATGAGAGCGGCAAAATCGGCGAGGACCATCGCCCGGAAAGCCATCTGATCCCATTGATCATTCAAGCGGCATTGGGACAACGTCCATCCATTCAGGTGTTTGGTGATGACTACAACACGGGGGACGGTACCTGCATCCGTGACTATATCCACGTCAGCGACTTGGCCGATGCCCATCTGCGCGCGGTGGATCATTTGCTTAGCGGCGGGGAGAGCGATGTATTTAACCTTGGCAACGGGCAAGGTTTCTCGGTGAAGGAAGTTATCGAAACCGTGAAGCAGGTCACCGGCCGTGACTTCCCGGTTGTCATCAGTCCGCGCCGTGCTGGCGATCCGGCGGTGCTCATTGCTTCCTCGGACAAAGCCCGCCGCGTGCTGGGCTGGAATCCGACCCGCAACAAGTTGTCCAGCATCATTGAAAGTGCATGGCAATGGCATAACAGCCATCCGAACGGCTATAACGACTAAGGGGTGTTATGGATGGGAGTCGAAGAGAAAAGTCGTCAAGACGCGCTTCATGCGATTGAACGGCTGGTGAATTATGCGCTCGAACAAGGCTTGATCGATTGGTGGGACGTGGACTATTCGCGTAATCGTCTCCTAGAGTTGTTCGCCTTCGATGAGCCGTACGCCGGTGAAGTGGCGACAGAGGCGCTGACTGGACCACAGGAACCGCTTGAGATTCTAATCGATTACGGGCTTGCCATCGGTTTGATACCGGAAAACACCGCTACGTACCGCGATTTGCTGGATGCGAAAATCATGGGCCTGCTCATGCCGCGCCCGTCGGAAACGATCGCTGCCTTCCGCAAAACGGAAAGCGAGCAGGGAATTGCCGCCGCGACCGACGCCTTCTACAAACTGTCGGTAGCCAGCAATTACATTCGGATGGACCGGGTGCGCCAGAACATCTATTGGGAGCAGCCCACACCGTTTGGAGACATGGAAATCACGATCAATCTGTCCAAACCGGAGAAAAATCCGAAGGAAATCGCGATGGCGAAGCTGCTGCCCCCTCCGGTATATCCAAAATGTCAGCTGTGCCGCGAGAACGTGGGGTATGCTGGACGGTTGAATCATCCCGCCCGCCAGAACTTGCGAGTCATTCCGCTGACGTTAAACGGAGAGCCGTGGTTTTTCCAATACTCGCCTTACGTCTATTACAATGAGCATTGCATCGTGTTCCACCACGATCATGTTCCGATGAAGCTGACCCGCGATACGTTTAAGCGGTTGCTGGAATTCACGACGTTGTTCCCGCATTACTTCATCGGTTCCAACGCGGATCTGCCGATCGTCGGCGGGTCGATTCTGACGCATGATCATTTCCAGGGGGGACGCCACACATTCCCATTGGAAAAAGCACCAGTCGAAGTCGTCTATGCGCATCCGGACTTCGCCGGTGTTACCGTCGGCAGGGTGAAGTGGCCAATGTCGGTGCTGCGGGTAAACGGTCAGAACCGGGAAGCCGTGTTGGAAGCGGTAGATCATCTGTACGAGAAATGGAAGCACTACAGCGACCCGTCTGTTGGCGTCCTCGCATTCTCCAAGCAGGAGGGGGAATCCGTGCCGCATAACACGGTGACGCCGATTGTCCGCCGCAGCGCGGACGGCGGGTATGAAGCGGACATCGTCCTGCGCAATAACCGGACGAATGAGCAGCATCCCGAAGGCATCTTCCATCCGCACCGCGAGATGCATCATATCAAGAAGGAGAACATCGGCCTGATTGAAGTCATGGGCGTTGCCATCCTGCCGGGCCGGTTGAAGGAAGAGCTGGCGGCGGTTGCTGACATTCTGAGCGGTGATCAGGCGCTGTATCAGCAAACCGTATCGGAACCGAATGCCCGCTTGGCCGTGCATGCGGACTGGGTGAAGGAACTGGTGGCACGCGTGGGCATGTCGCTGGGGCGTAAAGAGGCCGAAGCGCTGCTGCGTGATGAGGTGGGCAAGAAGTTTGCGGAGATTCTTGGACATGCCGGCGTATTCAAAGCGACGCCGGAAGGACATGAGGCGTTCGAACGCTTTGTGGAATCGATCGGGTACCGCAAACGTTAAGGCATGGATCGGAACAAAGGAGAAGGGTCATTCCAAGCTGTGAAGGTTTGGGTGATCCTTTCTTTTTCTGTTTGGCTTGTTGTTACAGTTAGAAGTATAATAGTTTGGGAGTTCCAAGAGGTTAGTAATAACACGATTGCTTAGTAGAAACACTACAATGATATAACCTAAATTTAAGGAGGAGTTACGGGATGGACAATTTCGTATTTCATAATCCAACGAAGCTGATCTTCGGTAAAGGCCAGCTGGAGGCGCTTCGGAACGAGGTGCCGGCTTACGGCAAAAAAGTGCTGCTAGTCTACGGCGGCGGCAGTATTAAACGCAGCGGGCTGTATGATCAAGTAACGTCCCTTCTGCGTGAAATTGGCGCCGAAGTAACGGAGCTTGCAGGCGTTGAACCGAACCCGCGTCTTTCGACGGTGCATCGTGGAGTCGAGCTGTGCAAATCCAACGGCATCGAGCTGGTGCTTGCGGTTGGCGGCGGCAGCGTGCTTGACTGTGCGAAGGCGATTGCCGTCGGAGCGAAATACGATGGGGATATGTGGGATTTCGCAGAGCGCAAAGCTGTGCCGAAGGATGCTCTGCCGCTTGGTACGGTGCTGACCATGGCTGCAACCGGCTCCGAAATGAACGGGAACTCCGTGATCTCCAACGAAGTGACCAAGGAAAAGCTGGGCTGGGGCAGCAAGCTGGCTTATCCGGCATTCTCCATCCTTGATCCGCAGTTTACGGTGACGTTGCCGAAAGATCAAACGGTATATGGCATGGTGGATATCATGTCTCATGTATTCGAGCATTACTTCCATCCGACGCCAAACACGTTGCTGCAGGATGAGTTCTGTGAAGGGCTGCTGCGGACCGTGATTGAAACGGCACCGAAGCTTGTACAGGATTTGGAAAACTACGACCTTCGGGAGACGATCCTGCTGTGCGGTACGCTCGCGCTGAACGGCGTGCTGAACATGGGCTTGTCGGGAGATTGGGCGACTCACAACATTGAGCATGCCGTGTCGGCGGTTTACGATATTCCGCATGGCGGCGGCCTGGCAATCCTGTTCCCGAACTGGATGAAATATAACTTAAAGCACGATGTTGCCCGCTTTAAGCGTCTGGCGATCAACGTCTTCCATGTTGACCCTGCGGGCAAGAGCGATGAGGCAGTGGCGCTTGAGGGGATTGAAGCGTTGCGTTCCTTCTGGAACTCCATTGGCGCACCAAGCCGCTTGGCGGATTACGACATTGACGACAGCCAATTGGAAGTGATGGCCGATAAGGCGGTCCGCTTTGGTCCATTTGGTAACTTTGCCGTGCTGGATAAACAGGACGTGCTCGAAATTTATCGGATGTCGCTGTAATCGCCATTTCCTAAATAGTTACTTCAAATAACCGGTCTTACGATTTGCGTCGTGGCCGGTTTTTCTTTTTTGAAACATATTTCACCAATTTACGTATTTAATTGTAGAGTTCAACAATATTTTGGGTAGAGGGAGGAACGGGATGGAAGCGCTGTTTTGGGGTTGTTTTATCGGCGGTGCTTTGTTTGCCGTCATCAGCGCCGTGCTTGGTGACTTGATTGGAAGCTGGCTGGATGGCATCTTTGATTTCTTGTCCGCCGATTTTCTCAAGCCGATCATCACGGCCTCGGCGATCACGTCCTTTGGCGGAGCCGGCATTTTGCTGGACCGATATTCCGGGCTTGGCACAGCTGCTGTAGTGATGTTAGCCATTGTGATTGCCGTCCTGCTGTCTGTTCTCGTCTATTTCGTCTATGTGAAGCCGATGGAGAACAGCGAGAATTCCACGGGATTCTCCGAATCGGAGCTGCCCGGTAAAATTGGTGAAGTCACGGTGCCTATTCCAGCGCAAGGATTTGGCGAAGTGATGGTGAAACAGGCAGGCGGCAATTCGCTGCATATCGCTTCCAGCTGGGATCGGAAGGAGATTCCCGCCGGAACCGCCGTTGTCGTGATCGAGACGGCGAAGGACGGGACCGTCCAGGTTTCCGAGCTTTACCCCCACCCGATGTAGTACCAATTAAAGAAGAGGGAGCTGATGTCATTGTTCGAAGGTGTTGCTGATTTCCTACTCATCCCCGGGATCGTGATTGCAGTCATCATCGTGCTTGGGCTGGCATTTTGGGCAAGATACAAAACGGTGGGTCCCGATGAAGCAATGATCGTGACGGGGTCTTTTCTAGGGAACAAAAACATTTCCGACGACCAATCCGGCCGCAAAATCAAGATCGTGCGCGGCGGCGGGGCGTTTATCTGGCCGATCTTTCAGAAAGCCGAGTTTCTGTCGTTGCTGTCTCATAAGCTTGACGTGATGACGCCGGAGGTCTACACCGAGCAGGGGGTCCCGGTATCTGCGGACGGCGTGGCCATTATTAAGGTAGGCAGCTCGGTTGAAGACGTCGCAACAGCAGCAGAACAATTTATGGGCAAGCCGATTGAGTCGTTGAAGGGCGAGGCACAGGAAGTGCTGGAAGGTCATTTGCGCTCCATCTTGGGTTCGATGACCGTTGAAGAAGTGTATCGTAACCGCGATAAGTTCGCTCAGGAAGTGCAAAGCGTTGCAGCACGTGATCTGAAGAAAATGGGGCTGCAGATCGTCTCGTTCACGATCAAGGACGTTCGAGATAAGCACGGTTACCTGGAGGCGCTAGGGAAACCGCGGATCGCTGCAGTGAAGCGGGATGCCGACATTGCTGAGGCGGAAGCTCAACGGGATGCACGAATCCAGAAAGCGTTGGCGGAGGAAGCTGGGCAGAAGGCTGAGCTGGTCCGCGATACGAATATTGCCGAGGCAGAGAAGGAGAAGGAGCTGAAGGTTGCGTCCTTTAAGAAAGAGCAGGATACTGCCAAAGCCGAAGCCGACCAAGCTTATAACATTCAGGAAGCTCGGGCGAAGCAAGTGATGGTCGAAGAGCAGATGAAGGTTGAGCTGGTACGGAAGGAACGGGAAATCGATCTGCAGGAGAAAGAAATCATCGTCCGTCAGAAGCAACTTGAAGCCGAAGTGAAGAAAAAGGCTGAGGCGGACCGCTATGCCGTCGAGCAAGCAGCAGAAGCAGAAAAAGCCCGGAAGATGCGGGAAGCTGATGCGTTGCAATACTCGATTGAAAAGCAAGCTAAAGCATCTGCTGAACAGAAGCGGTTAGAAGGTCTGGCGATTGCGGATGCCGAACGGGCGAAAGGGACGGCAGAGGCCGAAATCATTCGTCTGCGCGGCTTGGCAGAGGCCGAAGCGAAGGAGAAGCTGGCCGAAGCGTTCCAGAAATTCGGCGAGGCGGCAATTCTCGATATCGTAACGAAAATGCTGCCGGAGCTGGCAAGCAAGATCGCTGCACCACTGTCCTCCATCGACAAGCTGACCGTGGTCGATACGGGCAAGGGCGAGGGAGCTGCTCGCGTCAGCAATTACGTGACCGAGCTGATGGCTACAGCGCCTGATATGCTGAAGAGCGTTTCCGGGATCGAGCTCGATCGGTTAATCCAAAGTCTGACCAAAGGCAAAGTTGTCGCTGCAAAACCGGAGCTCGAGACGGCTTCCGTCAAGTCTGCAGCAGGCGCAAAAGTTCCAGATTCGGTTGTACTGGAAACTGCGGCCTCAAAGGCGGCGGACCCAGACCAAAAGTAGGGCCTAAGTTGGCTTGACAACTGCCCTCCATCCGTGTATCTTGTCCTAGGATATGAAGAAACTCGGCGTCCCGCTCCTCATGAGAGTGAGGACGCCTTTGAAATGCCTGGGAATCGGCTGACGGCGTCCCCAAAATCCATTATAATGGGCTTAACCGTTTTCGGAATATAGGAAAAGAGGTGCTACTGTTGTGAACAGCCTGCGCGTGGCCAAAGTGTTGAATAACAATGTCATCATCGCGAATCATCCGGAGCATGGCGAGGTCGTTGTCATCGGCAAAGGCATCGGATTTAACCGAAAAACGGGAGATTCCATTTCGCTGGAAGCGGTAGAGAAGATGTTCATCCTTACGAACCAGCAAGAGCAGGAGCAATACAAGCAACTCGTGCACCAAGTGGATGAGCAACTGATCGAGATCATCGGCGAAATTATTATGTATATTTCCTCAAAAACCCAAACCGAACTGAATGAGCATATTCATATCGCGTTGACAGATCACTTGGCGTTTGCGATTAAGCGGGCGGAGCAGGACATCGCGTTTCATAATCCATTTTTGTTCGAAACAAAGGAAATTTATCCACTGGAATATGAATTAGCGGAATACGCCATACGTTTGATTAAGGACAGGCTGGGGATTGATCTTGGTGAAGACGAAATCGGCTTTGTGGCGCTTCATATTAACAGCGCCATCACCAACCGTCATATCAGCGAGGTCCGCGGACATGCCCAGTTGATCGCAGATTTGGTAGGCATCATTGAGAAGGAGCTTCGCTTCTCCATCCTTCGCAACTCGCTGGACTATTCGCGTCTGCTCACCCATTTGCGATTTGCGATCGAACGGATACGGCGGGGCGAACAAGTGGGGGAAGTCCACAAGCTGGAACGGCTACTGAAAGAGGAATATCCTGTTTTGTATTCGCTTGCCTATAAATTGACAAAAGTTATGGAACAGCGCCTGAAACAGCCGGTTTATAAGGCAGAGGTTAGTTATTTAACCATGCATTTACACCGGGTGGCGCCGGCAAATCTTCAATAGCTTGCTTGCGCGAAAAAAAAAGGTCTGCTATAATTCCTAATGCATTAAAACAACAACTTCATAATCACAATGTGTGACTGATTCGATCAGGCATGAGTTGATAGAGGTTTTTTTGGATTGTATTGGACGGTTACGGGGCATTATATCCGTAAGCGATCACGGTACAACACAAAAGACCTATATTGGCTCATGCCTGTTTTTGTTAGTCCACCATAGTAATTACAGGAGGGTATTTATGTTTAAGCGTTTGTTTGGGGTATTACAACGGGTAGGTAAAGCGCTGATGCTTCCGGTAGCTCTTCTTCCGGCGGCAGGCTTGCTGCTCGGGATCGGCAATATGCTGGTCAGCCCCGAGTTCTTAAACTTGGTTCCAGCTTTGGATAACCATGGAGTTCATGCTGTAGCTACAGTCATGATGAACGCCGGCCAAATCGTCTTTACGAACCTGGCCTTGCTGTTTGCAGTAGGCGTCGCCGTGGGTCTGGCTGGGGGCGAGGGGGTTGCCGGTCTGGCGGCCATTATCGGGTACCTCGTCATGAACGTGACGATGGGAACGGTTATTGGAGTAGTACCGTCGATGATCGGAACCGATCCAGCCTATGCCAATGTAATGGGGATCCCAACGTTGGCAACGGGGGTATTCGGCGGTATTATCGTGGGTATCCTAGCTGCCGCATGTATAACCGGTTCTTCCGGATCGAGCTTCCGTCTTACCTTGGCTTCTTCGCCGGGAAACGGTTTGTGCCGATTATGACAGCGGCTACTTCGGTTCTGCTTGGATTGCTGATGGTTATCATTTGGCCGCCGATCCAAACCGGATTGAACACGGCTTCCCACTTTATGTTGGAGCAAAACCGGACGTTGTCCGCGTTTATCTTCGGGGTAGTCGAACGGGCGTTAATTCCGTTTGGTCTGCACCATATCTTCTACTCGCCGTTCTGGTTCGAATTTGGCGAATACATCAATAGCGCAGGTCAGCTTGTGCGCGGGGACCAATCGATCTTCATGGCACAACTGCGCGATGGTGTACCGTTTACAGCCGGTACATTTATGACCGGTAAATTCCCGTTCATGATGTTTGGTTTGCCTGCCGCTGCGCTGGCAATTTATCACGAAGCTCGTCCAGAGCATAAGAAATATGTGGTCGGGATTATGGGCTCGGCAGCATTAACTTCTTTCTTGACGGGGATTACGGAACCGCTGGAGTTCTCGTTCCTGTTCGTTGCACCGGCGTTGTTTGCCGTTCATACGATCTTTGCAGGTTTGTCTTTTATGACGATGCATATCCTGGGGACGAAGATCGGGATGACCTTCTCCGGCGGTTTGATCGACTTCCTGATTTTCGGGGTGATTCCAAACCGGACGCCTTGGTGGAACGTCATCATCGTTGGTCTGATTCTGGCGGTCATTTACTACTTCGGTTTCCGTTACGTGATTCGCAAGTTTAACTTGAAAACGCCGGGCCGCGAAGATCAAGTTTCCGATGAGGAAGGCGCGGGAGCTGGTGGAGCAACTTCGCAAGACGATTTGCCGCATAACATCTTGTCCGCGCTGGGCGGTCAAGAGAACATCGTTCACTTGGATGCCTGCATCACTCGGCTGCGGGTGGAAGTGAAGGATAAAGCAAATGTCAGCAAGGATCAGCTCAAGAAACTGGGCGCATCGGGTGTGCTTGAAGTAGGTAACAATATTCAAGCGATCTTCGGAACACGTTCCGACACGATCAAGTCGCAAATTGCCGATATTATGAGCGGCAAGACGCCGCGGTCTGCGGCGAAATCGGAAGCGGTCAAGACGGAAGAGGTTAAACCTGCTGAAGTGGAACAACAAGCAGCCCAAGACGGCGATGCGATTATCAACGAAGATATCGTCATGCCGGTAAATGGTGAGCTGATGGATATTTCCAATGTACCGGATCCTGTCTTCTCGGAAAGAATGACCGGCGACGGATTTGCCGTGCTTCCGCACGACGGGGTGATTGGTTCCCCGGTTTACGGGAAAGTATTTAACGTCTTCCCAAGCAAGCATGCCATCGGCATTATGTCGGACGGCGGGAAGGAAGTGCTGGTGCACATCGGTGTAAATACCGTTAAACTGAAAGGCCAAGGCTTTAATGTACTGGTGAAGGAAGGGGATCTGGTCGCTGCTGGACAACCGATCCTAGAAGTCGATCTGGATTATGTGAAAGAGCATGCTCCATCCATTATTTCGCCAATCGTGTTCTCGAACTTGCCGGAAGGCGCGTCCGTGAAGCTGAACAAAACCGGCAAGCTATCCAAAGGCGAAGCCGACATCGTCACCATTAAGTAAAGCTCCAATGCGCTGTCGTTTGATCGCGGCGGTGCATTTGGCATTGGTTCTCACGTTCCCTTACAATAGGGTAAGGAGCGTATTATATATTTTTTTCTAAAATTATAATTCAGAAAGCGAGAGGATTACTCATGGAAAGAATGTTCAAAATTACGGATGAAGACGGAATTCATGCACGCCCGGCAACGGCTCTGGTGAACACTGCTAACAAATTCAAGGGGGCCGAATCCTTCGCTGAAGCCGGCGGCAAGAAAGTAACGCTGAAATCGATCCTCGGCGTACTGTCCTTGGGTCTGGAACAAGGCGATTCGCTGAAGCTGATCGTTGAAGGCGAAGAAGCAGAAGCAGCACTTCAAGCGCTCACCGAAGTGATGGTTAACGAAGGGCTTGGAGAAGTGAATGCTTAAGATTGAAGGCATTGCCGCTTCGGCTGGCGTGGCCATCGCCAAAGCTTTCAAGTTGGAACATCCCGACTATACGATTCATCGTCGGGATGCTTCCGATTCCGCTGCGGAATTAGCACGCCTGGACGAAGCTCTGGCCAAATCTCAACAGGAGCTCGAAGCGATCAAAGAGCGCACGCTTCAAGAGCTTGGTGAGAAGAAAGCGGAGATTTTTGAATCCCATTTGTTGATTTTGAACGACCCTGAGCTGTTGACGCCGGTTCGCGATAAAATCACGGCTGAGAACGTAAGTGCGGAGTACGCTCTGAATGAAACCGCTAATGAATTCATCTCGATGTTTGAAAATATGAAAAGCGCCTACCTCAAGGAACGCGCAGCAGATATGCGAGACGTTACCAAGCGTGTGCTTACGCATTTGCTCGGACTGAACTACGTCAACCCGGCTGACATCAACGAGGAAGTCATCGTGATTGCGGAAGACTTGACGCCGTCGGATACGGCACAGTTGAATCGCAATTACGTTAAAGGCTTTACAACGAATATCGGCGGACGGACGTCGCACTCGGCAATCATGGCCCGCTCGCTGGAAATCCCGGCGGTTGTTGGTACCAAAGAGGTGCTGGATAAGGTAAACAGCGGCGATCTGGTGATCGTGGACGGATTGGACGGCAGTGTCATTATCAATCCGACCGAGGATGTTCTGAACGAGTACAAAGCCAAACGCGATAAGTACCTGGTGCAGATCGAAGAATGGAAGAAGCTGCGCGAGGTGCAGACGACGTCGAAAGACGGCGTTCACGTGGAATTGGCTGCGAACATCGGTACGCCTAACGACGTGACGGGCGTGCTGGAGAACGGCGGTGAAGGAGTGGGCTTGTACCGGACAGAATTCCTGTACATGGGACGCACAGAGCTGCCTTCAGAGGAAGTTCAATTCAACGCCTACAAGACCGTGCTGGAAAAAATGGAAGGCAAACCGGTCGTTGTCCGCACGTTGGATATCGGCGGCGACAAAGAACTGCCTTATTTGAATCTGCCGAAGGAAATGAACCCGTTCCTGGGCTTCCGTGCGATTCGCCTGTGCCTGGAGCAGAAGGATTTGTTCCGCACGCAGCTGCGCGCTTTGCTTCGCGCCAGCGTATACGGCACCTTGCGCATCATGTTCCCGATGATCGCAACGTTAGATGAGTTCCGCGCGGCGAAGGCGCTGCTTCTGGAAGAGAAGGAGAAGCTGCAAGCCGAAGGCGTTCAAGTCTCCGACGAGATCCAGCTCGGCATTATGGTGGAGATTCCTTCGACTGCGGTCTTGGCCGATCAGTTCGCCAAAGAAGTGGACTTCTTCAGTATTGGTACCAACGACCTTATTCAATATACGATGGCAGCCGATCGCATGAACGAACGTGTATCTTACTTGTATCAGCCATATAACCCATCGATTTTACGCTTGGTCAAAATGGTCATCGATGCAGCGCACAAAGAAGGCAAATGGGCTGGAATGTGCGGCGAGATGGCTGGCGATGCAACGGCAATTCCGTTGTTGCTGGGGCTTGGACTGGATGAATTCAGCATGAGCGCAACTTCGATCCTGCCGGCTCGTTCGCAAATCTCCAAGCTGTCCAAAGCAGATATGGAGCAGTTGGCAGCGAAGGCGCTGCAAATGCAGACGGCTGAACAGGTCGTAGAGCTGGTTCGCTCGATCGAAGCATAATCTTTTCCAATTGATAAATAATAGGGTTTCCTCTTGAACCGGTGCCGTTAAGGCGCCGGTTTTTTCCTTTGGCGAGGCGATTCATGTGATGCTCCTTTGCGGACTGTTGGGGGTGTCTGGCCCTCTTTTCGATGATTATCCCGTTGCATCAGGGGGTGTAGGGAACACCGCATAGCTCGGAACTAGGAGGATCAGCCTTTGATCGAACTCTAATTCTGAAGCAAAGGGATAATGGTGCAAAAGAGGCCAGAAGAGCATAGAACATTGAGAAGTTTAGTGGTGGTAAAAATGGGCACTATACGTTTATGGAGCTTATGCCATGGCAATCATGTCAGTGATGCAATAGGCACAATTTCAAGGAGGTTGTTGCAAGATGAGTACGAACCATCACACGTTTCAACTAAATGCTACGCCAAGAACGGATTTCCATCGTTCCACGCTGCGCAAGCTGAGACAACATGGACGTGTTCCTGCGGTTGTGTATGGAGCGGAAACCGAGAACCTTGCAGTTTATGTGGACGAGAAGGAGCTGTTGAAGGTTGTACGGACAGGCAGATCGGAGTTTTTTGATCTGAATGTCGAAGGGGGGCCAACCGTCCCGGCGCTGATTAAAGATGTTCAGCAACAGCAAGGGAAGATTTTGCATGTCGATTTTCAACAAGTGTCCAAAAACAAACCGATTCGCGTAAAAATTCCGCTGCATTATACAGGTACGGCTGCGGGAGCGAAGGTTGGCGGTGTATTGCAGATTCAGGAAACGGAGCTCGAAGTGGAGGGTTTACCGGATATTTTGCCGGCATCCTTGGAGGTCGATATTTCTTCGCTGGATGCAGGGGACAAGCTGATGGCTGGAGATGTGAAGCTGCCGGAAGGCGTGACGATGCATGCTCAGCCAGAGGAGTTGCTAGCTTCCATCGTGCTGCCACGGGTGGCTGATGCGGATTTGGCGAAGGAAGCCTCGGCTGACGGCGAACCTGAAGGAACGGTAGGCGCGGACGAAGCGAAGGAATAATCTAAGACGATCGCTGGATAGGAGTTTCTTTGAAGGGCTGCTTCTAATGCCTTGGGCGTTAGGGCAGCTTTTTTTAATGGGAATGCTCCAGCGAAGTTCTAGGCTCAACTTGACGAATCTTGCTTTTGTAACTAGAATGGTTGCAGGATATAACGTATTTTGAAAATGAACTATTATATGGAGAGAAGGGATCGCATGCCGCCGAAAACAACAAAGAACGCTTTGGCCAAGCGCAAAGCCGAACAACAAAAGCAGCAACAGCAATTAAAGAGGAGACGTCTGATCTGGTTTTCGACCGTGGGGTTGCTTCTGATTCTGATCATCGTTGTCTTGACGATTCAGCCGAAACCGAAGCCCGTCGAATTTGATTATGCTGCGCTGCCTGTGTTGGGACAAGCTGATGCCCCTGTTAAGATTGTGGAGTTTGGGGATTATCAATGTCCGTCTTGTAAACATGTTAATGAACTGATTAAGCCAGAGTTGGCGAAGGATTATATAGATCAAGGTAAAGTTGCTTTTTATTTCATGAATTTGCCGTTTATCGGTTCCGATTCGTTTACGGCCGCGCTGGCCGCTCAATCGGTGTATCATCAAAGCAATGAGGCATTCTGGACATATTTCGATGCGATTTTTGAACGCCAGGGGGAGGAGAACAGCGGTTGGGCTTCGCCTGAATTTTTGGTCAACCTGGCTAAGGAGCTGGAGTTACCCATCGATTTCGACCTGTTGCAGAAAGATATCGCAGAGGCCACGTATCAGGACGAGGTGTCAGCGCATTTGGCTCGAGGAGACAAGCTGGGTGTAGACAGCACACCGACGTTCTTCATCAATGGGATCGAGTATGCCGGCAACCTTGGCGATTATGAAACGCTGAAGAAGACCATCGACAACGAACTGGCCGGAGAGTAAGACCTTCTAGTCAACCGAGGTTGAAAAAGGAGTAAAGAGGAGGAATGAGGACGATGCGGGGGTTTTTGAGGGACTATGGCATCTACCTCGCCTGGCTGGTTGCGATGGTCGCGACGGCGGGCAGCTTGTATCTAAGCGAAGTGCTGCATTATGAGCCGTGCCGGCTGTGCTGGTTCCAGCGGATCTTCATGTACCCGCAGGTCATTTTGCTGGGGATTGCTGCGTATAAGAACGATCGGCACATCATTCCGTATGTGCTCCCGCTCAGCATCATTGGCGGCATGATCTCCATTTATCATTACAGCGAGCAAAAAATCCCGGCGTTAGCCAAGCTGCTTCCCTGCAAAATTGGCGTTCCTTGCAACGTCGATTATCTTGGGCAAGGCTGGCTCGGATTTATTACGATTCCGTTCATGGCGCTGGTTGCCTTCGTGCTGATCGTCCTGTTCTTATTGGCCGCTCGCGAGGGCAAAGAAGTTGAGGAACAGTAAGGAATTAGGAAGAGGCAAGCTCTCCGTCTTAAGGAGGCTGCCTCTTTTTTGCGCTTTTGCGAAGCGTTCGCGTAAATTGCCTTGCGATGGCAACCTTTTAAAGAGTTAAGCCGTCTGTGTATGTGGGGGTGCTTATCATGACAAACATGAGTTTAAAGAAACATAGATGGAAGAAGACCGCCGGCTGGCTGGGAATGATCCTGCTTGTGATTTCGTTGACCGCTTGTGCCGGGAACAGTGCTGAGCCTGGAATGAATGCTGGCGGTGAAACGAATGAGAACCAGACGGAGACAGGCAACAACTCACCCGATGACGTCGCAGCCGAAACGAAGCAGGGGACGGGAACGTTTGTTGGTTTGATTGACAACCACTCTGCGGAGATTGAGGTGGAGGGGACGCCAACGGTTTTTCAAATGGATGAAACTATAAGCGCGTCGGCTCAGAGTCTGGTGCAAGGCACGCCGGTGTCATTCGAGTATGTGGAGCGGGCAGTGGAAGGCGATGCTGCGCTGAAGCAACTCGTCTTAATGAAGCTGGAAACGGCTCCTGCCAAAGAGGCTACGGACTCCGGTGCAACATCGGATCTGCCGGCGGAGAAATCGATTGAGCTTGAGCTGGAAGGCATGAAAGAGACGAAAACGGCCACTTTGCAAAAGGGCGACGGCTACGCATTTTATATGTTCGACATCTTCTCCTTTGATGCCAAAACCAACAAGCTCATGATGAATTACGACCCGGATTATCATGTGATCATTTCCAAGCTGTCTGCCGATTACAACATCGAGGAACTGGCCAAAGCAGCCAAGAGGGAGATGTCGAAAATCGGTAACGTGGAGCAGCGCAGCGGCGATCAGATCTACGATACGATGCGTGATGCGGAGCTGTTCCTGATCGCCCAAGGAAAGGGGCTGACCCAGCAGTATATCGTCAAGAACATCGGCGGGCAGGGATTTGCCTTTCTGCTGAATCAACCGGTTGGCGAGGCATCGGAAGGCTTTGGTCCGCATGCGTTCGCATCGATCAACACCGTTGTGGCAACAAATTAATTATGAATGAAACCGTCCGCGCTGGGCTTTATGCAATGGGCGGTTTTTTTGTTTTTTAAGATATCAGAAAGAATGACGTTTTCTTAAGACATATATCGCTTGCGGAACTCGCGGGGAGAGCAGCCGTTTTTGAACGCAAACCGGTTCGAGAAGTAGGGCGTGCTGTTGAAGCCAACGTAAGAAGCAATGTCCGCAATCGGCCACTCTGTGGTCAGCAGCAGCAGCTTGGCTTGCTCTAGCCGGTAATGCAGCAAGTAATCGTTGGGCGTCATGCCATATACCTGCTTCATGCAGCGCGTGATGTAGTTATAGTGGTAATGCAAGGCATCGGCCATCTGCCCGCTGTTAAGCTCCGAACGGAAGTTGCTCTTGATGTAGGCCTCGGCCTTCTCCGCAACGGTTACTACCGGCGAGGCATGCGATTCCAACTGCCGGAGGTCCATTGAGCGAAGCAATTCCTCGAACCGCTGCTGCCGGTTCCAAAACGCCCGGGATTGACGTTCCCCGAGGCCTCCCAACAGCTGTCGGAACAAGCGGAACGTCTGGTCCGGTGAAGGAAGGTCCCACGCTTTCGGCAGATGCAGAGAGTACGGTGCAGCCAGGAAACGGCTGTAATGCTCATCCGCGTCCGGATAACGATGATCCGCTTCCTCTGCCGGGAGCTGCTGCCAAGCACAGACCGTATGAAAATGCAGCCAATAAAACGATGTTATCTCCTCGCATGGCTTCACCGCGTAATGATGCCGATCGGGCAACAGCAGCAGCGATTGGCCGGCCCCTAAGCTCCAGGATTGCCCCGACTCCCCGAGGTATAACGTGCCGGATTCCACGACGATCCAATCAAAGATCCCGATATTCCGTCGGTTGGGATGCTCGTCTCCGGGCTGATAGACGGTATGTCCACATTCCAAAAAATAAGGCAAAGGCGGCGCCGTCAGCTGTACCAGGTCCGTTGGTTTCGGCAAGGAACTCTCCTCCATTTCGAGTGTGAAATATTATAACTTTGAGGTTGATAGGATTCGTATTTCGTTCTAAATATATGAGATAAAATGAGATTTGTCAGTATGATTTTTTGAAAAAAAGGAGGAGGCCTTGCGATGAAGTTAGCCGGGCAAATGCCGCGTTCCGAGCGGGTTGCGCTGAATCGGGTGAACATTCGAGACGAATTTTGGAGTTACTATATCCGTTTGGTGAAGGATGTGGTTGTTCCTTATCAATGGGAAGCATTAAATGATCGGGTGGAAGGTGCTGAACCTAGCGGCGCTGTTCGCAATTTCCAAATTGCCGCAGGGCAGGCTCAGGGAGAATATTACGGGCTGGTATTCCAGGACAGCGATTTGGCGAAATGGCTGGAAGCCGCTGCTTATATTTTGGAAGCGGATCCAAATCCGGAGCTGGCAGCGATCGCCGACGGGTTAATTGATACGATGGCCTTGGCACAACGGGAAGACGGGTATTTGAACACGTATTATATCCTGAAGGAGCCGGACAAGCGCTGGACGAATCTGACGGAATGCCATGAGCTGTATTGCGCAGGACATTTGATTGAAGCGGGAGTCGCCTATTATCGGGCCACGGGCAAAAGAAACCTGCTCGACATCGTCATCAAGTTTGCGGATTATATCGACAGCGTGTTTGGTGCGGAACCCGGCAAGCTGCCCGGGTACGACGGCCATCAGGAAATCGAGTTGGCGCTCGTTAAGCTGTACGAGGTGACCGGAGAAGAGCGATATTTGCGACTAAGCCAATTTTTCCTGGAGCAACGGGGACAGAAGCCTTCCTTCTTCGAAGAGGAGCTCAAGCGGCGGGGAGGTCAAACGCACTGGGCGGGACATGCCGATCATGTGAATCTCGCTTACCATCAGGCACATCTGCCGGTACGAGAGCAGGAGACTGCGGTGGGGCATGCGGTTCGGCTGCTGTATATGTTGACTGGGATGGCCGACGTTGCAGCGCTGACCGGTGACGAGTCGATGCTGGCTGCCTGCCGCAAGCTGTGGGACAACATCGTCGACAAACAGATGTATATTACCGGCGGGGTAGGCTCCATGCCGCAGGGCGAAGCATTTTCATTTGATTACGACCTGCCGAATGACACGGTATATTCGGAGACTTGCGCTTCTATCGGGCTGATCTTCTTCGCCCAACGGATGCTGCGAATTTCGCCGGATTCGAGATATGCCAATGTGATGGAGCGGGCTTTATACAATACGGTTGTCGCTGGAATGGCAAGGGACGGCAGGCATTTCTTCTATGTGAATCCGCTGGAGGTGGATCCGAAAGCTTGCGGAGGCGCGAACCATAAGTTTGACCATATCAAAACGGTTCGTCAGGAATGGTTCGGCTGCGCTTGCTGTCCGCCAAATATCGCCCGGCTGCTAGCCTCACTTGGCGAATACATTTATACAGTGCAAGGCGATACGGTATATGCGCATCTCTATATCGGCGGGGAAGCTGAATTGCCAACGAGCGGCGGCAAGGTGAAGCTGACGCAAACGACCGATTATCCTTGGGATGGAAAGGTGCGGTTTGAGGTGCAGCCAGAGGGAGAAGGCCGTTTTACACTGGCGTTACGGCTGCCGGATTGGTGCCCAGAAGCGAGCCTTCACGTGAATGGAGTAGAAGTGAAACTGGAGGGAGCTGTGCTTCAGGACGGCTACATTCGGCTGGCACGGCAATGGTGTGCAGGGGATGTGGTGGAGCTGAAGCTGGCGATGCCGGTGACGCGGATGTACAGCCATCCTCTCGTACGCGGCAACGCCGGCAAGGTGGCGCTGCAGCGCGGTCCGCTCGTCTATTGCCTGGAGCAGGCTGACAACGGGGCGAACCTGCATGAGCTGGTGTTGCCGCGGAAGGCCGAACTTCACGCGGCATACGAAGCCGATCTTCTGGGCGGCATCGTTACCGTGCAGACGGAGGCGGTTCGCATCACCGGGTCGGACTGGGACGGCGGATTGTACAGCGCGTCGCCGCGTCTGGCAGAGCAACCGGCAACGCTGAAGTTTATCCCGTATTATGCCTGGGCGAACCGCGGCGAAGGGGAAATGATGGTGTGGGTGCGCGAGCGCTAAATCGTCTACTGAACGTTCCACAACCGGGTTCGCACATAAAAGACCAGGACGGTCAGATTCCATATCGCGCAGGCGATAAAGATAACGCTTGTACCCCACCAGGCGATAACCCAGCCAGAGGCGTAGACGGCGATAGGCATGCCGATCCGGAAGCAGGTCCCGGTAATTCCGGCGATCCGTCCCATCAGCGGGGCCGGCGTCTGCTCTTGGCGGAAGGCGTACACCGACACGCTGTACAGGGTTGCGGCAAATCCGGATAAGAAAAGAGCAACGGCGAACATCACGAGGCCTTCGGAGATAAATAGAAGGAGATAAGCAATGACGTTCAGCAAGATAGATGCACCAAACACTTTGCCCAGCCCCCAAGATTGTCTTAACCGGCTGAGCAGCAAGCTTCCGGCAAGACCTCCGGCCCCTGACGCCGAGAGTACTACGGCCAGCAGGGACGACGATAACCCCAAATCATCCTTGGCATAGTAGATCGATGTCGTACTAATCACGGTGTGCGTACAGTTTAGAAAGACGACGAACACGGTCATCAAGACAAGCGGCTTGTTCGCGCAAAAAGCGCGCCAGCCTTCCAGAAACTCCGCGGTGAATCGGGATTGCCGCGGGGTTTCTTTTTGCTCCGCCAATTTCAGTCTAGTAAATAACCCCATACATATCAGGTAACAGAACGACGTGATGAGCAAGCCATCAGAAATGTCGGATAACATCAGGATCAGACCGGACAACGCTGGACCCATAATGCCAACAAACGTTTCGGCGAAGCTTAGCTTGGCATTGGCGCTTGTCAGTTCCCGGGCCGGGACACTCAGCTTGATCAGGCTGACTTCGGCATTAAAATATCCATAGTTCAGCGTCATCAACAGGAAGCCGATAGCGTAATAGACCGGCAGCAGATGGATCCCGCTGCGGAATAAGACGGCAAAGGCAAGCAGCAGCATCGCTTGCAGTCCAATCATCCAGAGGACCCAGCGCTTTTTGTTGACGCGGTCAACCAAGACGCCGATGAAGATGGCAAAGAAGAAGTTGGGCAACAGCTCTGCGGTTTTCATACTGCTCATCGCCACAGAGGAATGAGTGATGTCATACATCATCAGCGGCAGGATGATTTCATAGAGCTTCCCGCCGAAGCTTAACAGCACAACGCTGGTCAAAATAATTGCAAACGAGCGGCGATACCCGAGATTGGGTGCAGTCGCGGGACTATCCGTCGATCGGGCGCTGGCGTCAGGCTCATTTGACGTGCCTGCGGCAGCCGGGCTGAGGTTGACGGATGCTTTTTGAGCGGTGTTTATGGCAAGATCAGTTTTCATGTCTAGTTGCCTCCAGGACTTAGGCTTTAGGGTGTTCCGGGAACTTCAGTGAACTTCGGCGTGTTTCGACGTGCGTTCCGAGGTTTGTCGCGTAAGGATATTGTAACGTGCGACCGTTCTGCTAAAAACGGTAGAAAACGAGGAAACCATTTCATCTTTTTCAGGAGGCGGCATGCGGCAGCATCAAGCCGAAAAGCTGTGACAAGAGCCTAAACCCCCGCATATGATACCAAAGATTATTATTTTGGCAAAGGAGAGGGCGGCTCTTGAAGAGACATAAATCATCAAAATCAAGCAGATCAAAGAAATCGCTCTATTACGTAGATAACCCGAATATCAACGAGCTTAAGCTGCTTGAGGAACGAAAGGCTTCGTTGCGATCCCGAGACAAGAAGGTTGAGCTTCATGAAAGCCCAGCTCCCGTACTGCCCGCGCTGTCGGAGCAAGAGAAAGAGGCGAACACGCCAGCATCAGCTGCGGTAGAGTCTACGGCAGGGTCTGCGGCAGTTACGGAACATGGAAGCAGCGATAGCGGGAACCAGGCGCTGCAGGAACTGCTCAGTGAAAAAGCAGCCCCGCATCAAGAGCAAGGGATTATTTATACCGACGATATCATCGATGAGGCTGTTACTGGGGAGAAAATTGCGCCGTATACGATCGATGCATCACGGATCATGCGAGGAACGATCGATACCGCTTGGATCGCTGATTATGCCGTGGAGGCCATTAAGCTGGCGGATCGGGCGGTCACTTCCTCGAAAATCGCTCCTTCTTCTGTGAACGGCAGCCACATGGTGGATGGTTCGATCGAAGGCCGAGCGATCCGGGATCACTCGATCAGCGGGGAGAAGCTGGTTGATGGCAGCATCACCCCAGAGAAGCTGGCGGATCGGGTGATCACCGGCGAGAAGCTGGCCGAAGGGGCAGTGGAAAGCCGGCATCTGGCGGAATGGATCGTAACGTCCGAACTTTTGCAGGACCAATCTGTTACGGGAGATAAAATCCGCAGCGGTGCTGTAAATGCGCAGCATTTGGCGAACGGAGCAGTCGACACCTCTAAACTGGGAGAGGCCGCGGTGACAACGTCGAAGCTACGCGACCACTCCGTAACGGGGGAGAAGCTGGCGGAAGGGGCGGTGGAGAGTCGTCATCTGGCTGATCACAGCATAACTTCGCGGCATTTGGCACCCGGGATGATCGATCGGGAACTGCTGGCCTGGTCGAGTGTCGGCGCGGAGCAGCTCCAGGAAGGGAGCGTGACTTCAGCTCATTTAGGTGAAATGGTGATTGAATCCCACCATCTTGCGTCAGGAGCGGTGGGCAGCGAGCATGTACAGCCGGGTAGTATCGGTCAGGAGCATCTCGCTGACCAAGTGATCGAGGCGCGTCATCTCGCCGATAAGTCGATTCCCTCCACGAAGCTGGCCGACCAGTCTGTGGGCACTTCCCATATCATCGAGCAGGCGGTGACTTCGTCCAAGATCGCCGATCAAAGTGTGTTGCCGGGAAAAATCGCAGACGAAGCCGTATTGACCCGGCACTTAGCCAAAGGGGCCGTGCAATCGCAGCAGCTTGCTCGGGAAGCAGTTACGAGCCAGCACCTGACAGAAGGGGCGGTGCAAAGCGATCACCTGGCCTCGGAAGCGGTGCAGGAATGGCATTTGGCTGATGCGGCGGTCACGCGGCAGAAGCTGGCATCCGCCGAGGTGACCTCGGAGCATCTGGCGGATGAAGCGGTGGCGACGAATCACTTGCAATCCGGCAGCGTAACGGCTGACAAACTGGCAAAAGACAGTGTGACGAGCCGGGTGATCGCTCCGGGCGCGGTGACGGAATCCGCTATCGGTGCGCAGCAAATCACAGCTGACCATTTGGGTTCGGGCATTGTGCAGACCCGGCATTTGGCAATAGGCTCCATCACCCGCAGTCAGATCGCACCCGGTGCGATTCGGGAAGAGCACCTGGGGGTTGGCGTCATTTTCTCACCGCATCTTCAGGATCATGCGGTCACCAGCCTGAAGCTCTCACCGGAAAGTGTGACCACAGATAAGTTGGGAGATCTGGCAGTCACGGCGGCGAAGCTGGCGAACGGCAGTGTTACCGGCCCAAAACTGGCGGCGCAAGCCGTGGACGCCGGGCATCTAGCCCCCGGGGCCGTCGGATCGGAGGCGCTGTCCGCAGGCGCGGTAGGTACAGATCACTTGGCCGCTGGGGTGGTACAGAGCAAGCATTTGGCAGAAAACAGTGTGTCGGGACGCCACATAAGTGACGCAGCCGTGGGCTCCCGCCATCTTGCCGCCGAAGCCATCGAAGCCGGTCATCTGTCTGCCGAGTTGCGGCAGAGCGGATTGCTTCCCGAGGCGGGTATCCGCGGCAAGGATTTGCAGGCGGGATCCATCACCAGCTTGCACCTGCAAGCCGGTGCGGTGGATACGGATGCGCTGGGTGAGCAGGCGGTTGGCAGCGCACACCTACAGGAAGGTGCGGTGCAAAGCGGTCACCTGGCGGAAGCGTCTGTTCACAGCCGGCATTTGGCCGAAGGGGCGATCCAAAGCGAGCATTTGGCCAAAGGCAGTGTAACGGATCGCCACCTCGGCATCTCGGTGATTGGATCTTACCACATCGCTCCGGAATCGATCAGCGCTGCCCATATGACCCCTGCCTTGCGTCAAAGCGGGCTGCTGCCTGTCGCCGGGATCGATGGGGAGGCACTGCAGCCAGGAGCGATTACCAGCCAGCATCTGCAGGCGGGTGCGGTGGGCTCCGAAGCGCTGGGTGAGCAAGCGGTTGGCAGCTCGCATCTTCAGGAGGGAGCGGTGCAAAGCAGCCATCTGGCGGAGGCGTCCGTTCAAAGTGAACATTTGGCTGAAGGCGCGGTGCAAGGCGAGCATTTGGCCGAGGGGAGCGTGGAGTCTCGGCACCTTGGGGAGGCCGTGGTGGAAGGCGCTCATCTCGCCCTAGAAGCCGTGAATTACGAGCATTTATCCGCAGAGCTGCAGCTGCAAGGTCTGTTGCCGTCCGAAGGGATTAACGGGGATGACTTGCAGGCCGGGGCAATTACGAGCCGTCATCTGCAAGCCGGTGCGGTGAATGCCACAGCTCTCGGTGAGCAGGCGGTGAACAGCGGTCACTTGCAGAGCAGTGCCGTGTTGAATCGGCATCTGGCAGAGGCGTCGGTGCAAAGCCGGAATCTGACTGCAGGTGCGGTGCAAAGCGAGCATTTGGCTGAAGGCAGCGTGGAGTCCCAACACCTTGGGGAAGCCGTGGTGGAAGGCTCCCACATCGCTCCCGAAGCCGTGAATTACGGGCACTTGTCTGCCGAACTGCAGCAACAGGGGCTGTTGCCGGCAGGGGGAATCAGCGGCGAGGACTTACAGGCCGCATCGATTACGAGCCGACATCTGCAAGCGGGTGCGGTGAATGCCATTGCCTTGGGCGAGCAGTCGGTGGGCAGCGGACATCTGAAGGCAGGTGCCGTGTTGAACCATCATCTGGCAGATGGGTCCATCCAAAGCCGGAACCTTGCTGAAGGCGCAGTGCAAGGCGGGCATTTGGCTGAAGGCAGCGTGGAGTCTCGACACCTTGGAGAAGCTGTGGTCGACAGCAGGCATCTTGCTCCTGAAGCTGTAAATATCTCGCATTTATCGACGGAGCTGCAGCGGCACGGTCTCTTGCCTGCGGAAGGCATCGGCGGGAAGGACCTGCAACCGTCGTCGATTACCAGCGCTCATTTGCAACCCGGAGCGGTTGGCCCTGGTGCGTTGGGCGTGCAAGCGGTGCGCAGCGATCATCTGCAAGCCGGTGCGGTGCAAAGCGTACACTTGGCAGAAGGAACGGTTCAAAGTCGTCACTTGGCTCATGGCGCAGTGCAAGGCGAGCATTTAGCAGGTGGGGTTGTGTCGGAGCACCATCTGGGCGAAGCCGTTGTCGGGGCACGCCATCTGCAGAAAGGTGCGGTGCAGAGCGATCAACTGGCGGAGGCGTCCGTCCAAAGCCATCACCTGACCGAGGACGCCGTGCAAAGTGTGAATCTGGCTGCGGAAAGCGTGGAGTCCCGGCATTTAAGTGATGCGTCGGTAAATGCCCACCATATCGCGCTCGAATCCGTCAATATATGGCATCTGTCCACCGAAATTCAGCAACATGGTTTGCTGCCTGAGGAAGGGATTAGCGGTGAAGACATCCAGCCCTCTTCCATCGGTCGTGAACATCTGCAATCGGGGGCTGTGGATGCCGGGGCTTTGGCTGCAGGCGCGGTTGGAGCCGAACATTTGCTGCCAGCGTCCGTTGAAAACGTCCATTTGGCGGCAAATGCGGTCAACAGCGCCAACTTAGCGGATGAGGTGGTGGGGACTCGCCACTTGCAGCCAGGTTCCGTTGGAGTGAAGCAGCTTGGGTTTGCTCCGGTAACGTCGCTGGCAGGCCAGCCGGCGGAGCTGCAATTTGGCATGGTTCCGTTCCTGTTGAAGCCTCAAGAGGAAGAGGCAGCGGTGACAATCAACTTTGAATCGCCGTTTGGTTCATCGAATTACGTTGTCGTTGCGATGACCAATCACCCTGCGTACTATGCTTCGATGAAAGAGCAAACGCCGGGCTCGGCAACCATCACGATATCCAAGCTGAAGGACACCAGCGTCAACTACGGAATCATGACGTGGATGGCGATTGGCAACACGCAGTAACGTCTTCCAAACACTTGCGGTATGGCAGCCGTCGGGAATCCCCCGGCGGCTATTTTTAGTGTGCCACGCATGGCGATTAACTAGGTGGTGAAAGTCCACTGTGGGGGTTTGTAGTTACCAACCACTAGCCAAGAGCAAGGGTGTCCACCGCGAGGTGGAATCCAAAGGAAGC
>Ga0310828_1000164_pt1 | contig 96867 bp, 95 predicted proteins | sample WT_ome_3_FD_202242 | JGI IMG/M metagenome (GOLD analysis project Ga0310828, IMG submission 202242) | Sorghum-adapted microbial communities enriched on wild type (WT) sorghum from Joint BioEnergy Institute, Emeryville, California, United... ... | reverse complement strand
CAGGCGGCTGCCAATGCCCCGCCCCTGGCAACCGGCGTCGACGGCGAGCAAGTCGATCCACATCCGGCCGCCGCGTTCAATCAGATGGATGAATCCGATCAGGGCGCCCTTCCGGTTTCTTGCCGCGTAAGTGGCGCCTTCTTTCAGGCGTTTTTTCAATTTGCGGAGGTTGATCGTCTGCGGGGGATGTTTGGCCAGCGGAATGAGCTCTTTCACGATCAACCGATAAATCCTTCGGTCGTCCGCAGGGGGAAATCGGCGGGTAATGCGTGCAAAAAAACCGTCTTGCGTTCGTGGGCGCAAAACGGTTTTCCCGATCAGTCGCTGCATGTGGCCGGTGCAGGCGGCGTGCCGCCATCCACGGCAATTTGTTCGGATACGGTATCGCGAATGACTCCGACGACAAGCTGCAGCAAATAGTTGATGTCGTCCTGCGTTTGCTTGAACTCCTGGACGACGGGATACCGGTTCAGCCTTTCTTCCAGCTCCGCGATTTCCCCTTCAATCTTCTGCACCATCTGTTCGTTCTTGAAGTATTCGAACCCGACGATTTCCTTCTGTTTTTTCTTGATCTGGCGGATCAGATCCTGCACTTCCGCATGATTCTGCACTTTCCGTTCGGCTTCCCGGAAAATGCGCACTTCCTCGGAAGCGGCGATCAATCCGGCCAGTTCCCTGGCTTTGGCCAGAACCTCTTCCTTGAGCAGCACTTCCTCCACCTTGAAGGACGGGATCGTGCTGCGGGTGCATGCGTGATCCCCGTGATGATGGTCAGACACCGCTTTCACACTCCTTCCGCTGCCCTCGCTCAAACGGCGGCAGTTTCCGCTTTGTTTTCCGACTCCACCCATTCCCCGGTCAAATACCAGGTTTGCGTGTCGGTAATTTTCACTTGCGCGAATTCACCCGTGAGCGATGCCGGGCCGCGGAAATGGACCAGTTTGTTGCCGCGGGTGCGACCGCTCAAAATGTCCGGATTGTTTTTGCTTGCGCCTTCCACGAGCACTTCCACCGTCTGGCCGACCAGCTTGCGGTTGGCGGCGAGGCTTTGCTCGGCGATCAGATCGTTCAGCCGGGCAAGGCGTTCCTTCTTCACGCTGTCGGGCACGTTGTCCTCCATTTCCGCCGCCGGCGTTCCGGCGCGCGGCGAATAGATGAAGGTGAAGGCCGAATCGTAGCCGACTTCCCGCACCAGCGACATCGTGTCTTCAAACTGCTCCTCCGTTTCACCCGGAAAACCGACGATGATGTCCGTCGTCAGCACGGCATGCGGGATGGCGGCGCGGATTTTGCGGACTAGCTCCAAATACTGCTCGCGGGTGTATTTGCGGCTCATCCTTTTCAAGATTTCCGAGTTGCCGGACTGGACGGGCAGATGGATATGTTCCACCAGATTGCCGCCCTTGGCCAGCACTTCGATCAGCCGGTCGTCGAAATCCCGCGGATGGCTCGTCGTAAACCGCACGCGCGGAATGTCGATCTTGCGGATTTCGTCCATCAGGTCGCCGAAGCGGAAGTTGATGTCCGTGAAGTCTTTCCCGTAGGCGTTCACGTTCTGGCCGAGCAGCGTCACTTCCTTGAAGCCGCGGCGGGCAAGCTCCCGCACTTCGGCGATGACGTCTTCCGGCCGGCGGCTGCGCTCCTTGCCCCGGGTGTACGGGACGATGCAATACGTGCAAAACTTGTCGCACCCGTACATGATGTTGACCCAGGCTTTCATCCCGTCCCGCTTTTTGGGCAGGTTTTCGATGATGTCGCCTTCCTTGGACCATACCTCGATGACCATTTCCTTGCTGAAATACGCTTCCCGGAGCAGCTCCGGCAAACGGTGAATGTTGTGGGTCCCGAAGATGAGGTCGACGTATTGATGCTGTTGCAAAATTTTGGCCACGACGGATTCTTCCTGGGACATGCAGCCGCAGACACCGAGAATGAGCTCCGGCTTTTCCCGCTTCAGCGGTTTCAGATGGCCAAGTTCGCCGAATACGCGGTCTTCCGCGTTCTCGCGGATGGCGCACGTGTTCAGCAGGATGATGTCCGCCTGGCGCCGGTCGCTCGTCGGCAGGAAGCCCATCTGTTCCAGGATGCCCGAAATCGTCTCGGAATCGTGTTCGTTCATCTGGCAGCCGTACGTCTGAACCAGATAGTATTTCTGCCCGCCGCGTTTGCCGAAATCCCGCATGTCTTCGGGAATGCCGGTTTCATAGATGACTTCCGGTCCCGCCTTGCGGCGCTTGCCTTCCCGAAAATCGGGCTGCGACAGGATCGTGATTTCCCTTCCCTTGATGCGGTAACGGCGCGTACCGTCTTCCCCGACGTGCACCAGTTTGGCATCCGAGAAATCGAAATATTTCGAATAATCCTTCGCCTGGCCGGATTGGGATGGATTTGGTTTGTTCATTTCGTCCATGACTTGCAGCACCTGCTTTCGATATACGGAAAAAGTACCGTCACCCATTATAACATTTCTCATTGCGCATATCTATCAGGAGCTGCAGGAAGTTGCCGCCGTCGTCAGTCGATGATTTCTCCCGTGTCTCCCGTCGTGATGCCTGCAGCGTTCGCTTCGTCGGTGTCGATGTGCATGTCGAGCGCGAAGGTGTCGTGCACCCGGGCAAGCACGTTTTCGAACACGACGCCGCGCTCGCCTCCTACCCGAACTTTGAGCATCTGGCCGTCCTTGATGCCCCATTTCTCCGCTTCGCTCGTATGGAAATGAATGTGGCGGGCGGCCACGATCGCGCCTTCCTCCACCGTCAGCTCGCCCTTCGGGCCGACGATGCGGAAACCGGGGGTTCCCTTGATGTCGCCGGAAGCACGGACAGGCGGCTTGATGCCGAGCACGAAGCTGTCGGTGCGGGAAATTTCGAGCTGCGTCAGATTGCGGGCCGGGCCGAGGATGCGCACCTTGTCGAACTTGCCCTTCGGCCCGTACACGGCCACCGTTTCCTCGGCGGCAAACTGTCCGGGCTGCGACAAATCCTTCATCGGCGTCAGCTGGTAGCCGGGGCCGAACAACGCCTCGATATGTTCCGGTTTCAGGTGGATATGGCGCGCGGACACGCCGATCGGAACGATTTTGCTCAATTCGGGTCTCTCCTTTGTCTGATCCTGTTTTCAAGCCGTTTTCATTTTATCGCGGTTGGCAAAAAGGACATGTGACCTTTCGCACATGTCCTTCGCTTCATTTCCAGTATGCCCTTATTTGAATTCCGCAACCAGGCTTTCAAATTGCTCTTCGGTGAGCATGACGTCCTGATGGGCCAGCGGTTCCGGTTTGAAGCCCGGCAGCAGATCCTGGAAGCCTTTGCGTTCCGGATCCTGGTAGATGAGTCCGCAAAGCATGCCTTTCGTTTCCATCAGTTTCGTCATCGCCATGATCCGGTTGGTCGGATCGTAGCCTTCAATGTCCTCCGTATTGACGATGTGTTCCTTGAACCAGTCGTACGTGTTGACCTTGTTGAAGGTGACGCACGGGCTGAACACGTTGACGATGGAGAAGCCGTCGTGTTTGATGGCCGCTTCGATGAGCTCCGTCAACTGCTTCAGGTTACTGGAGAACGATTGGGCAACGAAGGTCGCGCCGGCCGCGAGCGCCAGTTCCAGCGGCGAAAGGGCATTTTCAATGGAGCCGTCGGGCGTCGATTTCGTTTTGAAACCGACTGCGCTGCGGGGCGACGTTTGTCCTTTCGTCAGGCCGTAAATCTGGTTGTCCATGACGATGTAGGTAATGTCGATGTTGCGCCGGATGGCGTGAATCGTGTGCCCCATGCCGATGGCAAAACCGTCGCCGTCGCCGCCTGCGGCGATGACCGTCAGATCGCGGTTCGCCATTTTGAGCCCCTGGGCGATCGGCAGCGCCCGGCCGTGAATGCCGTGCAATCCGTAGGAGTGAATGTAGCCGGAAATCCGTCCCGAACAACCGATGCCGCTTACGACCGCCAGGTTTTCCGGTTCAAGCCCGACGTTGGCGGCTGCGCGCTGAATGGCCGCCTGCACGGAGAAGTCGCCGCAGCCCGGGCACCAGTTCGGTTTTACCTGATTCCGGAAATCTTTAAACGTTGCCATCTTCGAGCACCTCTTTGCATTGTTGGTAGACTTCCTTCGGCAGGAACGGCGTCCCGTCGTATTTCAGCACGCTGTGGATTTTGTCCGCGAATCCGGCGTTCAGCTTGATCAGGCTGGCCAGTTGGGCGGTGGCGTTGTTTTCCACCACGACGACCCGTTTGGCCTTGGCCAGATGCGGAACGAGGAGATCCGTCGGGAACGGATGGATGAGCCGGACGGTGACATGGTTCGTCTTGTACCCTTCCAGCGCCAGCCGTTCGCGGGCTTCATCGATCGTGCCGCCGGTGGAACCCATGCCGATGACGAGCAGATCGGGTTCTTCGTGCGGCGCCTGGGCCAGGATCGGGTTGGTGACCTTCAGTCCGCGCAGTTTTCCGAGCCTCTTGTCCATCATTTTTTTCCGGTTCACCGGATTTTCCGACGGGCGGCCTTCCTGGTCGTGTTCCACGCCGGTCACATGATGGATGCCGTATTTCTGGCCGGGGATGGAGCGCGGCGAGATGCCGTCTTCCGTGAACGCATACCGTTTGAACAGTTCGTGTTCGCCAAGCGGCGGCAACTCCCCTTGCACCAACTTGCCGCGGTTGATTTTGATCCGGTTGTAGTCGAACGGCTCGGCGGACTGTTTGCCGAGGGACAGCTGCAGGTCGGTCATGAGAATGACCGGCACCTGATATTCTTCGGCCAGGTTGAACGCCTCGATCGTGTCATAGAAGCATTCCTCGATGGTGCTCGGCGCCAGCACGATTTTCGGGATTTCCCCGTGGGTGCCGTAAATGAGCGCCATCAGGTCGCTTTGCTCCTGCTTCGTCGGCAATCCGGTGCTCGGGCCGCCGCGCTGCGTGTCCACGATGACGACGGGGGTTTCCGTCATGCCCGCCAGGCCGATGCCTTCCATCATGAGGGACAGGCCCGGGCCGGCGGATGCGGTAAATGCCCGCGCGCCGCCGTAGTTGGCGCCGATGGCCATCGTGACGGCAGCGATTTCGTCTTCCGTCTGGATGACGGTGCCGCCGAATTTCGGGAGTTTCTTGATGAGATATTCCATGATTTCGGATGCCGGCGTAATCGGGTAGGCGCTCATGAAACGGCATCCCGCCGCGATCGCGCCGAGTCCGATGGCGTCGTTGCCGATGATGAACAGTTTTTGCTTGCCGTCGGGTTCCGCAAGCCTGAAATCTTCCAAAGGTCCTCCGGTAGCTTCCATGATGTAGTCGGCTGCCCGGCGTACGGCTTCAATGTTTTTCTCGACGATGGCGGCACCTTTGCGCGCGAATTCTTGCTCCACCGCCTTGTAGAACACGTCGAGGGGCAATCCGAGCAACGCCCAGGATGCGCCCGAAGCCGCCATGTTTTTGAACAGCGACGTGCCGAGTTCCTCCGCGATGTTGGTAATCGGCACGGGAATGAGCCGCGCATCGATGCCTTCCGGCAATACCGGATTGAACTTCGAGTCGGCGATGACGATGCCGCCCGGCCGAAGTTCGCGAGCGTTGAAATCAATCGTTTCCTGGTCGAATGCCACCAAAATGTCCAAGTCGTCCGAGATGGCCCGGATCGGTTTCGTGCTGATCCGGATTTTGTTGTTGGTGTGACCGCCCTTGATCCGGGAAGAGAAGTGACGATAGCCGTACAGGTAATAGCCGAGACGGTTCAGTGCTGTGGAAAAAATCCGGTCGGTACTCTCCACGCCTTCCCCCTGTTGCCCGCCGATTTTCCACGATAGTTGACTGATCACCAGAAGCCACTCCTTTGGACGTTGTCGTCGAACCGGAGTCGAACTCCGGATTCGAAATTTGGCTATAAAAAAAATTTTTCATATACCATATTAAATCTTATGGCTTTGCAATCGTTTTTTCAAGTCTTTTGCGACTATTTCTTAGATAGTGATTTTCGATGATATCAATATCAAAAAGAGAATAGTTATCCCGGCATGTCAGGCCATCCATTTTCCCGTAATTGCGGCATTTTTTCCGTGTTCTCCGCCTCGGCCGGAGGGCGTTTCCGGATTCGGTTCACGCACGGGATTCCGTCGCTCAATCCGGCAGCTCGCGGGCCAGGAAATTCAGCCAGTTGCCGCCCAAAAACGCTTCCGTGTCGGCGGCCGTGTACCGTTTCAGGAGCAGTTCGCGCAACGTGCCGTACTTCCCGGGGTGTTCGAGGCCCGGCAGCGGCGTGTCAAACCCGTCAAAATCGGACCCGAAGCCGACGCAACCGGCGCCCCCCCTCGCACAGATCGCATCGAGATGGCGGAGCAGATCGGCCGCCGCGGCCTGGCGGCCTTCCGGCACAAGAAAATACGGCACGAAGGTGAGCCCGATCATGCCGCGGGTCGCGATGATGTGGTCGATCTGGGCGTTGTTCAGATTGCGGGGATGGGAACACAGGCTTTGCACATTGGAGTGGGATGCGATGAACGGACGTTCGGTGAAGCCGGCGACATCCCAAAACCCCCTTTCGGACAAATGGGAAACGTCCACGAGCATGCCCAGCCGGTTCAATTCGGCCACAAGCCGCCTGCCTGCCCGGGTCAATCCGCCGCCCCGCGGTTCCCCGGCGCCGTCGGCCGCCCAGTTGGCATGGTTCCAGGTGATGCCGACGGAGCGGATGCCCAGCTCATGCAGGATCCGGATGGCCCACGGCTCATCGGCGGGCACCGCGTCCACCCCTTCCAGCGTGAGCAGGGCACCGATTTGCCGTCCGGGAATGACCCGGGCCAGATCGGCTTTGCGGCGAACCGGCACCATTTCCGGCCGCGACAAAATCCGCTCCGAAAAAATGGCGGCGGAACGGAGGATGTGTGCAAAGGCATGCGGGCGAAGTTCATCCGGCACATAGATGGCAAAAAATTGCAAGGCCACGCCGCCATCGGACAACCTTGGAAGCGACGCGTCCACCTTCCTTCCTTGCGCGAAGTCGGCGTCTTCATCCGTCAGCATTTTGCAGATGACGTCGCAATGGGCATCCACGATTCCCATGCCGATCCCTCCGAAGTTCCAAATAAAAAACCCGCGCAATCGGAATTTCGACTGCCGGGTATCTGGCCAATTCGTCAACGTACGAACCTGTGGCCGCGCTCGGGCGGCCGTGCGACATGCGACAATGCGATTCAAGGGTTTCCGACGCTTAACGGGGTTCAATGATCAGCTTGATCGCCGTGCGGTCCTCACCGTCAATTTTGATATCCGTAAACGCCGGAATGCAAATCAAATCGACACCGCTGGGAGCCACAAAACCGCGTGCAATCGCCACTGCCTTGATGGCCTGGTTCAATGCGCCGGCTCCGATGGCTTGCAGCTCGGCCGATCCGCGCTCCCGGAGTACACCGGCCAACGCGCCAGCTACGGAATTCGGATTGGATTTTGCTGAAACTTTTAATATATCCATGCGTAGTCCCCTCCTTTGTGAAGTGACGGGTGCAATCACTACTACACAATACTATTCGAGGGATGAGAAAAAATTCCTTCTGAAACGTAAAAAGATTCTAACTATTTAGACAGTTAAAAAAATCCCGGCGCGGTTTCGCGGCATGCTGCCGGCGAAACAAGCCGCCGCACCGGGGTTAAACGGCAATCCAGTCGTCTTCGAAGTGGCGGATCAGGCGGATCGAACGGGCCCTTCCGGTCTCGTCGTCCAGTTCGATCAACACCGCATTGAATTGCCATTTGCCTTCTGCCGTCTGGAAACGGACCGGAAGCTGGGTCACAAACTTGCGGATGACCGCTTCCGTCTCCATGCCGAGTACGGAATCCCGCGCGGCAACCATGCCCACGTCGGTCACGTAGGCGGTGCCGCCGGGCAACACGCGTTCGTCATGGGTTTGCACGTGGGTGTGGGTGCCGACGACGGCCGACACGCGCCCGTCCAGATGCCAGCCGAGGCTGATCTTTTCCGATGTCGCTTCGGCGTGCACATCCACCAGGATGTGTTTCACCTTTCCTTTCCACTCGTCCAGGATGCGATCCACGGTACGAAACGGATCGTCGCACGGATTCAGGAACGTCCGCCCGATCAGGTTGATGATCCCGAGCTCATGCTTCCCGTTCCGGATGACCGTGAATCCCCGACCGGGGGTGCCGGGCACGTAGTTGGCCGGGCGGATGATGCGCGGTTCGTCATCGATGAATTCGAAAATTTCCTTGTTGTCCCAGGTATGATTGCCCATCGTCAACCCGTGGATGCCGAGTTCGAACAGCTCCCTGGCGATTTTGGCGGTAATGCCCCGTCCCGCTGCCGCATTTTCGCCGTTGGCGACCACGAAATGCGGCCGGAATTTTTCCTTGAGCGTCGGCAATACTTCCTTGACGGCACGCCGCCCGGTGGAACCGACGATGTCCCCGATAAACAAAACGTTGATCACCGTTACCTCCTTGAATGGCGGGCAAAAAGGGAAGAAGCGACTGTCGAAACAAGCCGCTTCCCCACTTCCGTATTCCGTTATTTCGCGTATTCCACAGCCCGGGTTTCGCGAATGACGGTCACTTTGATGTGGCCCGGGTAATTCAGCTCGTTCTCGATCCGCTTCGTGATTTCGCGGGCCAGGCGGAAACTTTCCGCATCGTCGATCTTGTCCGGCTGCACCATCACGCGGACTTCACGTCCGGCCTGGATGGCGAAGGCGGTCTCGACGCCTTCGAACGATTCGGAAATTTCTTCGAGTTTCTCGAGCCGCTTGATGTACGTTTCCAGCGTCTCGCGCCGGGCTCCCGGCCGGGCCGCCGACAGCGCGTCCGCGGCTCCCACCAGCACGGCGATGACGGATGTCGGTTCCGTATCTCCGTGGTGGGAAGCGATGCTGTTGATCACGACGGGATGTTCCTTGTACTTCCGCGCGATTTCCACGCCGATTTCCACATGGGAACCTTCCACTTCGTGATCGAGCGCCTTGCCCATGTCATGCAACAATCCGGCGCGTTTGGCGAGGGCGATGTCTTCGCCGAGTTCGCCGGCCATCAGCCCGGCAAGGTGGGCAACTTCGATCGAGTGCTTCAGGACATTTTGCCCGTAGCTTGTTCGGAATTTCAATCGTCCCAAAATTTTGATCAAATCCGGATGCAATCCGTGAACGCCAACTTCGAACGTGGCTTGTTCGCCATATTCGCGGATCCGTTCGTCCACTTCCTTGCGCGCCTTCTCCACCATTTCTTCGATGCGCGCGGGGTGGATGCGGCCGTCGGCCACCAGTTTTTCCAGCGAGGTGCGGGCGATTTCGCGGCGAATCGGGTCGAAGCCGGAAAGAATGACGGCCTCAGGGGTATCATCAATGATAAGATCGATGCCGGTCAACGTCTCCAGTGCGCGAATGTTGCGTCCTTCGCGTCCGATGATGCGCCCTTTCATTTCCTCGTTGGGCAACGTGACCACCGACACGGTCGTCTCCGCCACATGATCCGCGGCACAGCGCTGGATCGCGGTTGCAATGATATCCCGTGCTTTCTTGTCGGCCTCTTCCTTCGCCTGCGTTTCGATCTGCTTGATCATTTGAGCGGCTTCGTGGCGTACTTCCTGCTCCACGTTGCTCAGGATGATTTGCTTCGCTTCTTCGCTCGTCAAGCCGGAAATGCGTTCAAGTTCCGTCAACTGCTTGCGGTGCAATTCTTCAATTTGCCTTTGGGTTTCCTCAATCCGTCGCTCTTTGTTGGCCAGTTGCTCTTCTTTGAGCTCCAGAGATTCCAATTTTTTATCCAGCGTTTCCTCTTTCTGCAACAATCGTCTTTCTTGTCGTTGAATTTCGTTCCGACGATCACGAATGTCCTTGTCGGCTTCGGCCCGGAGCTTGAACACTTCGTCCTTCGCTTCCAGAATCGTTTCTTTCTTCAGCGCCTCCGCTTCGTGCTTCGCCTTCTCGATGATCTGGCTCGCGGCCAGCTCGGCGCTGGAAATTTTCGCCTCAGCAAGAGATTTGCGGATAAAATAACCAATCCCAAAGCCAAGAATTCCAACAACGAGAACGATCAGGATCCAATAGGTGGTTGGCATCTTGTTTTCACCTCCTCGTTAACTCCAAGGGGGTTAGCCTGGGAATTATTCGGTTGTGCATTCTTGCTCTTTTTCCAGAAGATCCACTTTTTTGGGAAAATTGACTTTCCGATCGTGCGGCAGGGCGTCCAGAAACCAAAAGAAAAGTGTAATGGTTTTTCATTACACTTAAAATCATTGTATCTTTTGTGCGAGAAAAATGTCAAGCGTGTCCTGTCGGCGGCGACACTGCGCCGCGGCGGCTTTTCGCGCCGGTTTCAGTCCCACTCATCACCCGTGGCGTGATCGTCGGAAAGATCAAATTCGCCCCCGATTTCGTGCTCTTCCTTCAACTTCATGGCCACGCTTCTGGCCGTTTCCGCGGGGAATCCCCGCCGCAGAAGCAAAATCATCACCTTGCGGACCCGCTGCGTCCCGTCGCCCTTCATGGACGGCCATCGTTTGGATGCCAGCAGCCAGGCCTGCTCCCATTCTTCCCGCGGATCCAGGGCGGCCAGCGCCCGCTCCGCCTCCTGTTTGCCGATTCCTTTCCTGGCCAATTCGTGGCGGATCCACAACCGTCCCTTCCGGTTCAGGGCAAGCCGCTGGTTCGCCAACGCCGCAGCGTAGGCGGCATCGTTCACGTACCCCTGTTCCTTCAGCCGTTCGATGGCGTGCCGAATCCATTCCGGCGCATAGCCCAGCGATTCGAGCTTGCTTCGCACCTCGCCCGCGGACCGCATCGCCCGGCCGATATACCGGATGGCGGCACGGTACGCCGCCTGCCGTTCTTCTTCCTCCATCACTTCGCGCTGCAGTTCTTCGGGCAGCGAAGCACCCTTGACGAGGCGAAACCTGACCAGCACGTCCTCATGGACGGTAAACGCATATGTCCCGTTGATATCGATGCGGTAGCGGCCTTTGGTTCGCGGTTCGGCTTCCACTTTCGTGATGACGCGGTCATCCGGTCCCATGGCGCGGTCCGTGCCTCCCTTCCTTCCACTGTCGTCCGGTTCGGATCATGCCGCAGACCGGCGCGGCATGAAAAAACCGCTCCGGCATCCGGTGCCGGAGCGGATCGTGCCGCTCACTCCAGATCGTCCGGCAGCGAACCGTCGTCCGATCCTCCCAACGAAATTGCCCCGTACCCGTCCGACATGCTTACGGCGCGGATTTGGTCTTCGATCTTCCTGGCCAGATCCGGATGGTCTTTCAGGAACTGCTTCGCATTTTCGCGGCCCTGGCCGAGCCGTTCGCCTTCGAAGGAGAACCAGGCGCCGCTCTTCTGGATGATGTCCAGTTCGGTGCCGATGTCGATGATGCTGCCTTCCCGCGAAATGCCTTCGCCGTACATGATGTCGATTTCCGCCTGTTTGAACGGCGGAGCCACCTTGTTCTTGACCACCTTGATCCGCGTGCGGTTGCCGACCAGTTCGTTGCCTTGTTTGATCGATTCCACGCGGCGCACTTCCAACCGGACGGAAGCATAAAATTTCAAGGCCCGGCCGCCCGGCGTGACTTCCGGATTGCCGAACATGATGCCGACTTTCTCGCGCAGCTGGTTGATGAAGATGGCGATCACCTTCGTCTTGCCGATGGCGCCGGACAGTTTGCGGAGCGCCTGGGACATCAGACGGGCCTGCAAGCCGACGTGGGAGTCGCCCATCTCTCCTTCGATTTCCGCCTTGGGCACCAATGCCGCGACGGAGTCGATGACGATGATGTCCACGGCGCCGCTTCGCACGAGCGCTTCGGCGATCTCCAGCGCCTGTTCGCCGGTGTCCGGCTGGGACAAGAGCAATTCGTCAATGTTGACGCCGAGTTTGCTGGCGTACATCGGATCGAGGGCATGTTCCGCATCGATGAACGCGGCCTGTCCGCCAAGCCGCTGCACTTCGGCGATGGCGTGAAGCGCCACGGTCGTCTTCCCCGACGACTCCGGGCCGTACACTTCAATGATGCGCCCTCGCGGAAAACCGCCGACTCCGAGGGCGATGTCAAGGGCGAGCGATCCGCTCGACACGGTCTCCACCTGCATGTGGGCTGATTCCCCGAGCTTCATGATCGATCCCTTGCCGAACTGTTTCTCGATTTGTTTCAATGCCATCTCCAAAGCGGCCCGACGGTCTGACAAAGCACTCACTTCCCCTTTGCACGCAATGTTTTCATATTTGGATTGCCGATGGATTCCCCGAGTTGTTCAACGGTGCAACCATGACCGGCAATGATTCCATGCAACCACTCTCATGATACCTCTTTCCGGTATGAATGCCAAGCCTTTTTCGAACATACATTCGTTTTTTTGCTCCGGCTCTTCACAAAAAAACACCGCAACAAAACGACATCGTTTTGTCACGGTGCTTCCGCTTGCCATTTAGTTTATCACAATTTCCTTTCATTGACAAGCCTGCAATCGGCATACATGCCGAGAGGCGAATCCTTCGTTCTTCCGTTCCCGGTTCGGACGCCGTCCTGACGAAATGGCGTCATGGCTGTTTGGGCCATTCCTTCGCCAGCTGCCACAATCGGTACAGCGCGTGGCGCACGGCGCGGATCCGGACGATTTCCCGTCCGCCGTGAAAGTTGAGCTTTTCGACGCGGACGGGCCGCCCCCGGGCTGCCAAGCCCACATACACGAGGCCGGCCGGTTTCGCCTCGGATTGTCCGGGCCCGGCGACCCCCGTGATGCCGACCGCCACATCCGTTCCCGTCAGGCGAAGGAGATTGGCCGCCATCGCTTCCGCCACTTCCGGGCTTACCGCGCCGGGCGCACCCGGGCCTTCCAGCAGTTCGGCGGGCACGCCGAGCCCCTTCGTCTTCCATGCATTGGCGTACACGATCAGCCCGCCGTAAAACATCGCCGAACTGCCCGGCACCGAGGTGATCATTTCCCCGAGCATCCCGCCGGTGCAGCTTTCCGCGACGGAAAGGGTCAGCCCCTTCTCCGTCATGATCCGGACCACCGCTTCCTCGAGCCCGATGTCTTCTTCCGCAAACAAATGCGCGCCGACCCTTTTCCGGATTTCCGCGACCACCGGTTCCATGCGGCCGTCGGCCTCCGTCCGGTCCGCCGCCCGGGTCGTCACGCGCAGCGCAACCATTCCCTCGGACGCGTACAGCGCCAGCGTCGGGTCCGTTTGCGCCGCAAACAGGTCAGCCAGTTCCGCCTCCAGGGAAGATTCGCCGATGCCGGCGAATTTCAGCATGCGGGAGAAAATCGGCTTTTCACCGTACAACCGCCGTTCGATCCACGGGCGGGCATACCGGTCGAACATCGGCTCCATTTCCCGCGGCGGCCCCGGCAACAGCACGTACAGCTTCCCTTCGTGTTCCAGCGCGCTGCCGACGGCCATGCCGGTATCGTTGGGCAGCACATCGCTCCCTTCGATGTACTGTGCCTGGCGCGCATTGCTCGGCGGCATCTGGATGTTCCGGTTGGCATAATAGTCCGAAATTTTCTTCATCGCCGCCTCATCCGTGAGAAGCCCGCGGCCCGTCAACTCGGCCAGCACGTCGCGGGTCAGGTCGTCTCCGGTCGGCCCGAGACCGCCGGTCAGCACCACCAGATCGGCCCTGCCGGATGCCAGCCGGATCGCTTCCGCGATCCGTGCCGCGTTGTCCCCGACCACCGTCTGGAAATACAGGTTGACGCCCATCTCCGCAAAACGCCGCGACAAAAAACGGGCATTCGTGTTGACGATCTGCCCGAGCAGCAATTCCGTGCCGACGGCGATCATTTCCGCATTCATGCGCATTCCTCCCGGGTTGAAATCAGAAAGGCGTCCCGATTGCGGGCCTGCCCGTTGCAATGTTTGCGCCATCAAACAAGACCGGGCGCCTTCCTCGGCACAACCCGGTCCTGTCCCTCCCGTCCAGTCGCGTGCCGCGGGCGCCGGCCTGCGTTCCTGGCCCCCCGCTACTTGCTGTCGCTGAATTGGATCACGTTTTTGCTTTTCACGAAATAGTCGATGCCGGAGTAAATCGTAATGATCGCCGCCACCCAGACCATGAACACATCGAAGGGAATGCCCACATAGAAGAACGGAAAGTTGTTGATCAGCGTGGCGATGATGGCAATGATTTGGGTGACGGTTTTCCACTTGCCCCATTTGCTGGCCGGGATGACCACGTTGTTCAGCAGCGCCACCTGGCGCAGCGCCGTCACGGCAAACTCGCGGCTGATGATGATGACGGCCACCAGCGCGCTCAGTTTGTCCATCTCCACCAACGAGATGAGCACCGTCGCCACCAGCAGTTTGTCCGCCAGCGGATCCAGCAGCTTGCCCAGGTTGGTGACCATGTTGTGTTTCCGGGCGATGTACCCGTCCAGGCTGTCCGTCGAAGCGGCGATGATGAAAATGAGGCAGGCGATGATCTGGTTCCAGGTGATGACAAACGATTTGCCCATCATTTCCGGTATGGTGATGGGCGGCAAATTCAGGTTGACGAGCAGGAAAAACATGACCACCGGAACGAGAAAAAGGCGCGCCAACGTGATGCGGTTGGCCAGATTCATGATACCGCAACCCCCGACAAATCGTATTCGAACGCATGGGTAATCTTCACCCGCTGGACGGCGCCGATTTCCGCATGTCCTTTGACAAACACTTCGCCGTCCACTTCGGGGGCGTCGTACATCGAACGCCCGACGTACACGTCGTTGCGGCCGTCATACCGCTCGATCAGTACGTCCAGTTCCTTGCCGACGTGTTTTCCGCTGATTTCGCGCATGATTTCCCGCTGCACTTCCATCAGCACGTTGGCCCGCCACTCCTTCACCTCGTCGGGCACCTGGTCCGGCAGCCGGGAAGCCGGCGTGTCTTCTTCCATCGAATAGGTAAATACGCCGAGCCGGTCAAACTTGATTTCCCGCACGAAATCGACGAGCCGGTTGAAGTCGTCTTCCGTCTCGCCCGGGAAGCCGACGATGAGCGACGTGCGCAACGCCACGTCGGGGATGCGGGCGCGGATTTTGGCGATCAACTCTCGCGCATCCTTCTGGCGGCCCGGCCGGCGCATCCGCTTCAAAATTGCGTCCTCGCTGTGCTGCAGCGGCAAATCCACGTATTTGCAGATTTTCGGATTGTTCGCCATCGTGTCGATCAGTTCATCGGTAAAGAAACCGGGATAGCAATAATGCAACCGAACCCAGGCGATGCCCGGCACTTCCGACACGCGATTCAGCAGTTCCGGCAGTTTGAACGAATCATACAGGTCACTGCCGTAATTGGTGGAATCCTGGGCGATCAGGCTCACTTCCCGCACACCCTGTGCAGCCAGCTCTTCCGCTTCCGCCACGATCGACTCGATGGTGCGGCTGCGGAATTTGCCCCGCATGAGCGGGATGCTGCAAAACGTGCAGGCGTTGTCGCATCCTTCGGCAATTTTGATGTAGGCGGTGTGCCGGGGCGTCGACAGCCTTCTCGGCAGCCGTTGCTCGTAATTGAACACCGGATTGCCGACGTAGATCGGTTTCCTGCCCTGGAGCGCTTCCCGCACGATGTCGGCGATGCGCGGAAAATCCCCCGTGCCGACAATCCCGTCGATTTCCGGCATTTCCCGCATCAGCTCGTCCTTGTACCGCTGCGTGAGGCATCCGGAGACGACGAGCGCCTTCAGGGAGCCGGTTTTTTTGTATTCCGCCATATCCAGAATCGTGTTGACCGACTCTTCCTTGGCCGCGTCGATGAAGCCGCACGTGTTGACCACGATGACGGTGGCATCCTCCGGACGGTCGGTAAGCCGAAATCCGTGCTCCAGCACGATGCCGGACATGATTTCGGAATCCACCAGGTTTTTCTCGCACCCCAGCGTCACGAAATGGATCGATCCGAGGTCGGCTTCGCCCGCCGGGTTCCGGCCGGACTGGCCGGCGGGTTTGTTTTTCAGGTCCAATCGCCTCACGAGTTGAATCTTCTCAGCCATCGATGTCGCTCCACTCTTTCTGTTCCGGATTGCTGTTTCAGGCAAAAAAAGATCCCGCATCAGCGGTAATTGACAAATTGCAGCTCAATGGGCAAATCCGCGGCTTTGAGCGTCTGGATCACCTTCTGCAAATCGTCCCTGCTCTTGCCCGACACGCGGATTTGATCGCCCATGATCTGGCTTTTCACCTTCAGTTTCGTGTCCCGGATCAGGTTGTTGATTTTTTTCGCATTGTCCTGGTCAATGCCCTGTTTCAGCTTGATGCGCTGGCGGACCGTGCCTTGCGCGGCCGGTTCCACTTTGCCGTAGTCAAGGTTTTTGACCGGCACGCCCCGCTTCGCCATCTTGGACAGAAGCACGTCAAGCACGGCTTTCAGCTTGTAGTCATCGTCGGATACGACGACAAGTTCATCCTTTTCGATCGTGATGTCGCTCTTCGATCCCTTGAAATCGAATCGCGTGCCGATCTCGCGCAACGCCTGGTCTACCGCATTGCTGAGTTCCTGCATGTCCAGTTTGGATACGATGTCAAAAGAGTTTTCGCTTGCCATCGACGAAAACCCCTCCTTCCTTTCGTTCCCCACGATTATACCAATAATGAAACAACAAGAAAAGGCATCCGCAAGCGGAATGCCCGTCACAACTCAGGGTTGGATTGTTTGAAGCCGGCTGCATGATGTGCCATCAATAACCTGGTGCCATCAACAACCTATGTACCGACGACAGGGCATCCGCGCATGCCTCACGCGCGCGCGCCTTCCCGAAAACCGATCAGCGCGCCGAGCACGAGATGGGCGGAACCAAAACCGACCAGCAAATACCCCCATTTGTCGGGCAGCAAATAGATGCCGAGCGGAAGGCCGATGACGCCGACGGCCACAACGGCGGCAGCCATCCTCAGTCCGGGTGCGCGAAGTCCGGCCGTTTTCATCCCGGCGCCCGCTCCTTACGCCCCGACGGGCGCGGCCGTCTGATCCGCACCTTCGGACGCCAGATCGATTTGCACCTTGCGCGGGTTGGCCGTATCGCCCACGTTGATTTCGAGCCCGTTCACCGTCACCTTGATGGCGTTGGCCCGGCCAAAATGGAAAAACGCGCCTCCCTCAAACGTCCACTCGCGCTTTTCCCCGTTTTTCATCGTCAAGTTCGCTTCCACGAACTCCCCGTTCTCGTCATCCTTGCGGATGGCCATCCAGCACCGGTCGCCCGTCACTTCGATCGTGACGACAAGTCCGGCGGTGCCCGACAGGAGATAATAGTCAACGATGCCTTCCGATTTCAGCAGGGAGATGACGGGTTCCGGCTCCGGCTCCGGTTCGGGTTCCGGTTGCAGCGTCTCCGCGGGGGATACAGGCATGTCGACCTGCTCCTCCGCGGCAATCCGGTCCGTCAAGGGCAGCGGATCATCGGCGGGCGTATCCCCCATGCGCAATCCGAAATACCCGTTGAACCGGAAATAGTAAATGACGGCGATAATCAGGAGTGGAAAGGAAATGAACAGGAGCGCGGACAGCCAGCGGTTCATCTTCTGGGTGTTCCGCGGAGTTTTTCTTCTGCGGCGGCGGAGAGGCTCCGCCTTCGTTTCAACCGGCGGTTCCGGCACGTCGGCGCGGTACAGTTTGAGCACTTCATTGGGGTCGAGATCGACGGCTTCGGCATAGCTGCGGATGAATGCCCGCACGTAAAAATTGCCGGGCAATACTTTGTAATTGCCTTCCTCGATGGCCTCCAGGTAACGCTTGCGGATTTTCGTCGTTTCCTGCAGATCGTCAAGGGTGATGCCGCGCTCTTTCCGCGCCTTCTTCAACAGTTGTCCCAGCTCAGACATGGTTCACCTCCATCTTTAAGAACGTGGTGCCATAGGGCTCAAAAACTCCCGTGGAGTTTGAAGACGGGTTCATGATTGTTTAGTTCTACAATTTTCGGCATTTTCCTTCCACGCTCACGGCAAATTCATCTTTATTTTAGCAACAGCCCGAATCGATTATTCCGAATGGAAAAAAAGCCTTCTTGCGAAGGCTTCGGACGAAAGACCGGCTTATTTCAGCCGGTCCACGTATTTGACCATCAGCCGCGCGATCGTTTTTTTCTCCTCTTCGTTGCCGACGTCCCACAATTCTTTCAGCAGGCGCTGTTCCCCGTTCTTCGGATCAACCTTCTCTTCCAGAAACTCGCCGATCTGGAAAGCCAGCTTGGTGATCGTCTCTTCGCTCATGCCGGCTTTCTTCGCCTGGTCCACCTTGTCCGCCAGAAACTCTTTCCATTTGTCGAAGGTTTCCAATACGGTTGCCATATCGCTCGCCTCCTGTCGTGTTGGCATGGTGACGGACAACCGTAGCATGTGCATCGCGTCCGGAAAATATGCGTCCGGCGGCACGACGGCATTCGATGCGGGATGACCGGGCATCCTCGTTTGGCCCGGCCGGCGGACCAGACGCCCAGGCTCGTCCTGCGCGTTCATCCGACGTTGAGCCGGCCATGCCGGCCGACGGTTTCCCTAGGTCACGATGCCGCCGTTCGGGCTGATGATTTGCCCGGTCATGTAACCGGATTCCGGCAGGGCGAGAAAATAGACGAGGGAGGCAATTTCCTCGGGCTGCGCCAGACGTCCGGCGGGAATGTCGTCGATCAGCAGACGGCGGTCTTCGTCGTCCAGATTGTCCAACATGGACGTATCCACCGCTCCGGGCGCCACCGCGTTGACGGTGACGCCCGACGGGGCCAGCTCCTTCGCCAGTGCCTTCGTGAAGGCGTTGACGCCGCCTTTGGCCGTGGAATACACCACTTCGCAGGAAGCGCCGGTGATGCCCCAGATGGAGGAAACGTTGATGATGCGGCCGTACCGGCGACGAATCATGCGCGGCATGAACGCCTGGGTGCACAGGAACATGCCTTTCAGGTTGATGTCCATCACCCGGTCCCAGTCTTCTTCCGTCACGTCGGACAGCAGCCCGTAATGGGCAACGCCCGCGTTGTTGACCAGAATGTCGGGCGACATGCCATGATGGTCCAGCTTGTCGCGCATGCGCAAAATTTGCTCCTTCGAGCGCAAGTCCGCCGCCACGGTCAGCACCGCCGCGCCGCGGGCGAGACAGCGCCTGGCCGTCTCGTTGGCCCCTTCATGGTTGGCGCGGTAATGGATGGCCACACGGTATCCTCCTGCGGCAAACCGTTCGGCGATGGCGGCGCCGATGCCGCCGCTGGCGCCGGTGACAAGCACCGTCGTCTCCGACGGAGCGGGCCAGTTGTCCCCCCTGTGCACGATTCCGGTTTCCAATCCGTTCTCCCGTCCCTTCTGACGTATCCGCCACGCGTTAGGTTGCAAAGCCGAACGATTTTTTCGGCCGTTGGCAGCCTGAACAAGCCGCATCGAATCCGCACCGCCGCCATGTCAGGCTGTCGGCTGCGGCCCGCCGTCCTTCACGGACGGCTGCCGGTCCTGACGATGGAAACGGCCAGCCGTTCCCAGTTGACGTGATCCGCAAACCGGCGGTTCACGTCCTCGAGCGTCAGGGATTCATACACGTCGAGCCAGCCGAACGGGTCGATGCCGCGGAACCGGTGGCGCGTATATTCATTGGCGATCGCTTCCGGCGAATTGAACATGCGCAGGAAATTGCCGATACGCTTTCTGCGCATCCGCTCGAAATCCGCTTCGGCAAAACCTTCCCGGGCGATGCGGCCGAACCCATCCTTCACCCGTTCGATCAGCAAATCCGGATCCCGCGTGTCGCCGCCGATCATCGAGTAGGCATACCGCGGCGTCATTTGACAGTCGAAACCGAAGGAGTCGGAAATCAGGTTCTCGTCGTACAGCGCCTGGTACAAATCCGAACTCGGCCCGATCAGCAGGTCGAGCATGACCCGCGTCGCCGCTTCCTGTCGGGCCAGGGCGACGCCGTCTCCGGCGGGTTTCTTTTCTTTGAATCCGAAGAAGCACTTTGGCAACGAAACGGGCAGTTCCACCACGTGCATCCGTTCCCTGACCGGCTCGGGCTCCGCCGGATAAATCCGTTCCGGCGCCCGGTACGGCGGAAACGTCTTGCCGGCCTGGTTGGCCCGGATGCGTTCCATCATCCGCTCCGGCTCCACGGCGCCGACGACAATGAGCAGCATGTTGCCCGGATGGTAAAACGTTTCGTGGCACAGATACAGCGTTTCCTTGTCGATGGTGCCGATCGATTCGATGGTGCCTGCAATGTCGATGCGGATCGGGTCTTCCGCATACATCGCCTCGATCAGGCCGTAATACACCCGCCAGTCGGGATTGTCCCGGTACATCTGGATTTCCTGGCCGATGATTCCTTTTTCTTTCTCCACATTTTCGTCGGTGAAATAGGGAGCCTGCACGAAATCGAGCAGCGTTTCCACGTTGTCCTCGACGTCCCGCGTGGCGGAAAACAGATAGGCGGTCCGGTCAAAGCTGGTGAAGGCGTTGGCCGAGGCGCCGTGGTCGGCGAATTTTTGAAACACGTCGCCTTCCGGTTCCTCGAACATTTTGTGCTCGAGGAAATGCGCGATGCCGTCCGGCAGGCGGATTTCGCTTCCGTCCGCTTTCCGGAACCGGTTGTCCGCCGAGCCGTAGCGGGTGGAAAACACCGCGTACGTCTTGGAAAACCCGGCCTTCGGCAGCAGAAGCACTTCCAGCCCGTTCGGCAGCGTTTCGCTGTACAGCGTTTCATTCAGCCGTTCGTAACGGATTTCCTTCAACGTTCGTCCCCTCCTTGCCGGTTCCGCAGGAAATAGACCGTGTCCATGCGCACCTGGCCGGCGATCCGCTTCACGTCTTCCCGGCCGACGGCCATGACGGATTCGGCCAGTTCCTCCGCGGTTCGCCTTCGCCCGGTGAGCACCGCATTGAAGTCGAAGGCGATCATGTCGAAGGCCGAATCGGACAGTTCCGTCAATTGACTGACGATCATCGCGCGGGTCTGGTTCATTTCCACATCGGAAAATTGCCCCTTGGCGACCTGTTCCAGCTGGTCGGCAATGATGGCGAGCGCCTTGTCCCGGTTGCCGGTTTCGATGCCCGACTGGATCATGACCATGCCCTTGTAACCGTCGTAGCGGGACGATGCATAATAGGCGAGGCTCGCTTTCTCCCGCACGTTGACGAACAGCTTCGAATGCGGAAAACCGCCCAGAAGGCCGTTGTACACGAGGGCCGACGGATAGTCCGCGTCTGGCACGAGCACCGGCAGCGTCAACCCGATGTTCAATTTTCCCTGGGCCACGTCGAGGGATTCCTCCACCCGCTTGACTTCGACGCGGGGCGCCGGCGGATTCCCGATCCGGTAAGGCTGCGCGCTCCCGCGGCCGGCGTCGAACGCCTCTTCCACCAGGCCGAACACCGTCTCCGGTGTCGTGTCGCCGGCCACATAAAGGTCGATCTGTGCTTCCGCCAGCCATCTCCGGTACCGTTCGTACAGGTTTTCCGGCGTGATTGCCGCCAGGTCTTCGATTTTCCCCAGTGCATTCAAGCGGAACGGATCGTCGGGGAACATTTCCTGCAGGCACCGCTCGGCGGCGTAACGGATTTTGTCGTTGATGACGGCTTCCAGTTTCTTCTGCACCGTCGTTTTTTCCGCTTCGACGTATTTGGCAACAAACCGGCCGTCTTCCAGGGCGGGCCGGCACAACGTCCCGATCAGAAACGCGAGCGCTTCCCGCAGCAGACGGTCCGATCCGCCCTCCGCCACGTAGCGGTCTGCCACCGTATCGAGACGGAACTGGACGATCTGGTTGTTGCCCCTTTTGTACAGGTCAAATCCGAACGAGGCGCCATACATTTCATCCAATTTGATGCGAAAAGCGCGGGTTTCCGGATAGGCCGCGGACCCGCGCCTGAGCACGAAAGGGATGACCGCATTGGCCGTGACGTTCGCTTCCTCCAGCGGGGAACCGACGTACAGGCTGATGGAATACGTTTTGAACCGGTCAGACGGCAGGACGTGCACGCGAATGCCTTTGATTTCCTTGCGAATGAACGGGCTCTCCGCCATGTTTTCCCTCCTCGAAGGTTCCGGATATTGCCAGTATAAAGGAAAAAGCAGCCCGTTGGCTACTTTCTCCCCTTCCTCTTGTTCCCGTTTTCGTTTCCGAATATCACATGCAGAAAATGTGCTTGCCGATTTTTTTCACTTGCGGCCGTGTCCAAATCCATTTGCTCGTGGCCGTTTCCGGGTTGAAATAGTAGATGCAGCCGCCGGTCGGGTCCCATCCGTTGATGGCGTCCCGCACCGCCCTTTTCGCCGTTTCATTGGGCGTCAGCCAAATTTGGCCGTCCGCCACCGCCGTGAAGGCGCCGGGCTGGAAGATGACGCCATGCACCGTGTTCGGAAACTGCGGCGACTTTACCCGGTTCAGGATGACGGCGGCCACCGCCACCTGTCCTTCGTACGGTTCGCCCCGCGCTTCGCCGTACACCGCGTTGGCCATGATCGTCAGGTCGTTTTCGGACAGGCCAAGGCTGTTGGACGTGGTGAGCCCCTGGGCTCCGCCTCCTCCGTCCGACTGCCCCGATTGTCCCGTTTTTTCCATCGTCATGTCCGGCGTCCACTTTTTGGTCGCTTCCCACAGTTTCAGTTTCGTCCTGGGGCCGACGACGCCGTCGGCGTTCATGCCGAACTCCCACTGGAACCATTTGACCGACCGGAGGGTGCGCCATCCGTATACGCCGTCCACCTTGCCGTCGTAAAATCCGAGATATTTCAATCTGCCCTGCAGTTCTTCCACGTCTTTGCCCGTTGATCCGTATTTGACGATGGCGTCGCTGAACGTTTCTTCGCTCCGTATGTCCTCTTTCAACTGATACAGTCCGATCAGGCACACCATGAGGAGAAGCGTGACGATCACCAGTCTTTTGTTCATTTGTGCCCTACCTTTCTCATGCAGGTTCAACCCATAGTATGAAAAAGGGGGCAACGTTCTATGCAACCGATGCGGGGATCGGGACGTCAGGCGCCGGACCGGCTGTTCAGATACTGTTCCACGGTCATGAGCACGTCGCGCGGTTTGCTGCCTTCATAGGGACCGATGATGCCGGCGGCTTCCATCGAATCGATCAGCCGCGCCGCCCGCGTGTACCCGATCCGGAGCCGGCGCTGGAGCAACGAGACCGACGCCTGCCGCGCCTCCAGCACGATCATGGCGGCCTGGTCAAACAATTCGTCGCGAAAATCGTCTTCCTCTTCTTCCTCTTCGGCCACTTCCGGCACCAGTTCCTCGCGGTATTCCGCTTCGCCCTGGGCCCGCACGTAACTGACGACCGCCTCCACTTCCTTGTCGGACAGGAAAGCGCCCTGCACCCGGATCGGCTTCGATTCGCCGACGGGCAAATACAGCATGTCGCCCCGGCCGAGCAGTTTCTCCGCGCCGGCCATGTCGAGAATCGTGCGGGAGTCGACCTGGCTCGAGACCCCGAAGGCGATCCGCGACGGAATGTTCGCCTTGATCACGCCGGTGATGACGTCGACGGAGGGCCGCTGGGTTGCGATGATGAGATGGATGCCTGCGGCCCGGGCCATCTGGGCGAGGCGGGTGATGGCGTCCTCCACGTCGTGCGGGGCCACCATCATCAGGTCGGCCAACTCGTCCACGATGACGACGATGTAAGGCAGCATCTCCTGCCCGTTCTCCTTCGCCATGGCGTTGTATCCTTCGATGTTGCGCGTGGCGGATTTGGAGAACAGCTCGTACCGTTTTTCCATCTCCTGCACGATTTTCTTCAGGGCGAGGGAAGCCCGCCGGGGATCGGTGACGACGGGCGCGAGCAGATGGGGAATGCCGTTGTACACGTTCAATTCCACCATCTTCGGGTCGACCATCATGAACTTCACTTCATCCGGACGCGCCTTGTACAGGATGCTGACGATGATCGAATTGATGCACACCGATTTGCCCGATCCGGTCGCGCCTGCCACGAGCAGATGGGGCATCTTGGCCAGGTTGGCGACGATCGGCTGTCCGGAGATGTCCCGCCCGAGCACGACGGACAGTTTGCTTGGCGACTCCCGGAACGCCGGGCTGTCCATCACTTCCCGCATCGTCACGAGGGCCACTTCCTCGTTCGGCACCTCGATGCCGATGGCCGATTTGCCGGGAATCGGCGCTTCCATGCGAATGTCCCGGGCTGCCAGGGCCAGGGCGATGTCGTCGGTCAGCGACACGATACGGCTCACCTTCACGCCGGCTTCCGGCGTGATTTCGTATCGGGTGACCGCCGGGCCGCGGACGACGTCGGAAATTTTCGCCTTCACGCCGAAGCTGGCCAACGTCTGCACCAGCTTGCGGGCGTTTTCCTCCAGGCTTGCGGTTCCTCCTCCCCTGCCAGAAGCAACCGGGCGGGCGAGCAGGTGCGGCGGCGGCAGTTTGTACGGTCTCGCCGGTTTTGGTGCCGGATTGTCCGCGATGCCGTCCGGCATTTCGTCTCCGGACGGATCCGGCGAGGCTGCCGGTTCGTCGCTTTCCACCGGTTCGCCGTCCGGCCGGTCATCCCCCGCCTCCGCAAAGTCCCCGAAATGGCGGTAGATGACCGTATCCTCCGCCGGCGGCACGTCTTCCTCCATCCACGGGGCGGTTTCCGTTCCATCCGTTTCGTCCGGCATGGAAGCGGCATCGGCCGGTTCCCCGCCCGCATCCGCCTCGTCCGGGACATCCGTCTCCTCGCGCGAGCGGAACCGACCGAACCAGGTCCCCTTCTTCCGCTTCCGGCCTCCTTCCGGGAAGGCGGATTCCGTTTCGGTCACATCGGCAACGGTTGCGGCGGCCGGGCTCGTCCACCCGTCGTCCGCGTCCTCTTCCCCGGTTTCGCCGTCGGCTTCATCGGAAGGCACCGCCGCGGCCGGAACCGGCTTGCGCCGCTTGCGGCGGAACAGGGAAGCCAGGAGACCGGCTTCTTTGCCCGCTTTCCGGGCCGCTTTGGCGATGGCGTTTTTGACCCGGCGGAAAAATTCCACGTAGGACCAGCCGGTCAAATACAGGATGGCGACCGGAATGAGGGCAAACAGCACAAACCGGGATCCCGTAAAATCGAAAAACAGGAAAAGCACCCCGAACACCGCCGCGCCAATGACGCCGCCGCCCACGCCGGCCAGAAAATCGTTGTAGGACATCGTTTCGTCCGACAGGTATTGCTTCAGATTGTCGAACGGATCGGTGAACACGGCGGTTGCGGTGAGCGTTCCGTCCGGATACATCTGGCGGAAGGTCGAGATGCTGACAAGCCCGAGCGCGATCAGAAGAAGCAGCGTCACGCCCGTCTTCTTGTGGCTCCATGTCTTCGGCCAACTCCGCTTGATCATCACGTACAGCCCGACGTAAATGGCAATCAGCGGAATGGCCGGTGCCAATTCGCCAGCAAGAAACAGGCAGAGGTAATTGAGGGCACGGCCGATCGGCCCCATGCCGGGCACTTCCCCCCGGCCGGCGGCCAGTGCAATGACGGAGATGATCAGGATGAGAATGCCGTAAACTTCGTATGTAAATGAGGCGTTGGATGATTTTTTCCGTTTTCGTCTGGACAAGCGATGCACCCCCATACCGGAAATTATACCACATCGCGTGAGGGCTGTTGAGGATGCTTAAGGTCACGCTTTGCGGCACCAGGGACGGAAAAAAGGTTGTCCGGGAAAACCGCGCATCGGTTTCCGCCGGACAACCCGATTGAGTGATCTGGCTTTTTTTATGGTGTTGTTGCGCGTTGCGCTTTTATACTTCCATGATGATCGGCAGGATCATCGGACGTCTGCGCGTCTGCTCGAACAGGTAGCGGCCGAGCGCTTCCTTGACGTGATTTTTCAGTGAAGTCCATTCGTTGATGTTTTCCGTCATCAGCCGGTTGAGCGTGTCTTTCACGATTTTGTTGGCTTCCTCGAGAAGCCCTTCCGACTCCCGCACGTACACGAAACCGCGGGAAATGATGTCCGGACCGGACAGGATCGTGCCGTCCTGTTTGCTCAGGGTGACGACGACGACCAGGATGCCGTCCTGGGACAACAGTTTGCGGTCGCGCAGGACGATGTTGCCGACGTCGCCGACGCCAAGTCCGTCGATCAGGACGTTGCCGGCCGGCACCTTGCCCGCCTTCCGTCCGACGCCGCCGGAAAATTCCACCACGTCGCCGTTGTCGATCAGGAAAATGTTGTCGGGATCGACGCCGACCAGTTCCGCCAGTTTGCCGTGCTGATACAACATCCGGTATTCCCCGTGAATCGGGATGAAATACTTCGGCTTCATGAAGTTGAGCATCAGCTTCAGGTCTTCCTGGCTGCCGTGGCCGGACACGTGCACGCCGGTGGCGTGGCCCGGACCGTAAACGACGTTGGCGCCGAGGCGGAACAGTTCATCCACCGTGCGGCCGACAAGCCGCTCGTTGCCGGGAATGGGCGTGGCGGCAATGATGACGGTGTCGCCGGGCAGGATGTCCAGCTTGCGGTGCGTGGAACGCGCCATGCGGGTCAGGGCGGACATCGGTTCGCCCTGGCTGCCCGTGCACAGGATGGCCACCCGGTCGCCGGGCAGCTTGTTCACTTCGTCCGGTTCGATCAGCATGCCTTCCGGCATGTTCAGATAGCCGAGTTCCATGGCGATGTTGACGACGTTGACCATGCTCCGGCCAACGACCGCCAGCTTCCGGTTCGATTTGACGCAGGCGTCGACCACCTGTTGGACGCGGTTGACGTTCGACGCGAAGGTGGCGACGACGACGCGCTGTTTCGCGCGCGTGAAGATTTCTTCCAGCTCCGTTCCGACGCTCCGTTCGGAGCCCGTGAAGCCCGGCCGCTCCGCGTTGGTGCTGTCGGACAGGAGCACGAGGACGCCCTTCTTGCCGATTTCGGCCATCTTGTGGACATCGGCGTACTGCTCGTTGACCGGCGTTTGGTCGAACTTGAAGTCGCCCGTGTGCACCACGATGCCTTCCGGCGTTTCCAGCGCGACGCCCACGGAGTCCGGAATGCTGTGGTTCGTGCGGAAGAAGGTCGCCTTGATCGAGCCGAGCTTGATCACGGAGTCACCGTTGATCAGATGGCGCTTCGTCTCGCCGAGCAGTCCGGCCTCCTTCAGCTTGTTCTCGATCAGTCCGAGGGTCAACTTGGTGGCATAGACGGGGACGTTCAGGTGCTTGAGGACATAGGGCAATCCGCCAATGTGGTCCTCGTGGCCGTGCGTTACCAAAATTCCCCTAACTTTGTCTCGATTTTCCAGCAGATAGGTAATATCCGGGATGACGATATCGATACCGAGCATTTCTTCCTCGGGGAATTTCAGTCCGGAGTCGATGACCACGATGTCGTTGCCGTACTGCACGACATACATGTTCTTGCCGATTTCGCCCAATCCGCCCAACGCGAAGATCGACAGAACATCGTTATTCTTTTTTGCCAAATGCGTTCTTACCTCCCAATGGTTTGAAAAAATCGTTTCCGCACCAGCTCACTCGAAACCCATTATACATGAAGGGAAAGCTGAAACACAAGTCAAGAAAAAACGGCCCTCCGTCTCGGATTTTCCGACGGATGGCCGTTGGCTCCGGGCATGGCCCGGTCAGATCGGATAAAGCTTGCTGGGGAATCGGACTTGCCGTCGGGGACCCCGGCCCGGCATGTCAGGACGGCTGGATGTACTTGCGGACGGTCGCCTGTTCTTCCTCCGTCAGGTTGGCAAGCGGCGGACGCACGCCGCCCACGTCCAGGCCTTGCAGCTTCAGGGCGTATTTGACCGGAACCGGATTCGGGAAAACAGACAGTCCCTTGAACAGCGGCGACAGTTCGCCGTGCAACGCCGCCGCTTCCTTCACGTTGCCTTCCAGGAACGCTTCGATCATCCGCTTCATCTTGCGGCCGGCCACATGGCTGGCCACGCTGACGACGCCGTGCCCGCCGATCGCCATGAACGGCAGGGTCATCTCGTCATCCCCGCTGTACAGCAGGAAATGATCGGGCGTCCCGCGGATGATGCGCGTTGCCTGGCCGATGTCGTTCGTCGCTTCCTTCACGCTGGTAATGTTCGGCACATCATGCGCCAGCCGGATGACCGTGTCCGCCTCCAGGTTGACGCCGGTCCGTTTGGGCACGTTGTAAAGCATGACGGGCAGGCGGGTCGCTTCGGCGATTGACCGGAAATGCTGGTAAAGCCCGCGCTGCGTCGGCCGGTTGTAATAGGGCGCCACGAGCAGGATGCCGTCGACGCCGATTTTCTCGGCTTCCTTCGTCAAATGGATGGAATGCGCCGTATCGTTGCTGCCCGTGCCGGCGATGATCCTGCACCGGCCCGCGGCATGTTCCACCGCCAGACGAAACAGTTCCAGTTTCTCCTCGTCGGTCAGCGTGGGCGATTCGCCCGTCGTTCCGCAAACGACGATGCTGTCCGACGCCTGTTCTTCGATCAGATGGTCGATGAGCCGGCGGGTGGTCTCCCGGTCGATGCGGGAATCCCCGTCAAACGGCGTCACCATCGCGGTAATGACTCTTCCAAAATCCACGGCAATCGTTCCCCCTGTATCGGTATGGATGAAGCGCGGCCGGCCCCGTGCCGGCCTGGGGCTTCAAGCATTCAGCGTTTCAACAGATGCGGATTGGCGACAAAATGCTCGGCGATTTGGACCGCATTCCACGCTGCACCTTTCAGCAGGTTGTCGGACACGATCCACATGTTCAGCGCGCGGGGATGATGCAGGTCCCGGCGCAGCCGGCCGACGAACACTTCCTTCTTGCCGACCGCTTCCGATGCCAGCGGATATTGTTGCGCCGCGGGATCGTCCACCAGGACGACGCCCGCCGCCTCCGCGATTTCGCGGCGGACGGTTTCCAGATCGAAATCGTTTTTCAGTTCCACGTAAACGGATTCGGAGTGGCCGCTCATCACCGGGACGCGGACGCACGTCGCGGTTACCCGGATCGAATCGTCGCCAAATATTTTCTTCGTCTCGTTGACCATCTTCATTTCTTCCAGCGTGTACGCATTGTCCGCAAACTTGTCGATTTGCGGGATCGCGTTGAACGCGATCTGATGCTTCACCGGAAGCGAAGAAACGGGCAGCACTTTCGGGTCGGCCGGACGGCCTTCCAGCAGGTTCCGGGTCTGGGAAACGAGTTCATCCACGGCCTTGGCGCCGGCGCCGGATACCGCCTGGTAGGTGGAAACGATGATGCGGTCGATGCCGTACCGGTCCTGAAGCGGCTTCAACGCCGCCACCATCTGGATGGTCGAACAGTTCGGATTGGCGATGACGCCGCGATGTTCGGCGATTTTGTCCGCGTTGACTTCCGGCACGACCAGCGGCGTATCCGGATCCATGCGAAAGGCGCTCGTGTTGTCGATGCAAACGGCTCCCGCCTCGACGGCATGGGGCACCAATTGGCGGCTGATGTCCCCGCCCGCGCTGAACAGCGCAATGTCAATGCCGGCAAATTGGGCAGGCGTCGCTTCTTCCACCGTCAGCATCCCGTCGCCGAACGCAACTTGCTTTCCGGCGGAACGTGCCGAGGCCAAAAGTTTCAAGGACCGGATCGGGAAGCGGCGCTCGGCCAGCATCTTGACCATCTGCTCGCCCACCGCTCCGGTGGCGCCGACCACGGCCACGTTGTACAATCGTTGCTCCGTCATGATTTCTCGATCTCCTTCCGATAATTCCGATAATGCATCTATTATAACGAATCACGCGCCGGGTTCATAGCGAAAACGTTCGATAATGACCGGTTGCAACTGCCGCCCTTCCAGCGCCGCCGCGCACGTTTCCATGACCAGGTCCATGCGGGCCACGAGGGAATTCGGCTTCTTCTCCGGGGCATCCTGTCCGAAAGGAACGAAATAGATGTTTTTCGTCGCCATCAGCCTTGCGATGTTCACCATATTCAGGCCGAGGCCGTCGTTGGTGGAAATGGCGAGGACGACGGGCCGAAGATTGCGCAGTTGTGCTTTCGCCGCCATCAGGATGGCGCTGTCCGTCATCGCGTTGGCCAGCCGGCTGACGGTGCTGCCGGTGCACGGCGCGATGAGCAGGACGTCCAGCTTTTTGCCCGGACCCAGCGGTTCCGCTTCCACAATTGAAGATATGATATCATTCCCCGTCCGTTCTTTCAACTGTTTTCGCCAATCTTCCGCCTTGCCGAAACGGGTGTCCGTGGTGAGGAGCGACTGGGAAATGATCGGGATGACGTTGGCTCCGGCATCCACGAACCTCGAGACTTGCGGCATGATTTCCTCCAGGGTGCAGTGGGAACCGGATACCGCAAATCCCACCGTCTTGTCACTCCAGTTCATGTTTCATCCCTCGCTTTCTTGCGTCTTCGGAAAGCAGCCGATTGAGCACGCCGGCGATGATCCGGCCGGCCGTCTTCGGCGCGACGATGCCCGGCAGGCCGGGCGCCAGAATCGCCTTGATGCCCCGTTTCTCGGCAAAACGGAAATCCGTGCCTCCCGGTTTGGAAGCAAGGTCGATGATGACGGCCCGATGGGGCATTTCCGCGATGACCCTTGCGGTGATGATCCTGGCGGGAACGGTATTGAACACCAGATCGGCTTCGCCCGCCGCTTCCGTCAATTCCGTCGTATAGAAAGGCGACAGTCCCATCTCGAAGGCACGGGCGTATTGATCCGAACGGTGGACGCCCACCCTCACCTTCGCGCCGAGCGCCGCCAATACCCTGGCCAACGTCATGCCGGTGCGCCCCATGCCGAGCACCAGCGTGTGGCTGCCATGGATCGTGATGTCCGTGTTCTGGATGGCCAGCATCAAGGCACCTTCTGCCGTCGGAATGGAGTTGAAGATGGCCACGTCATCGCGTTCAAAAAGTTCGACCAATTCGATCTGGTGCCGCGAACACAGGTCACGCAGGTACGAGCCGGCCATCCCGGTGTACACTTTGGCATGTTTCGGCAACCGTTCGATATGCGCGTCGCCAAGCACCAACTCCCGTGCCGAAAACAGCGATTCGACTTTTCCTTCCTCATCCGTGCCTACGGGCGGCAGCACCACCGCATCCGCGCCGATGAACGTTTCCGGCACGAGTTCCGCCAGCGTCACGCCGCCGATGGCGCCGTGCAGTTTGTCGTAGCCGATCAGTTTGACGGACGCGTCCTTGTCCGACAATTCGCGGATCACTTCCAGTTGCCTGGCGTCCCCGCCGATCAACAGCACCTCGACTCCGGTCAACACGCGACTTCACGCCTCCTTTCCGCTTCCATCACAGTTTATGCCCGCGCCCAGAAGGGGGTGAGTGGCATCCGTCCAGGCCGAAATGCCCAAAGGTCCGCCAAGGGAGCCCGTCCGCTTTCCTTTCAGGCAAATGACTCTCCGGCCCGTGCTTTCACCCCCCTGCCCGTTCCCGATGAAAGCAAAAACCCCCGCCCTTCCCGGCATGCGGGAAGCACGAGGGTTTCTTTGCGGTTCACGCGTTGTACGGAACGGCCGCGGGCTTGGCCCCTATTTTCCGGTATGTCCGAATCCGCCCGCTCCCCGTACGCTGTCCGGCAATTCGCCGGTCTCGATCAGACGGACTTGCGGCACCTGCTGGAAGACGAGCTGGGCAATCCGTTCGCCCCGGTTGACCGTGAACGGTTCCTGGCCAAGGTTGATCAGCAACACCTTCACTTCCCCCCGGTAATCGGCGTCGATCGTGCCGGGCGTGTTGAGGCAGGTGATGCCGTGCTTCAGGGCAAGTCCGCTGCGCGGGCGCACCTGGGCTTCCAGCTCGGGCGGCATGGCCATGCTGAATCCGGTCGGGATGAGCGCCCGCTCGCCGGGTGCGAGCGTGAGCGGTTCGTGCACCGCGGCGTGCAGATCGAATCCGCTGGCCCATTCCGACATTTTCGTCGGCAGCGGCAAATCGTCATGGCCGGGCAGTCGTTTGATCAGAACCTCGTAGGACAAGGGAATCCCTCCTGAATGCGGCGATCGGTTTATCGTTTGACCCGACCATCGCCACCGCCATCGGGCGGGAAAACAGATGGTCCAGGCAACGCCGGATGTCTTCCCGGCCCACCCGGTCGATGCGGGCGATCAGCTCGTCGATCGAATGGTGCCGGCCAAGCAGCAGCTCGTTTTTGCCGATCCGGTTCATGCGGCTGCCGGTGCTCTCGAGGCTCAGGATCAGGTTGCCCTTGAGCTGCTCCTTTCCCCTCGTCAGTTCGGCGTCGGAAAGCCCGTTGTCGCGCACGTCGGCCAACGTTTCGAGGGTGATGTCCAGCACTTCCTTCGTTTGATCCGGCGCCGTGCCGGCATAGATGGTGAACAGGCCGGAGTCGATATGGGCGGAATGATACGAATAGATCGAGTAGGCCAGCCCCCGTTTTTCGCGGATCTCCTGGAACAGCCTGGAGCTCATGCCGCCGCCGATCACGTTGTTGAGCAGGACGATCCCGTACAGGTCGGGATGGTCGTACGGCAGTCCGGGCAGGCTGAGGCAGATGTGGTTTTGCTCCGTTTTTTTCGCGTGGAAAACGAGCCCGCCCTCGAATTCCGGAGCCTCCGGCGTTTCTTCGGCACCGCTTCCCGCAAATCCGGCAAACCGTTCTTCGATCAGGTCGATCATGTCGGGCCGCACATGCCCGGCCAGGGCGACGACGGTGTTGTCCGGACGGTAGCGGCGGCGCATGTAGTCGCGCAGGTCGTCGGGCTGAAGGGCCATCAGCCGGTCTTTCAGGCCGAGGATGGAATAGGCAAGCGGATGGTCGCCGTAGGCGGCGCGGGCCGCCAGGTCGTGGACGAGATCGTCCGGCGTGTCGTCAAACATGGCGATTTCCTCGAGTATGACCTTTTTTTCCTTCGCCATGTCTTCCGGATCCAGGTTGGAATGAAAGAACATGTCGGCGAGCACATCCACTGCCACCGGCAGATGGTCGTCAAGCACTTTGGCATAGTAGCAGGTGTATTCTTTGGCGGTGAACGCGTTCACGTTGCCGCCGATTCCGTCAAAAATGTCCGCAATCGCCTGGGCCGAGTGGCGCGGCGTGCCCTTGAACAGCATGTGTTCGATGAAGTGGGAGATGCCGTTTTCCGAGAGGCGCTCGTTGCGGGATCCCGTCTTCACCCAGATGCCGAACGAAACCGAGCGGAAGCCGGGCATATCCTCGGCAACGACGGTCAGTCCGCTGTCCAACCGGTGTTTGATCACGTGGCTCCTCCTCATTTGCCGATGATGTCGTTCCAAGTTCTTCCCTATCCTATCAAAAATCGCCGGACCGCTCAACCGATTCGACATCGGGCGGCAGCCTTTTTTCATCGATGAGCTCGCTCACCTTGCCGACCTTGAGGCCTTTCTCCCGGGCGTGGCGAATCATGGCGGGCAGGCTTTTCACAGCCGCTTCCGTCGGATGCATGAGCACCAGCGCCCCCGGCTCCAGGCGGCTGTTGATTTTGCGGATAACCGAAGCGGGATCCGGCTTTTTCCAATCGACCGTGTCCAGCGTCCACAGGATCGTGTACAGCCCTTCCCTGCGGGCGAGGCGGACCGTCTTCGCGTCAAAATCGCCGGCCGGCGGGGCGAACAGCCGGTTGTTCACGCCGAGATCCTTGAGCAGCGCTTCCGTCTTGCGGATTTCGTCCAGCACCTCGGCTTCCCCGAGCCGGCTCATCATTTTGTGGGAATAGCCGTGGTTGGCCAACTCATGCCCGTCTTCCAGGATGGCGAGCGCCAGCTCCCGGTTGTCTTTCAGCCAGCTCCCGTCCAGGAAAAAGGTGGTCTTTGCCCCTTCTTCCCGCAGCACGCGCAGCAGATCCGGCAAATGCTCGTTCCCCCACGCCACGTTGACCATGAAGGACACGATCGGCTTGTCCGGATTGCCTTTGTAAATCGGTTCGGGCGGCAAGTCCGCCAGTTTGATGTCAGGTTCGATTTCCCGGAACACGTAGGGGATCTCCGTCACCTGCGGGTTTTCCAGCAACCTGGCCAGCGTCCGGTCGAGGTCCACCTCCAGTCCGTTGTATCCCGGAATCGCCCGCCAGACGGGGTCAACCCGGGCGTTGACCGGCGGGATCCTCAGCCGCTCCGCCTCCGCCAGCAAGTCCACCATCGTTCGTTCGCTGTCCGCTTTGTCGGTCTGCACGGTTTGTCCGCGTTTTGCCGTGATGGGATGCCCGTTCGTCACAACGGCTGCCTCCCGTTTCGCCGTCGCTTCCATCAAGCGCCCGTCCGGCTGGACGAACGCGAGAATGGCCGACGTCAGCAAAAAGGCGGCACAGGCGACCAGCAACTTTTTCCTTCCGTCATCCATCGGTTCCATCCCCGTTCCTTGCTCGTTTTGGCTCCGTTTTGGCCTCTTTCCCGGCACGATTGATCGTCGATTTTGCCAGACAGGCCGCCGCGGCAATCCTTCAAATTGTCCTGTCATGAAGTGGCAGCAACACGACCAATCCAACCGCGAACCGGATAACATCCAACATTTCCCGTTACGGTGTTTTCCATTGTCCGTCGTGTCCTGCAGCGGGCGTCTTATGTCGGCGCCTTGGCCGCCTGCGCATCGGGTTGTCCGTCCAACCCGGCAACGTTGCGGCATCAGCCCACCGTTACGGAATGGATAGCCGTCCACCTTGTCCGACATGACGGTTTGCCCGACCATCGAGCCTGCCGCGGCATGGATTTGTGTCAACTTTATCCTATGCAATGCCGCCCGGGGCTAGTACACGAAGACCAAATGAGGTTCTTGGTGGAGGAATTGCTCGACTTTCTCGAGCAACTCTCCTGCCAAAGGCTGTTTCCGGTTCGAATTGCTCGACTTTCTCGAGCAACTTTCTTGCCAAGGGCCGTATCCGGTTCGAATTGCTCGACCTTCTCGAGCAACTCCATGCGGAAACCCGATTTCGCCCATTCCGTGCACGCGCATGCCGTGCATTTGATGGACTCCATTTACTGAAGTGGGGCTGAATCAAGCTCATGAAGTACATTTCGTGTCCTTCATTCTCACAAATTGGCCCAAAAGAGCGGTTTCTCGCCAAATGTGGTACATGAAATGCACTTCATTCTTCCGTTTTCACCTGTTCGGCATCAATGTGGTGCATGAAATGTACTTCATGTGTGAAATGAAGTGCATTTTGTGTACTACATTTCTGAAACATGGCTGAATGGGACTTCGTGAAGTGCATTTCGTGTCCTTCATTCTCACAAATTGGCCCAAAACAGCGGTTTCTCGCCAAATGTGGTACATGAAATGCACTTCATTCTTTCGTTTTCACCTGTTCGGCATCAATGTGGTGCATAAAATGTACTTCATGTGTGAAATGAAGTGCATTTTGTGTACTACATTTCTGAAACATGGCTGATTGGACTTCGTGAAGTGCATTTCATATCCTTCATTTTCGCAAATCCCCCCAGATCGGCGGAATTCGCCAAATGGCACATGAACTTCGCTTCACGCCGGGCACGGATCAATCGGAGCCGGGAGCAATTGGGGCGCGTGCCGGAAATGGCGCGGCGGGGTACAGGGCTTTGCGGATGGTTCGGGTAAGCGTCGGCCGGTCGTTCGGGGGAAGCGGCATCATGAAAAAACGAAAAACAAAAAAACTCCTTGCGGAGTTTTCCTTGTTGAAGTTGCGTTTGGTTGTTCCGGATGATGCGCCGGGCCGTATTGATTCTTCTGCGGCGGCGGATTGGCGCATTGCACGCTTTCCGCGGTTGATTGCCGTGCGGTTGCATTGCAATGAGCGTCGGCCGGGCCGCAGGATTCATACGCGGATAATAACGGCGCGGCTTTACCGGCACGCCCGTTCGACAGGAATTCCTGACGATCAGCATGCCGCAGCCTGATTCAAAACCGCCTTGCGGGAAAGATTGACGCGTCCCAGGTTGTCGATTTCCGTAACCTTGACGGTAATCCGGTCGCCGACTTTCACGACGTCTTCCACTTTGCCGACCCGTTCGTTGGACAACTGCGAAATGTGCACGAGCCCTTCCTTGCCGGGCAGCACTTCGACGAAAGCGCCGAACTTCTCGATCCGTTTCACCGTGCCGACGTACGTCTCGCCGACAACTACTTCGCGCACGATCAGGTCGATCTGCTCCTTCGCTTTCTGCAGCATGGCCGTATCCGGAGAAGCGATGTACACCCGGCCGTCCTGTTCGATGTCGATCTTGACGCCCGTCTCGTCGATGATCTTGTTGATCACCTTGCCGCCGGGGCCGATGACGTCGCGGATCTTTTCCGGATTGATGTGCATGATCTCGATCTTCGGCGCATACGGAGACAGTTCCTTGCGCGGTTCGCTCATCACTTCGAGCATTTTGCCGAGGATGTGCATGCGGCCGGCCCTGGCTTGCTCCAGCGCCTGGCTCAGAATGTTCCGGTCGATGCCGTCAATCTTGATGTCCATCTGGATGGCGGTGACGCCGTTGGCCGTGCCGGCCACCTTGAAGTCCATGTCGCCCAGATGGTCTTCCATGCCCTGGATGTCCGTCAAAATGGAGACGTGTTCGCCGTCCTTGATCAGGCCCATGGCCACGCCGGCCACCGGCGCCTTGATCGGCACGCCCGCATCCATCAGCGCCAGGGTGCTGGCACAAATGCTGGCCTGGCTCGTGGAACCGTTGGATTCCAACACTTCCGATACGAGGCGGATCGTGTACGGGAATTCGTCTTCCGACGGAATGACCTTCGACAGCGCACGCTCGCCCAGCGCGCCGTGGCCGATTTCACGGCGTCCCGGTGCCCGGAGCGGCCTTGCTTCCCCGACGGAGAACGGCGGGAAATTGTAGTGGTGCATGAACCGCTTCGAATCCTCGAGGTCGATGCCGTCAAGAATTTGCTCCTCGCTCACCGCACCGAGGGTGCAGATGCTGAGCGCCTGCGTCTGCCCGCGGGTGAACAGCCCGGACCCGTGCGTTCTCGGCAATACGCCGACATCGCAGCTGATCGGCCGCACCTCGTCGAGAGCCCGTCCGTCCGGACGAATTTTCTCGTGGGTGATCAGGCGGCGCACTTCTTTCTTGACGATGTCATGCAGCACTTCGTGGACATCTTTCAGTTTTTCCGGTTCTTCGGCATAGACGGCGGTAAAGTGTTCCACCGTTTCCGCGTTGATGGCGTCGATCGCGTCCTGGCGCGCCTGTTTTTCGGGGATGCGCACCGCTTCGACGAGCCGTTCGGCGGCATAAGCCTTGACGGCCTCGCTCACGGCTTCATCCACCGTGTGCAGTTTGACTTCCATCTTCGGTTTGCCGGCGATGGCGACCAGCTGTTCGATGACGTCGATTTGCTTTTTCAGCTCTTCGAAGCCGAACATGATCGCTTCCAGCATCACTTCTTCCGGCACTTCGTTCGCTTCCGCCTCCACCATCATGACGGCGTCCCGCGTGCCGGCGACCACGCAATGGATGTCGCTCTTCTCTTCCTGTTCCGGAGTCGGGTTGATGATGAACTTGCCGTCGACACGGCCGACGATGACACCGCCGATCGGGCCGTTCCACGGCACGTCGGAAATGCTGAGCGCGGCGGACGTTCCGATCATCGCCGCGATTTCCGGCGGGCAATCCTGGTCGACGCTCATGACCAGATTGACGATTTGCACTTCATTGCGGAAACCGTCCGGGAAAAGCGGGCGGATCGGCCGGTCCGTCAGACGGCTGGCCAGAATGGCCGCTTCGCTCGGGCGCCCTTCCCGCTTGATGAAACCGCCCGGAATTTTCCCGACGGAATAAAGCCGTTCCTCAAAGTTGACCGTCAGCGGAAAAAAGTCCAGGTCTTTCGGTTCCTTCGAGGCGGTTACGGTGGAGAGCACGACCGTATCGCCGTATCGGACCCAAACGGCGCCGTTGGCCTGCTTCGCCACGCGGCCCGTTTCGAGGATCAGCCTTCGGCCGCCCAAATCCATTTCGACTTGATGCAAAATTGATACACCTCCAAAGATACCCATCTCTCATAACATATCATTTTTTTGTCCACAGTCATAGTATTTCCTTGCATGTCAAACGCCATTAATGAAAAAAAACAACCGTTTCGCCGCCGGCTTTCCGCTCCGGAAAGCGGGCAAGCGACAAAAACGGTTGTTTTTCGCTCGTCAACGGCGCAGACCGAGCCGTTCAATCAGCGCGCTGTAGCGTTGGACGTCTTTCTTCTTCAGATAAGCCAACAACTTGCGGCGCTGGCCAACCATCTTGAGCAAACCGCGGCGCGAATGATGGTCTTTCTTGTGCTCGCGGAAATGTTCGGTCAGATTGTTGATGTTTTCCGTCAAAATGGCAATCTGCACTTCCGGAGAACCGGTATCATTCTCGTGGGTCTTGAACTCTTCGATCAGTTGCTGTTTGCGTTCCTGCGTAATGGCCATGCCTGTTCACCTCCTGATTCAGGTTCGTGTCATGTCCGCCAGCCCAGAAACCGTCGGTGAGCACGCATCTCCAAGCCGGGGTTTGCCAATCCGGATCCCGCGGGGAACCGGTCGGCCGACAACAGATCAAAGTATATCATGAATGGATGGCAAAAGTAAATGACCGTCTTTGCCTGCGGACAACCTGCGAATGTCGCATGCCATGCCGGGAATCGCGCTCTGCCGGCCGCCCGGCCGACAGGCCGATTACCGGCGAAACCGTGCGGCTTCCTCCATGTCCAGCCGAATTTGCGCGACCAGTGCGTCCACACCGGGAAACTTTCGTTCCTCGCGGATCCGGGCCAGAAACTCGACCTGCACCGTCTGCCCGTACAGATCCCCGCTGAAACCGAGCACATGCACTTCCAGCGTCGGCGCCGGCGGATCGTCCGCGAAGGTCGGCTTCGTCCCGATGTTCATGACGCCCCGGTGCCGCTCTCCTCCAATGAGGACGTCAACGGCATACACGCCGTTCCCGGGAATGACGTACCGGTCCGTCGGTGCCAGGTTGGCCGTCGGAACGCCGATCGTTCTGCCCCGGCCGAGTCCGGGGACCACGTTCGCGGTGAGCCGGTACGGGCGTCCGAGCAATTCCGTCACCCGGTCCATGCTTCCCTGGTGGATCATTTCGCGGATCAACGTGCTGCTCACCTTCGCGCCGCCCTGGACGATCGGGCGGATGACGGAAACGTCAAGCAAGCCCTTGCCGTACTCGCGAAGCGACTCGGCATTGCCGCGCCCTTGTTTGCCGTAGGTGAAGTTGAAGCCGACAACGACCGACTTCACGCCCAGTTGAAGCAGGATCTCCCGAACAAACGATTCGGGGGAAAGTTCGGACAATTCCCGGTTGAAGGTCAGCACGTAGCACCGATCAAGGCCGGCTGCGGCAAACTGTTCCAGCTTGTCCGGCAGCGGCGTAATGTAGGAAACCTGCTCCCCGCTGCCGAGCACTTCCCGCGGATGCGGATCGAAGGTCATGACGGAAGCCGTCACATTCGCCCGGCGGGCCAGCGTGACGGCTTTGCTCAACACTTCACGATGGCCGGCATGCACCCCGTCAAAGAAACCGATCGCCAGGGCTTGCCGGTCGGCCGCAGGTTGGACGGAGAACGGGTAAGTCAGCCTGATGATTTCCACATCCATCACCTTTCCGCGGCAAATACTTTGTAAGGCGCGATGTGTCGCCCGTCTTTCGCAAGTTGAAACAATCCGAGAAAACGGCCTTCGCCGTATGCCCGCACCAGGTTTCCCGGCCTTGCGCCGGCCGGAAGCGCGTCCGCCGTAACCGTCCGGCCGTTGGCGGCCTTTCTGGCCGCTTCGTCCGGCAGCTGGACGACGGGCAGATGAACGAGCGCCTTGTCCGCCGGAACGATCGCTTCGGCAATCGTCCCCTCCTTCGCCATGCGCTCCAGTTCGTCCAGGGAAACCGTCCGATCGATCGGAATGCCCGCGGCTTCCGTCCGGACCAGCTTGCTCATGACGGCGGGAACGCCGACGGCGCGGCCGATGTCCGCACAAAGCGTGCGAATGTACGTCCCCTTCGAGCAGCGCACGCGGATGCTTGCCGACGGGCGTTCGCCCGATGCGTCAAAACCGGTCAGCTCAAGTTCGTAAATCGTCACTTCCCGCGGGGCGCGTTCCACCGTCTTTCCTTCCCGCGCCAGTTCATAAAGACGTTTCCCGTCCACCTTCAACGCCGAATACATGGGCGGGACCTGGACGATCGTGCCCCGAAACCGGTCGAGCACCGCACGCACATCCGCTTCCGTGATCCGGAAGCCGTCGACCGTTTCCGTCACGTTGCCGGTGACGTCCTCCGTGTCGGTGGCCAGTCCGAACCACATTTCCGCCTCGTACGCCTTCGGCATGTCCTGCAAAAGGTCCGACAGCCGGGTAGCACGGCCGATGACGAGGGGAAGCACGCCCGTCGCCATCGGGTCAAGGGTGCCGGTGTGTCCGATGCGACGTTCCCGCAAGAGGCGGCGCGCCTTCGCCACCACGTCGTGGCTCGTCATGCCGGCCGGCTTGTTTACCGGCAATACGCCTTCGAGCGGCATCATCAGGCCATCAACCTCCGCAAACCGCCTACGATGGTCCCGACCGCTTCCTGCAAAGGCATTTGCAGCGTAATGCCGGCTGCCCGCACGTGGCCGCCGCCCCCGAACGACTTGGCGAACGCGGCCACGTCGATGGCTCCGGCGGATCGCAGGCTGACCTTCACTTTGCTTTCGTCCACTTCCTTGAACAGGATGCCGACTTCGACGCCCTCGATGTTCCGCGGATAATTGACGATCCCTTCCAGATCCTCGCTCTGTGCGTTCGCTTCTTCCATGTCCGAACGGGTGACCGTCACCCAGCCGATCCGGTTGTCCTCCGTGAACGACAGCGTGGCGAGCGCTTTTTTCAGCAGAAGGATATGGGCCCGGGTGACCCGTTCCAGCAATTGTTCCGCGATCCGGCTGCCTTCGGCGCCGTGTTCCAGCATTTCGGAAGCGATCCGGAGAGAAGCCGGCGTGGCATTGGTGTAACGGAATCCGCCGGTGTCCGTCAATATGCCGGTATAGATGCATTCCGCAAGCGGTTTGGTCCAACGGACGCCCATCGCCGTGACCAGTTCGTGCAAAATCTCGGCGGTGGCCGCCGCTTCGGGCCGAATGAGCGTCACGTCGCCGAAACCGTCGTTGGTCGGATGATGGTCAATGTTGAGCAAACGGGCGCCTTCGGCGATCCAGTTGGCCGCCATGCCCATGCGTGAAAAATCGGCGCAGTCGACGGCGATGACACGGGAATAAAGCCGCCCGGGCGGCTCCTCCGTTCGCGCGTTGCGGATGAGGTCGCTGCCCGGCAGAAACAGGAGTTTCGTCGGAACCCGATCGGCGATGACCGGCGTGCAGCGTTTGCCCAGCGATTGGACGACGAGCGCGGCCGCCAGCAGGGAACTGACGGCGTCGCCGTCCGGCTGCACGTGGGAGACGATCAGAAAGTCGTCGCCTTCCCGAATGAAGTTGGCCGCGCCTTCCATGTCAAACCGGTTCATGCTCGCCCTTCCCCGTCATTGAGTTGTCGGAGCAGCTGTTCGATGCGGCTGCCGTAATCCACCGACGTGTCAAATTTGAAAATCAACTCCGGCACATGGCGCAGGCGGATCCGCCTGCCCAGTTCGCTGCGCAAAAAGCCTTTGCCCCTGGCAAGCGCCCCGAGGCTTTCCGCCTTTTGCTCGTCGCTGCCGAGCACGCTCAAATAGACGGTGGCCTGGGACAGGTCATTGGTCACATCCACACCGGTGACGGTGATGAACCCGAGGCGGGGGTCCTTGAACTCATTTTGCAGCAGGAGGGAAAGTTCCTTTTTGATCTGTTCTCCCACCCGGTGGACCCGAATTCTCGACATGGACGATCACCTCTCGACGGTTTCCATGATGTAAGCTTCGATGATGTCCCCTTCTTTGACATCGTTGAACTTCTCGATGGAGATCCCGCACTCGTAGCCTTGCGCCACTTCCCTGACGTCGTCTTTGAACCGTTTCAGCGATTCGATCTTGCCTTCGTACACGACGGCGCCGTCGCGCACCAGGCGGACCTGGGCGTTGCGCGTCACTTTGCCTTCGGTGACCATGCAACCGGCGATGGTGCCGACTTTGCTCACCTTGAAGGTGCTGCGCACTTCGGCCCGGCCGAGGAACGTTTCCTTGTAGACCGGATCAAGCAACCCTTTCATGGCCGCCTCGATTTCTTCGATGGCGTTGTAAATGACCGTGTACAGGCGGATGTCGACCTTCTCCTGTTCGGCCATCGATTTGGCCGCCGGTTCCGGGCGGACGTTGAAGCCGATGACGATGGCGTTCGATGCCGAAGCCAGGTTGATGTCCGACTCGTTGATGGCGCCGACGGCGGCGTGGATGATTTTCACGCGGGCGCCTTCCACGTCGATTTTCTCGAGGGACGAGCGGAGCGCTTCGACGGACCCTTGCACGTCGGCTTTGAGCACGATGTGCAGTTCCTTCTGTTCGCTTTCCTTCATGTGGCGGTACAGGTCTTCCAGGGTTACCCGGTTCGCCGCGCCGAGGGCGGCCTGCCGTTGCCGCGATGCCCGCGTTTCCGCGATTTGACGGGCTTTCCGCTCGTCTTCGAAAACGATGAACGGGTCTCCCGCCTGGGGCACTTCCGTCATGCCGGTGATTTCCACGGGCGTGGACGGAGGCGCCTCTTTCAGCCGTTTGCCGCGGTCGTTGATCATCGTCCGCACGCGTCCGAACACGGAACCCGCCACGAAGGCATCGCCGACCTTGAGCGTGCCGTTCTGGATGAGTACCCGGGCGACGGATCCTTTGCCCCGGTCCAGCTCGGCTTCGATGACCGTGCCGCGCGCCCGTTTGTTCGGATTCGCCTTCAGCTCGCGCACTTCCGCCACGAGCAAAATCATTTCGAGCAAATCATCGAGGCCTTGCTTGTGCTTGGCGGACACGTTCACGAAGATGGTGTCGCCGCCCCATTCTTCCGGCACGAGCCCGTGCTCGGTCAATTCCTGCTTGACCCTTTCCGGATTCGACTCGGGTTTGTCGATTTTGTTGACGGCGACGATGATCGGCACGTTGGCCGCCTTGGCGTGGTTGATCGCTTCCACCGTCTGCGGCATGACGCCGTCGTCGGCCGCCACGACGAGGATCGTGATGTCCGTCACCTGGGCGCCGCGGGCGCGCATCGCCGTGAACGCTTCGTGACCCGGCGTATCCAGGAAGGTGATCTTCTTGCCCCTTGCCTCCACCTGATAGGCGCCGATATGCTGCGTGATGCCGCCGGCTTCGCCGGCCACGACGCTGGTGGAACGGATGGCGTCGAGCAGCGTCGTCTTCCCGTGGTCGACGTGGCCCATGATGGTGACGACCGGGGGACGTTCCACCAAATCCGCCGGATCATCCTGTTCTTCCAATTCTTCAAAGTTGCTTTCGTCGACGGCAATTTTCAGGTCGACTTCGACTTTGTATTCGTCGGCGATCAACTGGATCGTGTCGAGATCCAGCATCTGGTTGATGGTCGCCATCACGCCGAGGAACAAGAGCTTCTTGATCACTTCGGAAGCGTCTTTGTGCAGCAGTTTTGCCAATTCGCCGACGGTCATTTCACCGCGTACGATGATCTTCTTGGGCGTGTTGTCCACTTTCTCCTTCTGGGGCTGCTGGTTGCCCTTGCCGCCTTTCTTAGACTTGAAGCGGGTGCCCCGTTCATCATCCAGCCGCACAACCCGCTCGTGTTTGCTTTTTTTCGGCGATTTGATCTTCAGACCATCGTCTTTGCCCTCGTAGGTTTTGCCGCCTTTCCGCTCGCCGAACGACTTCGCCTTCTCGCGCTGTTCCCGTTCGGCTGCGACGGACGGATCCGGTTTCGGAATCGCGGGCAGACGCGGCGGACGAGGACCGCCTTGTGGCCGCGGGCCGTCCGGACGTCCGGGCCGCTGTCCGAAGCCGCCCTGGCCGCGTTGATCCGGGCCTCCCGGACGGGAACCCGGTTGCCCGCCGGGACGCCCTCCGCCCTGCCGGTCGGGACGTCCGCCGGGAGCGCCGAAATCACGCCGCTGTCCGCCCGGCCGCTGCCCATGCTGGCCCCTCCCCTGGGACTGGGAATGGCCCTTTGCGCCGTACGGCTGTCCTTTCGGCGGCCTCGGCTGGTTTTGCGCCTGGCTTCTCGGCTGTCCCTGAGGCTGGCCTTGTGCCGGTTTCGGCGCCTGGGAATGGGCGTTTGCCGCAGACTGCGGTTGTGCGGGCGGTTTCGGCTTCGCCGGCTGAACCGCAGCCGCGGGCGATTTCGCCGATTCCTGCTGGCCGCTTTGGGCTTTCTGTTTTTCGCGTTCGCGGGCTTTCAGCTCCCGCTGGCGGGCCGCTTCCTGTTCCGCGGCATGCCTGGCGGCGGCATTCGCCTTCACTTCGCGGAAAAACTGTTCCACTGCGGCGATCATTTCCGGTTCCATGACGCTCATATGATTGTTGACCGGCATATTGACCCGTTTGAGAATCGTGATGATTTCCTTGCTGCTCATGTTCAACGATTTGGCATATTCGTACACCCTCGTCTTTTCTTTATCCTTGTTGTTGCTCAATCAGTTTGCACCTCCGTATTCGCTGATCGACCGCAAGATTCCGTTCGCCAGGCCGGCATCGGTCACCGCCATGGCAACGGCCGTCCCGCGTCCGACGGCCAATCCCAATTCATGCCGGGAGCCGCGCTCGATCAGGGGAACCTGATAAAACGCGCATTTGTCCCGGAATCGTTTTTTCGTGTTGGCCGAAGCATCCGCCGCCAAAATCACCAGCGCCGCTTTGCGGCTCCTGAGCGCCTTCAGGCAACCCTCTTCGCCGATGGCCAGTTTGCCCGCCCTGCGCGCAAGGCCGAGCCTGCCCGCCGCTTCAGGATTCATCCCCGGTCTCCTCGCCGCACCTGAATTCGGCGTAACGCGGGGCGATCTGTTCGAACTGCTCCCGCAGCCGGTCGTAGTCGCCGGCGGCCAACTGCACTTTCAGCGCCCTTTCGAACGCCTTCGTTTTTCTGGCCCGTTCAAATCCTTCCATGCGGCCGCAGATGTAGGCGCCCCGGCCGTTTTTCTTGCCGGTCGGATCGAGTTCCACAACCCCTTCCGGAGTGCGGACCACGCGGATCATTTCCCTCTTGGACAACGTCTTGTGGCAAACGATGCAAGTGCGCAGCGGCACTTTCTTCTTCTTCATGCCGCATCCCTCCAATCTGTAACGCCCGTGACGTTATACCGGCCGCGCCGGAATCATTCTTCCGACAAATTCAACCAGTCGTCGCTTGATTTCGGACGCCCGAACTCTTCCTCCGCCTGGCTTTCGCTCTTGATGTCGATTTTCCAGCCGGTCAGTTTGGCGGCGAGGCGCGCGTTTTGCCCGCGGATGCCGATGGCCAGGGACAATTGGTAATCGGGCACGATGACCCGCGCCATTTTCTCGTCTTCGAAAATTTCCACGTCCACGACTTTCGCCGGGCTCAGGGCGTTGGCCACGTATTCTTCCACGTTTTCCGACCAGTTGACGATGTCAACCTTCTCGCCCTTCAGCTCGCTGACCACCGCCTGTACGCGGGCGCCCTTCGGACCGACGCAGGCGCCGACCGGATCGACTTCCGGATTGCGGCTCCACACGGCAATTTTCGAGCGGTGTCCGGCTTCCCGCGCCACCGACTTGATCTCCACGACGCCGTCGAAAATTTCCGGGACCTCCAGTTCAAACAACCGCTTGAGCAGCCCGGGATGGGTGCGGGAGAGCGTGATCATCGGCCCTTTGGACGTGTTTTCCACCTTCGTGATGTAACTTTTGACCCGGTCGCCTTGCTTGAACTGATCGCCGGGCATCAGCTCGCTGGCGGGCAGCACCGCTTCCACCTTGCCCAAATCGACATACAGGTTGCGGGCGTCCATCCGTTGCACGATGCCCGTCACGATGTCCTCTTCCTTGTCGATGTAGGCGTCGTAAATGAGCCCCCGCTCCGCTTCGCGGATGCGCTGGGTGACCACCTGCTTGGCCGTCTGGGCGGCGATTCGCCCGAAGTCGCGCGGCGTCACTTCCGATTCCACGATGTCGCCGATCATGTAGTTCGGATTGATGGCTTTGGCCGCGTCCAGGGAAATTTCCAGACGCGAATCCATCACTTCTTCGACGATGGTCTTGCGGGCAAACACCTTGATGGAGCCGGTCTCGCGGTTGATGTCGACGCGCACGTTCTGGGCCGTGTTGAAATTGCGCTTGTAACTGGAGATGAGTGCCGCTTCGATCGCTTCCAATAAAACGTCCTTGCTGATTCCTTTTTCCGCCTCGAGAGCGGTCAGTGCTTCCATGAATTCCGTATTCATGGGCAGTTACGTTCCCCCTTCCTGGTTATGGCATGTTGGTTTGGGCCAAGGACGAATCAAAGAATGACGGCCAGGCGGGCCATCGCCACTTTCCCGGCCGGGATGGCGTGGTTTTTCCTGCCGATGCGCACGACCAGTTGTTCGCCGTCGTATGCCGTCAGCTCTCCCTCAAACTCCTTGCGGCCGTCAACGGGTTCATAGGTGGTGACAAACACGTGTTTGCCGACGGCCCATTCAAAGTCCGCCGGTTTTTTGAGCGGCCGTTCCGCTCCGGGAGACGTGACTTCGAGAAAATAGGCGTCGGGGATCGGATCGACCTCGTCCAGTTTCGCGCTCATGTATTCGCTGATCCGGCTGCAGTCTTCGATGTCGATGCCGCCTGGCTTGTCGGCCACGATGCGCAAAATGCGGTTGCCCCCCTCCTTGACAAACTCCACGTCAACCAGCTCGTAACCGTGTTCCTCCATATACGGTTCGGCGAGCGCCTTCACGGCGTTGATGATGGACTCGTTCAATGCGGGCTTCCTCCCATTCAAAATGTAAAGAGTGGGTCTCCCCACTCCTTGCATCGTTAGCGTATGCGCAGAATTTCATGAGAATTATAACACAAAGCGGTACAACTGGCAAGGCCCAAAACCGGTTTCCGCTCGTTCGGAGCCCCGTCAAAACAGCGACAGCTGGTTCGATTCCGGCAACCCCCGGAAGCACCCCATGTTCGCCAAAAGCTCGACGACGGTTTTCGTCGACTTCGTGCGGAGCTGGAAGTCTTCCACGGACAGGAACTCTCCGTCCTTCCGGGCAGCGGCGATGTTTTTCGCGGCGTTCTCTCCGATGCCGGGCACGGCGGAGAACGGCGGCAGCAAATTGTTGCCGTCGATCTGGAAACGGGTCGCGTCGGACCGGTACAGGTCGATGTTGGTGAATCCGAATCCCCGGCTCGTCATCTCGAGGCCCATTTCCAGGATGGACACCATGGCCTTCTCCTTCGGCGTCGCCTGGAAACCTTTTGCTTCGATTTCTTCCAGCTTGGCCAGGATGGCGTCGTATCCGCGGCGGAACAGGTCGATGTCGAAATCGGTTGCCCGCACGGAGAAGTAGGCGGCATAGAACGCCAACGGATGGTACACCTTGAAATAGGCGGTGCGCACCGCCGAAATGACATAAGCCGCGGCGTGGGCTTTCGGAAACATGTATTCGATCTTCTGGCACGAGTCGATGTACCATTGCGGCACGCCGGCCTTCTTCATTTCCTCGATCCACTCCGGCGTGAGCCCCTTGCCCTTCCGCACGCTCTCGGTGATTTTGAACGCCAGCGACGCATCCATCCCCGCCTTGTAGATGAGGTAGAGCATGATGTCGTCGCGGCAGCCGATCACCGTCTTGATCGTGCACGTTCCGTTCCGGATCAGTTCCTGGGCGTTGCCGAGCCAGACGCCGGTGCCGTGGGACAGGCCGGAAATTTGCAGCAGGTCGGCGAAGGTGGACGGCTTCGTCTCCTCCAGCATCTGCCGCACGAACCGGGTCCCCATCTCCGGCACGCCGTACGTGGCCGTCTTCGAGCGGATTTTCTCCGGCGTCACGCCGATCGCTTCCGTCGAATTGAAAACGCTCATCACCTTCGGGTCGTTCATCGGAATCGTCGTCGGGTCAACACCGGTCAAATCCTGCAGCATCCGCATCATCGTCGGATCGTCGTGGCCGAGGATGTCCAGCTTGAGCAGGTTTTCGTCGAAGGCGTGGTAGTCGAAGTGGGTCGTCTTCCACTCGGAACTCGTGTCGTCCGCCGGATATTGCACCGGCGTGATGTCCTCGACCTCGATATAATCCGGCACGACGACGATGCCGCCGGGATGCTGGCCGGTGCTGCGCTTGACCCCGGTGCAGCCCTTCGCCAGGCGGAGCACTTCCGCGGTGCGCCACCGCTTGCCGTGGTCTTCCTCGTATTTCTTGACGAAGCCGAAGGCCGTTTTCTCCGCGACGGTGCCGATCGTGCCGGCGCGGAACACGTTCTTCTCGCCGAACAGCACCTTCGTGTAGTTGTGGGCAACCGGCTGGTATTCGCCGGAGAAGTTGAGATCGATATCCGGCACCTTGTCGCCCTTGAAGCCGAGGAACGTCTCGAAGGGAATGTCCTGGCCGTCGCCGCGCATCATTTCACCGCATTTCGGGCATGGCTTGTCCGGCAGGTCGAAGCCGCTCGGCACGCTGCCGTCGGTGAACCATTCGCTGTGCTTGCATTTGCGGCACCGGTAATGGGGCGGCAGCGGGTTGACTTCGGAAATGCCGAGGGCGGTGGCCACGAAGGAGGAACCGACGGATCCCCGGGAACCGACCAGATAACCGTCGGCATTCGACTTTTTGACGAGCCGCTCCGAAATGAGGTAGTTGGCCGAAAACCCGTACTGGATGATCGGTTTCAGTTCCTTTTCCAGCCGCGCGGCCACGATGTCCGGCAGCGGATCGCCGTACATGTCGCGGGCGGTGGCGTAACATTTTTCCCGGATTTCCTCGTCCGCTCCCTCGATGATCGGGGAAAACAGCCCGTTGTTCGTCGGTCCGCCCGTCTTCGGAAACAGCTCGAACGGTTCAAACCGGTCCGCCAGTTCGTTCGTGTTCGTGACGACGACGCGGTAAGCCGTCTCCTCGCCGAGGAAACGGAACGCTTCCAGCATTTCCTTCGTCGTCCGGAAATGCGCCTTCGGCTTCACGATGTCTTTGAGCGGGCTGAACCCGGTAATGCCGTGGATCGTGATGTCGCGGAAGATGTGCTCATGGGGATCGAGATAGTGCACATTGCCGGTGGCGATGACCGGTTTCCCCGTTTTTTCGCCGATCTCCACGATCGTCGCCAGCGCCTTTTTGATATCCTCTTCGCTTCCCACGAGCCCTTTGTCCACCAGGTGGCGGTACATCTCCGGCGGCTGGATTTCCAGCACGTCGTAAAATTCCGCGCACGCTTCCGCTTCTTCCCGCGACTTGTTGAGCACCGTCTCGAAAAATTCGCCCTTCTCGCAGCCGGAGGAGATCAGCAGCCCTTCGCGCATTTGGGCCAGAAGCGATTTCGGAATCGTCGGCTGCCGGTTGTAGTGCTCGGTGTGGGAAAGGGAAATCAGCTTGAACAGCCGTTTTTTGCCGGCCGCGTTCAGGGCATAGATGTTGGCGTGGAACGGCCGGGCATTGTTCGGCATCCCCGCGGCCAGGTCATTGAGGGTATTCAGGTTTTGTGCGCCCCGCTCCATCGCTTCCTTCAGCATCGCGAGCAGGATGCCGCCCAGTGCGGCGGCGTCGTCCACGGCGCGGTGATGGTTGTCCAGCGCCACCTTGTATTTTTCGGCCAGGGTGTTCAGCCTGTGGTTTTTCAGGCCGGGATGCAGGGCGCGGGCGAGTTCCAGCGTGTCCAGCACCGGATTTTCCACCCGCGGCAGCCCGAGCCGCCGCGCGAACTCCTGGATGAAGCCGATGTCGAAACGGGCGTTGTGCGCGACGAGCACGCCGCAGCCGGCAAATTCGAGAAACCGCGGCAACGCTTCCTCCACGAGGGGAGCATCCTTCACCATGTCGTCCGTAATGTGGGTGAGCTCCTGGATGTGGCGGGGAATCGGTTCCTGCGGGTTGACGAAGGTGGCAAACCGTCCCGTTTCCTTCCCGCCCTTGAATTTCACCGCCGCAATTTCGATCAGCTTGTTGCTGATGACGGACAAGCCCGTCGTTTCCACGTCGAACACAACGTATTCCGCATCCGCCAGCGGGATGTCCGCCGGATTGAGCACGATCGGCATGCCGTCGGGCACCAGGTTCGCTTCCACGCCGTAGAGCACTTTGATGCCGTACTTTTTGGCGGCTTTGTTGGCATCGGGATACGCCTGCACGTTGCAATGGTCCGTGATGGCAATCGCCTTGTGCCCCCACTTTGCCGCCCGTTCGATGTATTTGCCCGCCTCGGTGATGCCGTCCATGGCGCTCATGGCCGTGTGCAGGTGGAACTCCACCCGCTTCTCCTCCGCATCATCCATCCGCATCGGCGGCGGGTCGATTTGGATCAAATCCGAGGCGACGAGCACCAGTTCCGGCGGATTCGAGAACCGGTCGAACTCCGTCTTGCCGCGCAGCTTGACGTGCAAACCTTCTTTCAGCTTGCCGACGGCCAGCCGGTCGTCCTTGTTCCGGGCGAACACCTTGACCGTGATGGAGTCGGTCATGTCCGTCACGTAGAAGGTCACGAGCAGCGTCCCGTTCTTCAGCTCCCGGGTGCCTTCGATTTTGAACACTTCCCCTTGCGCGACGACCTGGTTGTCCTCCTCGATCAGCGTGGAAATCGGCACCGCCGCCTCGCGGATTTCCTTGCCGATGGCCAGCCTTTCCGGCTGCTTCGCCTGCGGCTCCGGTTCTGCCGCCGGTTCGTTCATGGCGTTTTCGATCGCCTGTTTTTCTTCCGAAAGTTTCCGTTCCTCAAAATGTTCCAGCCAGGCGTCGCGGTTCGCGTCCAGCCGGAATTTCACCCTCAGCGGCAAGGCGAACCGTTCGCCGTAATACCGTTGGATCAGCTTGTCGACGCCTTTCTTCTCCGCGATTTGCAGAAAAGGTTCATCGAGAAGCCCGACATGAAGCTCGTCCTCCCGGACGTCCAGCTGGGCTTTCGCCAGCCATCCGTTGACGGAGACGATCTCCTTCATCGCCCATTCGATGAAACTCGGCCAATATTCCCGCACGATGTCGCCGGCCGGCATGCCGCCGTAGTCGATCCGCACCGAAACGTCGGCCGTATCGGCGAAGCGCGCCTTCAGCTGGCTGCACAATTGCTCGTAGATGTTGCGGGGCAACAGCTCCTTCTTGCGCACGCAGAACGTCCATTCCCGGCGCTTGCGGCTTGTTGCCACATGCTCCAGCACCCCGTCGCGAAAAAACGCTTCGACAAGGGGAGCAGGCAAGTCTGCCTGCTTCAGCACCAGTTCGAAGCGTTTTTGATTCTCGGCCGGGCTGTTCATCGAACCGCCTCCCCTGTGAATCATCCTTAGTACGCGCGGGCAAACACGACGGTATGTTTCGCCTTCTCCCCGCACACGAGGCATTGCGTCCGGTGTTCCGGCACCTCAAACGGTATGTTCCGGGCGGTGGCCCCGGTTTCTTCCTTCACCTGATGCTCACAGGCGTCGGAGCCGCACCAGCCGGCCCAATAGAAGCCGCGCATCGTTTCCATGCCCGCCTTCAGCTCATCGAGCGAATCGACGGCGGCGAAGCGGCTTTCCATGAACGCCTTGGCGTCATCGTACATCTGCCGCTGGATTTCGTCCAGCATGAGCCGCACTTTTTCCACGATCCGGTCCTGGCTGACCGGGCGTTTCTCTCCGCTCACCCTGGACACGAGCACCGCTTGCCCGTTGTCCATATCCCGCGGCCCGATTTCGATCCGCAGCGGAACGCCGCGCATTTCGTATTCGTTGAATTTCCAGCCGGGGCTCACGTCGCTCCGGTCGTCCACCTTGACGCGGAACCCGGCTTTCTTCAATTCCGCGTACAGCTCGTCCACCCGCGCGATGACGCGCTCCCTTGCGGCCGCGGGGCCGATCGGGATCATGACGATCTGGGTCGGGGCCACCTTCGGCGGCAGCTTCAGCCCGCGGTCGTCGCCGTGCACCATGATCAGGGTGCCGATCAGCCGCGTGGAAACGCCCCAGGATGTCGTATGAACGTATTGCAGTTTGTTCTCCCGGTCCAGGTACTGGATCTCAAACGCCTTGGCGAAATTTTGCCCCATGTAGTGGGATGTGCCCGCCTGCACGGCGCGTCCGTCCCGCATCATCGCTTCGATGGAGAACGTCTCCACGGCGCCGGCAAACTTCTCGGAAGGCGTTTTGCGCCCGGCGATGACCGGGACGGCCAGCACGTTTTCCACGAAATCCCGGTAGATTTCCAACATCCGCATCGTTTCCGCCCGGGCGTCTTCCTCCGTCTCGTGGGCGGTGTGGCCTTCCTGCCACAGGAATTCGCTGGTGCGCAGGAACGGCAGCGTCCGCTTCTCCCAGCGCACGACGTTGGCCCACTGGTTGACGAGAACCGGCAGATCGCGGTAAGACTTGATCCATCGCGCGTACATGGTGCCGAACATCGTCTCGCTCGTCGGGCGGATGGCGAGGCGCTCTTCCAGCTTCTCCCCGCCGGCTTCCGTTACCCAGGGCAGCTCGGGGTTGAACCCTTCGACGTGCTCCTTCTCTTTCTGGAAAAAGCTTTCCGGGATAAAGACCGGAAAATAGGCATTGCGGTGCCCGGTTTCCTTGAATCGGGCGTCCAGTTCCCGCTGGATGAGCTCCCAGATTTCATAGCCGTCGGGCTTGAACACGATGCAGCCACGCACCGGCGCGTAGTCCATCAGGTCCGCCTTGCGGATCACGTCGAGATACCAACGGGAAAAATCTTCGCTTTGCGGCGTGATTTCCTTGACAAACTCTTTGTCCTGTTTGTTCGACATCACAAACCTCCTGGGCACCGTTCGTCGACAAATTTGTTAATTACATAAACGATTTTATGCATTAATCAATCCGGCTTGTCCGCGTTTGGCCAACCAACCGGAATGACGGCAAAATCCGCCGCGTTGCGGAAGTGTCCGGCCATCCCGCCAACGTCAACCCCTGAACAGCCGCAAAATGTCGTTGTAGGTCACCGCGAGCACAAGCACCATGAGCATGGCAAACCCGATGAAGTGGATGAGGCTTTCCCGGTTCGGATCGACCGGGCGCCCCCGCACCGCCTCGAGTCCGAGAAACATGAGCCGGCTTCCGTCCAACGCGGGAAACGGCAACAGGTTGAATATGCCGAGATAAAGGCTGAGCATGCCCGCCCACAGCACGAAACGGTCCATGCCGAGGGAAGCCACTTCCCCGCTCATCTGCACGATGCCGACGAATCCGGCCATGTCGTTCAGGCCGACCTGGAACGACACGAGCTGTTTCAGGCCGATGAAAATTTGTTTGGTGAAATCCCACATCAGTTTTCCGGAACCGGTCAGGCTTTCCAGGAACGTGGCCGGCCGGGTGGCCGGGCTGATCTGGACGCCGATTTTGCCGACGCCGTCCACCGTTTCGGGGGTAACCCGGATGACGAGCGGTTCGCCGTCCCGTTCGACGGTCCACATCATTTCCTTGCCGCCGCTCGCGGCAATCCGTTCCACCAGCCTGGCGGACTGGCCGCCGACCGTCTCCCCGTCAACGGCGATCACCACATCGCCGGCCGCGAGTCCCGCCCGCTCGGCCGGGGAACCCGCCACGATTTGCGTCAGCTGCAGCTTGTCGGGCACCACGATGCCGCTCATGAACATGAAGACGAAAAAGAGCAGCCAGGCAAGCACAAAATTCATCATCGGACCGGCAAAAATGGCCAGCGCCCGCCGCCCTACCGATTTGCCGCCGAATTGGCGGTCGAACGGGGCGATTTGCGTTTCCCTGCCGCGGGCGATGACGTGCGCATCCCGCGCCACCGGATACGACACCCGTTCTGCTCCGACGAGCATGGTAACGCGAAGGCTGCGTTCGAGGTCGATGGACTCCACTTCCCCGATGGTCGCGTCCTTGCGCGTATCCAGCAAATCCAGATACAGTTTGTCAACGGCACCGTCCCGGACGGATACGCCGATCGTCTGTCCCGGATTGATCGGGATGTTTTCCGGATCTTCCCCGGCCATCCTTACGAAACCGCCGATGGGAAACAGCCGCAGGGTGTAACGGGTTTCCCCCTTCTTGACGGAAAACAGACGCGGACCGAATCCGATGGCAAATTCGCGGACGAGAATGCCGACCCGCTTGGCGAAATAAAAATGTCCCCACTCATGGATGCCGATCAAGAGGAAAAACATCAGCAGTATGAGCAGGATGACCTCCGGCGTGTACATCCTTTTCGATCCTTCCATGCGGCCCGAACGGCCGCCGATTGTTTGGTTCTGTTCTAGATTACCATTATTCCGGCAGCCGATTCAAGAGAAGGAACATCATCCCGAAACGAGGGACAGGGCGGCTTCCCGGGCTTGCCGATCGGCCTCGAGCACAGCGCCGAGATCCGGATTTTGCTCGGTGCGATGGGCTTCCATCACCCGCTCGACGATTTCTTCGATTTGCAAAAAGCGGATTTTCCGCTGCAAAAACAGTTGGACGGCCGTCTCGTTGGCCGCGTTGAACACGGCGGGCAGCGTTCCGCCCGTGCGGCCGGCTTCATAGGCCAGCCGGAGCATCGGGAACCGGGCAACATCCGCCCGGCGAAAATGGAGCCGTCCGATTTCCGCCAAATCGAGACGCCGCGCCGGGTTGTCCAGCCGATCGGGCCAGGTGAGCGCGTATTGGATCGGAATGCGCATGTCCGGCGTTCCGAGCTGGGCCATGACGCTGCCGTCCGCAAATTGGACCATGGAATGGATGACGCTTTCGTCATGCAACAACACGTCAATGTCATCAAACGGGACGCCAAACAGCCAATGGGCTTCCATGACTTCCAGGCCTTTGTTCGCCAGCGTGGCCGAATCGATGGTCACTTTCGCCCCCATCGCCCAGTTCGGATGGCGGAGTGCCTCATCGGGCGTCACGTCCGTCAGCTCTTCCCGGCTCCGGTTGCGGAAGGCGCCGCCCGAAGCGGTCAGGATCAACTTGTCGATCGCCTCCCGCGGCTCCCCGTTCAGGCATTGGAAAATGGCCGAATGTTCGCTGTCAACGGGAATGATCGGCACGCCTTTGGCCGCCGCTTCCGCCATGACGAGGTGTCCCGCCGCCACCAGCGACTCCTTGTTCGCCAGCGCCACCGGGATGCCCGCTCCGACGGCCGCGAGGGTTGGCACGAGCCCGGCGGTGCCGACGATGGCGCTGACGACGATGTCCGCGCCCGCTTCGGCGGCGGCTTGCGCGAGGCCGGTTTCCCCCGCCGCCACCCGAATGCCGTCGGGCAGCCGCCGCTCCAGTTCCCCGGCCAGTTCTTCCCGGGCCACGGCCACCCATTTCGGGCGGAATTCCAAAGCTTGTTCAACGAGCAGGTCGATCCGGCTGCCGGAAGCGGCAAGGGCCACCGCTTCAAACCGGTCGGGATGATGGCGGATGACATCCAGCGTCTGCGTGCCGATGGAGCCCGTCGAGCCGAGCACCGAGATGCGTTTTTTCATGGCGGCCTCCTTTATAACCATCGTTCAAGAAACATCCAGACAAACGGAAACACGATCAACCAGCTGTCGCACCGGTCCAATACGCCGCCGTGCCCCGGCAAAATGCGGCCGGAATCTTTGACGCCGTAATGCCGCTTGTAGGCGGACTGGATCAGATCCCCGATCTGCGACAAAATCCCGATGGCCGCGCCAATGAGCGGCGCCCAGCGCGGGTCAACCGTCCCCGGCGCGAGAAAAGCGAACGCCGTCGCGGCAAAGACGGACAAGACGAGCCCGCCGACGGCGCCCTCCACCGTCTTGTTCGGGCTGATTTTCGGAATCAGCTTGTGTTTGCCGATCCAGGAGCCGACAAAATAGGCCCCCGCATCCGTCAGCCAGATGCAGGCAAAGATAAGCAACGAGATCAAAAACCCGTTCTCCGCCCAGCGGGAGAACGCCATGTAATGGAAGCCGGCGCCGATGTACAGCACGCCGAACAGGAGGGCAGCCGAACGGTCGATCGGCGTTCGGTTGTTGCCAAACACCATGCCGGCCATGATGAGCAGCATGATGAGCCACAGCCAATTCGCCGCGTCTCCGGGCAACACGAAATCGCCGCCCCGGTTCGGCCAAACCAGGGCAATGACGCCGAGGTAGCCGGCGACGGCAGGCCAATCGGACCGTTTCGTGCCGCTCATGCGCACCAGTTCGTCGAAGCCGATGAGCGCCATGACGAGCGCAAGCGTATGGAACGCGTATCCGCCGGCGGCCAGAACGGCGAGAAACCCGGCACCGGCCAGCACGCCGGTAAGGATGCGCTGTTTCATGTCGGTTCCCCCAATCTATACGGCGCCGAACCGCCGGTTGCGCATCTGGAACTGCGCGATCACCCCGTGAAAATGTTCGACGGTGAAATCCGGCCAGTACACGTCGACAAACGCCAATTCGGAATAGGCGATTTGCCATAGCATGAAATTGCTGATGCGCTGTTCCCCGCTCGTGCGGATGAGCAGGTCGGGGTCCGGCAAGCCCCCGGTCAGGAGTTCCCCGGAAAACCGTTCCTCGGTGATGTCGTCCACGGACAGCTTTCCGTCCCGCACCTGTTCGGCAATTTGCCGGATGCCTTGCAAAAGCTCTTTGCGCCCCCCGTAATTGAGGGCAAAATTCAGGATGAGTCCGGTGTTGTCCTTCGTCCGGTTCACCGCTTCCTCGACCGCGGCCAGCGTATGGTCCGGCAATCCTTCCTTCCAGCCCATCATGCGCACCTGCACGTTGTTGGCCATCAGCTCATCGATTTCCTGGCTCAAAAACTGGCCGGGCAGTTTCATCAAAAAATCGACTTCTTCTTTCGGGCGTTTCCAGTTTTCCGTTGAAAACGCATACATCGTCAAAATCCGGATGCCGAGATCACTGGCGGCTATGGCAATCCGCTTGACGGCCGCCATGCCGCTCCGGTGGCCGGCCACGCGGGGCAGGCCGCGTTCGCGCGCCCAACGGCCGTTCCCGTCCATGATGATCGCCACATGTTCCGGAATATTGGCGAGCGCCGGCCTGTCAGCCGGCGCATGGGTGTTGCCGCGTTTTTTCATCCATTCAAATCCGCCCATGGCATCCTCCGCTGGATGGATCGTCCGCCATCAGACTTCCATGATGTCTTTTTCTTTGGCGGTGATCAATTTGTCGACTTCGGCGATGTAGCGGTCGGTCAATTTCTGGACGTCATCCTGCGCGCGGCGGGATTCGTCCTCCGAAATTTCGCCTTTCTCCAGCTTCTTCAGTTCGTCGTTGGCATCCCGGCGCACGTTGCGGATGGCCACCTTGGCTTCCTCGCCGGATTTTCTCGCCAGTTTCACCAGCTCGGCCCGCCGTTCTTCCGTCAGCATCGGGACGGAGATGCGGATGACATGTCCGTCGTTCGACGGCGTGAGGCCGAGGTCCGATTTCATGATCGCCTTCTCGATGTCGTTCAGGACCGATTGGTCCCAGGGCTGAACCTGGATCGTCCGGGCATCCGGCGTGGTAATGCCGGCCAGTTGGTTGATCGGCGTCATCGTGCCGTAATACTCCACCTGGATGCGGTCCAGCAGGCTCGCGCTGGCCCGTCCCGCCCGAATCGCGGCCAAATCCCGTTTCAGCGCGGCAATGGCCTTTTCCATGCGCTCTTCCGCGTTTTTCTTGATCGTTTGGACCATGGAAAATTACTCTCCTTTCACGATCGTGCCGATTTTTTCACCGAGGACCGCCCGCTTGATGTTCCCTTTCTCCGTGATGGAGAACACGATGAGCGGAATGTTGTTGTCCATGCACAGCGAAGAGGCCGTCGAATCCATGACGCCGAGCCCCATGTTCAGCACTTCCATGTAAGTGAGCCTTTCGAATTTCTTGGCGCCGGCGTCCACCCGGGGATCGGCGGAATAAACGCCGTCCACCTTGTTCTTGGCCATCAGGATGACTTCCGCTTCGATTTCCGCCGCCCGGAGCGCGGCCGTCGTATCCGTCGAAAAGAACGGATTGCCGGTACCCGCCGCAAAAATGACGACGCGGCCTTTCTCCAGATGACGAATCGCCCGCCGCCGGATGTACGGTTCGGCCACCTGTTGCATTTCGATGGACGTCTGGACGCGGGTTGGCACCCCCATCTTTTCCAGGCCGTCCTGCAGCGCCAACGCGTTCATGACCGTCGCCAGCATGCCCATGTAATCGCTGGTGGCCCGGTCGATGCCCTTGGCGCTGCCCGAAATGCCGCGCCAAATGTTGCCGCCGCCGACCACGATGGCCACTTCGACGTTCATTTCCACCACTTCCCGCACCTGTTCGGCGATGGAAGCGATCATGTCGCCGTCGATGCCAAAACCTTGCCGTCCGGACAGCGCTTCGCCGCTCAGTTTGAGCACGACCCGCTTGTATTTGGGTTGGTTCATCGTCAACCGTTCCTCCCTCGCTCGTTGTACCCCGACTTCAGACCGCGTGTTACAAAGAAAGGAACACAATGTGTTCCTTTCCCGCCGGCCATCCGTTCGCCGCATGCGTCCGTTTAGCGTTTCATTTGGGCCATGACTTCTTCCGCGAAGTTCTCCTGTTTTTTCTCCAGACCTTCACCCAGTTCGAAACGGGCGAAACGGCGGATGGTGATGTTTTCGCCGATGGAGGCGATTTTTTCGCTCACCAGCTGGGCAATCGTCTTGTCCGGATCTTTGACGAAGGCTTGTTCCATCAGGCAGTTTTCTTCATAAAACTTGTTGATGCGGCCTTCCACCATTTTTTCGACGATTTTCTCCGGTTTTCCTTCATTCAGCGCCTGGGCCCGCAAAATTTCTTTTTCTTTCTCGATCACTTCGGCAGGCACTTCTTCCCGGGTCACGTATTGCGGGTTGCTGGCCGCGATGTGCATGGCGATGTCCCGCACGAATTCGCGGAATTCGCTGTTTTTGCCGACAAAGTCGGTTTCGCAGTTCACTTCCACGAGCACGCCGATTTTGCCGCCGCCGTGTATGTAGGATTCGACAGCGCCTTCGGTGGCGATGCGGCCCGCTTTCTTGGCTGCCGCGGACAGGCCCTTCTCCCGCAAAATTTCCACGGCACGGTTCATGTCGCCGCCGGCTTCTTCCAGCGCTTTCTTGCAATCGAGCATGCCTGCTCCGGTTTTTTCGCGAAGTTCTTTGACCATGGCTGCACTGACTGCCATTTTTCGTTCCCTCCAAATTCGAGACTGTGGTTGTTGGATTTCGGTTTTCTTTCTTGAAAAAAGGGTGGGAGCGGTTTGTTCAACCTTCAACCCACCCTTAAAGGCCGTATGGCGCTCGCGACGGTCAAGCGGTCGTTTGTTCGCCCTGATGCGCCTCGATAATGGCGTCGGCCATTTTCGAAGTGAGCAATTTGACGGCGCGAATGGCATCATCGTTGCCCGGAATGATGTAGTCGATCTCGTCCGGATCGCAGTTCGTGTCCACGATGGCGACGATCGGGATGCCGAGTTTGCGCGCTTCCTGAACGGCGATGCGCTCCTTGCGCGGATCGATCACGTACAGGGCGTCGGGCAGCTTCTTCATGTTCTTGATGCCGCCGAGGAACTTCTCGAGACGTTCCTTCTCCTTCTTGAGCAGGATGACTTCCTTCTTCGGCAACACGTCGAAGGTGCCGTCGGTTTCCATCCGCTCGAGTTCATGCAGGCGGTCGATCCGTTTGCGGATCGTCTGGAAGTTGGTCAGCGTGCCGCCGAGCCATCTTTGGTTGATGTAGAACATGCCGCAGCGTTCGGCTTCTTCCTTGACGGAATCCTGGGCTTGTTTCTTCGTGCCGACAAACAGCACCGTGCCGCCGTCCGCGGCGAGGGATTTGACGAAGTTGTACGCTTCTTCGACTTTCTTGACCGTCTTCTGCAGGTCAATGATGTAGATGCCGTTGCGTTCGGTGAAGATGTACTTCGCCATTTTGGGGTTCCAGCGACGCGTCTGGTGGCCGAAATGAACCCCGGCTTCGAGCAGTTGCTTCATGGAAATGACTGCCATTCGTGTTCTTCCTCCCTGATATGGTTTGGTCCTCCGCGCCTCGCATTTTCCGGACTTACCGGCAAAATTCGCCGGCAACCGGCCCGGAATTGAGCCGCGTGCGTTTTTGCACCGTCAAATACTATACCATAACCGCTTGCGGATGTGCAAGCAAATGCCGGATTCGGCTCTCTGGCGCCGGCACGGGCGCGCCGCAGGTTTGACGACGCGCACAGGAAAACCGGACTCGCGGGAGTCCGGTTGGTCATCTGCCGGATTTGAGGGTGATGGCATCGATCAAATCCGAAATTTCCGGTTTGAAGGCGAACGTGTACGTGCCGGCGCGGATTTTGACATCCAGCCCCCGCGCCTCCATCTCCTGCCGGTATGCGTCCAAATCGTCCACCAGCCCGGCGGCCTGAAGCATTCGCCCGACTTCGTCGCTGGACATGCCGGAGCGGATGTCGATCAGAAAAAAGTGGGGCATCACGTCGGATTGGACCGACGTGATGTCGGAAGCGGATCCGACGGAAGGTTGCCGCTCCGCGGAAGTTCCGCTTTCCTCCGCTTCCGTTCCGCTGCGGGCTTCACGGAGCAACGCATCCACTTCCTCCTGCGTGTACCACGTTTCCTTCGCATCGTGGAGAACAAGGCCGAGCAGGCTTGCGTCCTCCTCGAGCTGCGCCCGGTCGGGCAAATTGAACAATCCGGCCGCATTTCGGTCGCCCGGCGAACCGAGTCCCGCGGCCGCATTCATGAGTTGCAGCAGGATGGCCCCGATCATCAGCCCGGCTCCGAGACCGGTCAGAAACCGCTTGTCCCTAAGCACGGTGCTGTTCCTCCCGTTTCGCCAGCTGCAAAATCAGCATGACTTCCCCCTTATTCATGCCGCTTTTTTTGGCGATGTAATCCACCGATTTGCCGGCATCGTACAAGGCAAACAGTTCGCGGTAACGGCCGCGGATGCCCGCCGGCGAAGCCGCTTCCGCTTTCGCCTGGACTTCGTCCGGTTGTTGCGGCGCGCGTTCCGCTGCGGGGGGAATGACGGGGGCGTCCGCATCGGCGGGAACGTCCGTCTTTCGTTCTCCCACGGCTGAAGCGGCCGAGGCCCCTTCCTCCCGGGATTCCGCCGCCTGGCGTTTGCCGGCGGCCGTCCGGCGGTTTTTGCCGGGCGCCTCTCTCCCGTTGTCCGCGGGCCGTTCATCCGAATCGGCCGCTGCCGCCGTGTCCGGCGGCGGCGCAACATGGCCAAGCTGTTTTTCCAGTGCCTCCAGACGCCCGCCGAGACGGTGGATTTCCGCTTCCAAATCCCGGCGCCAGCCGTTCACGGTTTCCAACAGTTCCCGATTGTCTTCTTCCACAACGTCGGCAAACCTGTCCAGCGCCTCCTCGAAATCGGCCACGGACGTTCCGCTCTTGTCGGCGCTCCGGTTTTGCTGCAGGATGGCAAACACCATCACGGCGATGCCAAGCAGGACGACATAAACCCATGGTTCCATAACGTGTGCTCCCGTCGGTGCAAGAGTGTTTTACAAGGACAGATCTATGAATTTGCCTTTGAACGGATGTTTGGCCTCCCGCGGTTTGGCCTGTTCGTCGGCGTTTCCGCTTCCGTCTCCCGCCGACCTGCCGCCGGCCTGCCCGGAACCGCCCTTGTTGCCGTCGCCGTTGCGAATTTTCCCTTCCGACGGCTTCTCCGTCTGGTTGCTTCTCGTTCGCTCCAGTTCCTGCTGTTTCATCGCCTGCATGGCGGCGTCGAACTGGTCGCCGGCCGTTTTTTGCACCGATTGGGTTTGCAATTGGCTGGCATCCATCGACCGGGACATCGCAAGTTGCATGTCGATCGATTTCAGGGACATGCTCCATTCCTCCCCGTCAAATGGCGGAAGTCATGGCGATCTCGCCGTCCAGCATGCGGAACGTGACCCGGGAGGTGGTGTCTTTCACGAATCGGGTGTATCGGCCGATGACGATTTTGCAGCCGCTGAAGATGGTGTTGGTCACTTCCACCCTGGCGTTGCTGATGTCTTCCAGCGATTTTTCGATCTCCAGAATGCGTTCGCGAATGTCCGACATTTCCTGGTTCATTTGCGTCTGCGTCATGGCGAGGCGCGAACGGATGGCCGCCTTGTCGGGCGTCAGCTGGCCGGAGGCCGCCAGATGGTCAAGCAGCCGGAGCGCCTTGCTCGTCTTGTCGGAATTGTCGCCCAAATCCCGGAGCCTGGTGCGCAACAACGCCATCTCGTTGCGCAGTTCCGGCAGCACGCCCACTTCGAGCACCGTCGCCGTCGACGTCGAATTGCCGATGATGCGGGCCCGGATTTGTTCGCCGGCCTGGATGAGTCCGCCGACGATGAGCCCTTTGGCGCCCATGCATTCGACCATCTTTCCGGCACGGATGTTGGAATGCATGATGCTTTGCGTCACCGTAATGTTTTCGCCGGCTTCCACGTTGCCTTCCTGGATGAACGAACATTTGACGTTTTTGGCCGCCTTGACCAACCCTTTGCCCGTACCCATGATGCCGGCGGTAATTTCGATGGACCCGTCGCTGATCACTTCCGCGGCTTCCACGCCGCCGATGATCCGAATGTCACCGACTGCCCGCACCCGGAAGCCGGACAGCACGTTGCCGCGAATCACCACGTTGCCGACGAAATCGATGTTGCCGGTGCTGTAATCGACATCCCCGTTCACTTCGTAAACGGGAAACACGTTGATCTTGTCCCGTTCGGTAAACGTGACGAGGCCGTCGATGGCGGCATACAGCTTCATCTGTTCCTCGTCGATGACCACGTTTTTGCCGGGTTTCAGGCGCGCTTCCCGGCCTTTCCTGGCCGGGATCGGTTCCCCGGTTACCGCCCGTCCGTCTTGTCCGGAAGTCGCGGGAATCCGTTCGGCGATGAGTTGGCCCTTTTTGACGTTGTTCAGGGCGGCCACTTCCTTGAAGTCGACACGTCCGCCTTCCAATTCAAGCGGTTTCTTTTCGTTCTTTTCCTCAAAGAGGTAACGAATGGTTCCATCCTCACCGTCAACGGGGAGTATGCCGCTGGCAACCGTCACCTGATTGAAAATGAACTTGCGGGATTCCCTGGCGATTTGGGCGAGAGTCTCGATGTGAATGCCGAATCTGACCCCGTTCTGGCGCAAAAAGAGTTCCAGTTCGTCGACCGTACAGGAAAATTCGGCATCTTCGTGAAGGATTTGCAGTTTGGCGGTCATCCGGTCGTCCGAAATCAACACGTTCATATAGAAATCGAGCGGCATGCGGGCTTGCTGATTCATTCGGTTTCACCCCCCTGACCTTATACCACTATCCTTCAACGAAATTGGTGCGCTGTCAACAAGTTTGCTAGTTTTCCTGCAATAATTGATCCTTCGCATGCGCAAGCGCGTTTCGCAGCCTCATCATCGCCTTCGTATGCAACTGGGAGATGCGGGAAGGCGTAAGGGACATCACTTCCGCGATTTCTCCCAGGGTCAATTCCTCGTAATAAAAAAGGGTTACCACCGTTCGTTCTCTTTCCGTCAAACGCTCGATGGCCTGGGCCAAACATTCCTTCAAATACAACTCGTGAACTTTCCGTTCCGGGTTTTTCGCCTTGTCGTCCACCAGAAAGGAAAGCCTTGTGTCGGATTCGTCTTCTTTCAACGGGTCCTCGAGGGACACGATGCCGGCCAGGGTGATGTCTTGCTGCAGTTGCCCGAACTCGCGCTCGCTCATCTGCATGTAGGCCATCACTTCCCGGTCGGTGACGGTTCGCATGTGCGTTTGTTCCAGCGTCTGATACGCTTCTTCCAGTTTGCGGAATTTTTCCCTCACCGAACGGGGCACCCAGTCGTTTTGCCGGAGCCCGTCGATGATGGCGCCGCGGATGCGCCAGGTGGCGTACGTTTCAAACTGCAGCCCGCGGCCGTAATCGAATTTGTCGATGGCGTCGATCAGCCCCATGACGCCGAAACTGGTCAGATCGTCGCGGGACACGTTGCGGGGCAGGTTGCCCGCCATCTTGTTGACCACGTAGTCGATCAGCTTCAGGTGTTTTTCGACGAGCCTCTTTTTCGCTTCCGGATCGCCGTTTCGCTTGAAGGCCAGCCACAGGTCGTAATCTTTGTTGCGGACCGTTTGTTGCTCAGCCATACTTCACCTTCTTCAGTCCTCGGACATCCTTCTGACCGCCCGGGTCATCTGCTCGGGGCTCAGCTTGTCCCTGGACACCAGTTTTTCGGGCTGGAGCGGGACGAAATCGTCCGCTCCGGGCTCGCCCCCCGTGGGATTGGAAAGCATTTCCTGAAGCAAAGCCTTGTCGTCTGCAGGAGTCGTCAAATCGACGTTGCGGCCGGCCTCCGTCCCTTCTTCCGTCCGCTCGTCCGTCCGGAGCGCGATTCCCCACAGCCAGCGGACGGCATATACAGCCGCAAAGATGATGACAAAGGCGGTCAGGGAACGGATTGCGGTGGTCAATGCCGGATTTTTCGGCCAGGAAAGGCCAAGGGTCAACAAACCGGATGCCAGTGCGATGCAAAAGTTCCATTTCCAGTTGCCGATCATCGCCTAAATCCGTTTCACCCCCTGCTGCACGCTGCGTACGACGAGAACGCCGGTGGCACATTCAAATTCGATGGTTCGGCCGAAATTTTCGCCGGTGTCTTCCGCCACCAGCGGAATGCGGTACATGTCCAGCATTTTTTTGACGGCTTCCGCATTGCGAGGTCCGATCCGCATTGCCTCGCTTGCGACGAAGGAAAACATCTGGGCGCCTCCGGCCATTTTGGCGACGAGCCGGCCCGTTTCCGCCCCGAGTTCCTTCATGATCCGGATCAGTTCCGGAACGGCGGTGTCCGCGTATTTGGCGACATTGAACGGATGCTCCCGGGCAATTTCCGAAGCGGGCAGCATGATGTGGGCCATGCCGGACACGCCGGCGTGCGCGTCATGAAGCGTCAGGCCGATGCAGGAGCCGAGTCCCGTCGTGCGCAAAATCCCGCTTCTTCCGACCGTTGCCTTCAAATCCGCCATTCCGACTTTGATTACGGTCTCAGTGCTCATCAAACGGTACTCCCAGTGAAGCAAAAAGCTTGCTGAACGATTGCGGATCGGGTATGAACGTGAAATGGCCTTCTACGTCCAGTTCGCCTTCCAGGAACCTGGTGTATATGAGCAATGCCTTGTCCCCCGTCTGGCCGTATTCCATGACGCCGAAACTCAGGATCGCTCCCGTCATGTCGATGGCCAGTGCCGGTACCGTCGGTATGAGCGACATCCGGGTAAGATCCCCAAGGGATGAAAGATAGGAACTGACCATGATGTTGCCGATTTCCTGCAGGGCGGACATTTCCATTTCCGTGAACGATTCCGGATCATCCGTTTCGATGCCGACCAGCCGGCTGAGCATCTTTTTGGCGGAGGGCACGGACAGCATGAAAAACATGTTGCCGTGCACGTCGCCCAGCACGCGGAGAAAAACGGATACCACCACTTCCTCCGCCCCGCCGAGGCTTTCCGCCACTTCCGAAAATGGCACGATTTTGACGAGCGGCACCTTCATGTCCACCTGCTTGTCCAGCAGTTTGGCCAGTGCGGTGGCCGCGTTGCCGGCCCCGATGTTCCCGACTTCCCGCAAGACATCCAGTTGGAAATCGGCCATCCTTTTCAGGGGATCCACCGTCGGACAAACTCCTTTACTCGTAGATTTGCTCCAGCTGCACAATCTCGCTCCGGTTCAGCACCTCGGAAAGATTCAGCATGACCAGCAGCCGGTCGTCCGCCAGTTTGGCCACGCCGCGCAAATATTTCGCTTTGACGCCGCCCACCACTTCCGGCGGGTCGACGATGCTGTCCGCATCCAGATCAATGACATCGCTGGCCGCGTCGACGATCAGGCCGACTTCCAGGTTTTCCGCATTGACGATGATGATCCGCGTATCGTTCGTATACTCGGTTTCCTTCAACCCGAAACGGCCCCTCAGGTCGATGACCGGAACGACAACGCCTCGGAGGTTGATGACGCCCTTGACGAATTTCGGCGTTTTCGGCACCCGCGTCATCGGCATCATGCGTTCAATCGTTTTTACCTTGTCGACCTCCACCCCGTATTGCTCGGAACCGAGGTTGAACACGATCACTTTCAGCTCTTCACCCATTCGCAATCCCTCCTCGTATATTGGCAGCCGCCCGTCTCACTTGATCAGGGCGTTGGTGTCCAGGATGAGCGCAACCTGGCCGTCGCCGAGAATCGTGGCTCCCGAAATGGCGAACAGACCGGTCAGGTATTTGCCGAGCGGCTTCAGCACGATCTCCTGTTGGCCCAGCAGTTCGTCCACGGTGACGGCAACCTGCTTGTCCCCCTTGTGCACGATGACGACTTCGCATTCTTCGCGGGCAGCATCCGCCTCTCCCCTGGGGCATTCCAGCACTTCGCCCAGATCGAGCAGCGGGATGAGGCCGCTCCGGAAGTCCATCATCGTCTGGCCGTGCACGTTGCGGATGTTGGCCTTGCGCAGGATCGCCGTCTCCACGATGGAAGAAAGCGGCACCGCATATTTCTCCGGACCAACCCGGATCAGCATCGCCCCGATGATGGAAAGCGTCATCGGCAACTGGACGGAGAACGTCGTGCCGGTGCCGGGAGCGGACATCACGTGCACCCGGCCGCCGAGGGACTCGATCTTGTTTTTCACGACATCAAGCCCGACGCCCCTGCCGGAAATGTCGGACACCTGTTCCGCCGTGCTGAATCCGGATGCGAACAGGAATTGATACACTTCCTCGTCCGTCAGGGTTTCCGCCTTGTCCGGCGAAACGAGGCCGTTTTTGAGCGCCTTGTCCAACACTTTCCCGCGATCGATGCCGCGGCCGTCATCCTCGATTTCAATGAAGACGTGGTTGCCGCTGTGGTAAGCCCGCAGATGGATCGTGCCCGTTTCGGTTTTTCCGCTTTTGATTCGATCTTCCGGCGATTCAATGCCGTGGTCCACGGAGTTGCGCAACAGATGGACGAGGGGATCGCCGATTTCGTCGATGACGGTCCGGTCCAGTTCGGTGTCCGCTCCGGTGATGACCAGTTCCAGTTTTTTGTTCATCGACTTGGCCAGGTCGCGCACCATGCGGGGGAACCGGTTGAACACCGTCTCCACCGGCACCATGCGAAGCTTGAGCACGATGTTTTGCAAATCCGAGCTGACCCGCGCCATGTGCTCGACGGTTTCCGTCAGGGCGGCGTTGCGGATTTCGCCGGCAAGTTCCTCCAGGCGAACCCGGTCGATGAGCAGTTCGCTGAACAGGTTCATCAGATCGTCCAGCCGGTCGAGATCGACGCGGATCGTTCGGCCGAGGGCCGCTTGCTGCCGATTTCCGGCCGCGGAAGCGTCCGCCTTGGCGCCGGACGGCTGCCTCGACCCGGCATCGCGGCCGGATGCGGCTTTGGCGGCGGATTGCCGGCTGACAAGGGCAGCCAGCGCTTCCTTGTCGATCGTTTCGAGATCAACCCGTTCGATTTCGGAGATGCCCCGGATCAAATCGGCAATTTTGTCGCCGGGTTCCTTCGTTATGTAATAGAGTGAAAAGACGCGGTCGAATTGCTCCTGTTCGATTTCCTGCACGGAAGGCGACGATTTGGCAATTTCCCCGAGCCGTTCCAGGGCGTCGAACACCATGTAGGCACGGGCTGCCTTCATCACGCAATCTTCCCGGAGGGTGACGGTGATGCCATGCACGAAGTGGCCGGTGTCCAGCGACTGTTGCAGAACGGAATATTGGTATTGGTCCAGCGCCAATTCCGCGGCATTTATGCCCCGATTTTCCGCCGATGTCCGCGGGGAGACCTCCCCGCTCGCTGCCGCTTGCAGTTCGGCGACGGTGCCGGATACGTCCATTTGTCCCGTTCCGCCGTCGATGATATCCTGCACCATGTTTTCCAACGAGTCGAGACCTTTGAACAACAGGTCAAAGATGGCGGAGCTCATCGCCAGTTGCCCGTTTCTCACCCGATCCAGCACGTTTTCCATTTCGTGGGTGAGCGAGGACAGATCGGTAAAGCCCATGGTGGCGGACATGCCCTTCAGCGTGTGGGCGGAACGGAAAATGTCCTGCACGATGGACAGATCCTCCGGATTTTTCTCGAGCTTCAGCAAATTTTCGTTCAGGGCTTGCAGATGTTCTTTCGACTCGTCGATAAACATGGTGAGATATTGGTTGATTTCCATGCCAGACGCACCTCCTGCAGGCATTGTAAAAATAGCGATCGTCAGTTGATCAAGGCCGCCATTTTGCCGGGAATGTCATGCAGTTTGGCGACATGCTGCGCGGCTTGCAAGTCCACCGCGGCCCTTGGCATTCCGTACACGACACACGTCTCTTCGGATTCGGCGATGGTTGCGGCTCCGCTGTCCCTTAGCCGCCTGAGCCCCCGGGCTCCGTCCGCTCCCATGCCGGTCATGATCACCGCAACCCGCGTCAGCTCGGTGAACGGGACGAGGGAATCGAACAATACGTCCACCGACGGCCGATGGCCGTTCACCGCCGGATCGTCCGACAACCGGATCACGTAATCCCCCGTTGCCGTCTGGTGCAGCCTCATGTGGCGGCCGCCCGGTGCGATGTACGCCGTGCCCGGCAACGGCGTTTCCCCGTTTTCCGCCTCCCTGACCCGGATGGCGCACAGGGAATTGAGCCGGTCGGCAAGGGATTTCGTGAAGACGGGCGGCATGTGCTGCACGATCAGGATCGGCGCCGGAAAATCGGCGGGCAATGCGGACAGCACCGCTTGCAGCGCCCGCGGCCCTCCGGTTGACGTGCCGATCGCGGCCACTTTCCCGATCGGTCCGACCGGCGGCTGTCGCGACGGCCATCCTCTTTCCGGGCGGCTCGCATCCGGCGGCCGGGGAGCCGCGTTCAAGCGGGATGCGAGGGGCATCGAACGGGCCACGCGGGCCCTGACGGCCGCCTTGAGCTTGTCCAGCAATTGCCGTTTGACTTTATGAAGATCAAGGGAGATGGAACCCGAAGGTTTTTGCACGAAATCGACGGCCCCCAATTCGAGGGCGGCGATCGTTTCCCGCGTACCCGCATCCGTCAGGCTGCTGAGCATGACGACGGGGACCGGATGTTCCCGCATGATGATTTCCAAAGCCTTGAGGCCGTCCATCAGCGGCATTTCCACGTCCATGGTGACGACATCCGGGGCGAGTTCCCTGACTTTCCGCACCGCCTCTTCGCCGTTTCTGGCCGTGTCGATGACCTCGAATCCGGGATCTTCCGTGATCAGGTCGGTGATGATTTTGCGCATGAAGGCGGAGTCATCCACAACCAGGACTTTGTGCCGCGTCATCAGATCTCCTCCAGGATGCCAATCTCTCCAAGCTGCAGGAAACTCAGCGAATCAGGTTGAGCATGCGGGACAAGAATCCCTTGATGCCGGCCTGTTCCGCAGGAACGGAAACCGCTCCGCTTTGCCGGGCAAAACTCGCGGCGATCCGCTTCACGGAGCGGGTAGCCGGGCTGTGCGGATAGGCGATGCTGAACGGGATTTGTTTTTTGACTGCTTTGGGCACGTTCGGATCGTCTTCGATGCACCCGAGGAACGGAATGTCCAGATCGAGAAACTGTTTGGCCACCAGGCTGATCTTGTCGGCCGTGCGCCGGCCTTCGCTCCATTCCGCCACGCGGTTGACCACCAGTCGAAATTTGACGTCGGCGTCCATGCCGTGCACCATCTTGATGACCGCATAGGCGTCGGTGATGGCCGTCGGTTCCGGGGTGGTGACAACGATGGTTTCCTGTGCCGCTAGTATAAATTTCAACGTCTCTTTCGACAATCCTGCACCGGTGTCGAAAATGATGTAATCGACGTAACCGTTCAGCTCGTTGATCTGCCCGGTGAATTCGTCCAGGTCTTCTTCCGACAGCCGAAACAGTTCGCCGAAGCCGGACCCGCCGGAGATGAACTGCAAATCGTGCTGGCCTTTGCAGATAATGTCCCAGATCGTTTTTTGCCGCTTCAGCAGGTGATACAGGTTGTATTTCGGCGTCATGCCCATCAGGACGTCGATGTTCGAAAACCCGATGTCGACGTCGAAAATGAGGGTCCGGTGTCCGAGCGCCTGCAGGGACAGGGCAAAATTCAACGTGAAGTTGCTTTTTCCGACCCCTCCCTTTCCGCTCGTCACCGTAATGATCCGCGTGCTTCCCGCGGATTGTCTCCGCCCGTTCAGCAGGTCGCGGAGCGATTGCGCTTGGTCACTCATCGCCCGCCCCTCCCATGATCAGGTCGACGATGCGCCGTTCGTCCAGCTCGGCGATGTCATCCGGCACGTTCTGGCCGTCAGCCACGTACGTGCCGCGATATCCGTACTCATGGGCCACATTGAGGATGGAACCGTACGTATCGGTTTCGTCCAGCTTCGTGTACAGCACGTTGTCCAGCGCGATGCGCGAGAAATTGTCCATGACGGTCTTCATGTCGCGATATTTGGCGGACAGGCTGAGCACCAAAATCGTTTCGCTTTTGGCGCCGGTGCGAAGCATCGCATTCAACTCGGATACGAGCATCTCGTTCCGGTAATTTCGTCCCGCGGTATCCATGAAAATGAGGTCGCGGTCTTCCAGCGCCTTGAGCGCCTTGTTCATTTCCAGCGGCGAAAACACCACTTCAAGCGGAACGTTGAGGATGTCCGCGTAAGTCCGCAGTTGCTCCACGGCCGCAATCCGGTACGTGTCTGCGGTGATGAAACCGATTTTGCGGCCGTGCCGGAGCGCCTGTTCGGCGGCCAGCTTGGCGATGGTGGTCGTCTTGCCGACGCCCGTCGGGCCGACAAAATGCACGATTTTCGTGTCCGGCCGGATCGTTCTCGGCTTGTCCGGCAACAGCTTGTCCAGCAGGATTCGCCGCACCTTGTCCGCAGCTTCCCGCTCCGTCCACTCGCCGTCCGCCGGTTCCCGTTCCTGCAGCGCGCGCTCGAACACTTCGCGAATGAGGTCAGGCAACACTTCCTGTTCGATCAGCCGCTCTTCGATCGGCAGGAAAGCGGCCGGCCAGTTGCCGGTGGCGCCCGAAGCGCCCTGTACGGTCAGCTTGGCCAGCATTTCCTTCACTTGCCTCACTTCGCGCACGAGCAGGTCGCCGCGGACGGCATCCGTTTCCGGAACCGTCGCCGGCTGTTGCTGCCGGTACGCGTTGGCCGCGGCGGAGGGATGAACCGGACGGGCGGCGGCAGCGGCCGGCGGTACGTTGGCTGCAGCGGCAGGCGCCGCATCCTTCGCCGCGGCCGTCGCTGCGGCTGCGGGGGAACCCGGCGTTTTCGACGTCTCGTCGTTGGCGGCGATCACTTCGATGCGCTTTTTGCCAAACAGGCCGAAGAATCCTCCCGTACGAACCGGTTTCGTATCCAGGATGATCGCGTCTTTCCCCAAATCCGTGCGAATGCGCTGCAGGGCATCCGGTATGGAGTCCACCACGTAGCGTTTCACCCTCATAAGTTGACCACCCCGACACTTTGAATTTCAACGTTCGGTTCCAGTTCGTTGTAGGAGAGAACCGGCACGTCGTGCATGGAACGTTCCAGCAGCTGGCGCACGTACATCCGGATGGCGGGCGAAGCGAGAATGATCGGCTGGTTGCCCGTCTGGGCCAGTTTGTTCAGCTGTTCGCCGATCCGCTGGTAAAGCGTCTGGGCGGACACGGGATCCAGCGCCAGATAGGAACCGTGGTCGGTTTGCTGCACGCTTTCCGATATTTTCTTTTCCGCCGTCGGTCCGACGGTGATGACGCGCAGAGGGCCTCCCCCGGAAACATATTGCTGGGTGATTTGCCGCGACAGCGCCTGGCGCACGTATTCCGTGAGCACATCCGGATCCTTCGTGTAACCGGCGTAGTCGGCCAGCGCCTCGAAGATCGTCACCAGGTCGCGGATCGAAATTTTCTCCTTGAGCAGCTTGGCCAGCACTTTCTGCACTTCGCCGATGTTCAGCTGGTTCGGGATGAGCTCCTCGACCAGTGCCGGATAATGCTCCCGGAGATTGTCGACGAGCGCCTTCGTTTCCTGCCGGCCGAGCAGCTCGTGGGCATGGCGGCGGATCACTTCGGTCAGATGGGTGGCCACGACGCTCGGCGGATCCACGACGGTATAGCCCGCCAGTTCGGCCCTTTCCTTCATCCGCTCGTCAATCCAGAGAGCCGGGAGCTGGAACGCGGGTTCGACCGTCTCGATGCCGGTGATCGAATCGTCTTCAAATCCCGGACTCATGGCCAGGTAATGGTTGAGCAGCAATTCGCCGCGGGCCACGGTGTTGCCCTTGATCTTGATGACGTATTCGTTCGGCTTGAGCTGGATGTTGTCGCGGATCCGGATGACCGGGACGACGATGCCGAGCTCCAGCGCACATTGGCGCCGGATCATGATGATCCGGTCCAGCAGGTCGCCGCCCTGGCTCGTGTCGGCCAGCGGAATGAGCCCGTAGCCGAACTCGAATTCGATCGGGTCCACGTTCAGCAGGCTGACGACGCTTTCCGGACTGCGCACTTCCTCGATCTGCGATTCTTCGGCCAGCTGCTGGGTTTCGGCTTCCTTCGACTGCTGCAGTTTCTGGATCCGGTATCCCCCGTAAGCGAGCAGCCCGCCGATGGGCAGCGCGAGCACGGGGCCGATCGGCGTGAACAGGCCGAGGGCAACGATCGTGCCGGCCACGATGTACAGCATTTTCGGAAAGCGAAGCAGCTGTCCGGTCAAATCTTCCGCCAGATTGTTTTCGGAGGCGGCGCGGGTCACCACCATGCCCATCGAAGTCGAGATGAGCAGCGCCGGAATCTGGCTGACCAGCCCGTCGCCGATCGTCAGGATCGAATAGCGCTGCAATGATTCAGGGACGGTCATGTCGTGGATGATGACGCCCATGACGAGGCCGCCGACGATGTTGATCAGCACGATGAAAATGCCGGCGATGGCATCCCCTTTGATGAATTTGCTGGCACCGTCCATCGCGCCGTAGAAATCCGCTTCCCGCTCGATTTTTTTCCGGCGCTCGCGGGCTTCCTCTTCCGTGATGAGCCCCGAGTTCAGGTCACCGTCGATGCTCATCTGCTTGCCGGGCATGGCGTCCAACATGAAACGGGCCGACACTTCCGCCACCCGTTCCGAACCTTTCGTGATGACAATGAACTGGACGACCACGAGAATGAGGAAGATGACGAAACCGACGGCGAGCTCTCCGCCGGCGACGAAATTGCCGAACGTTTCCACCACGCGGCCGGCTTCCGCTTTCGTCAAAATGTTCCGCGTCGTCGACACGTTCAGCGCCAGGCGGAACAGCGTGGTGACGAGCAGCAGCGTCGGCAGGACGGAAAATTCGAGCGCATCCTTCGTGTTCATGGACACGAGGATGACGGCGAGGGATATCGATATGTTGACAAGCAGAAGAAAATCAAGCAGGGGCAGCGGTATGGGCACGATCATCATCAGCACGATGCCGATGATCCCGATGAGTACGACCAGATCCTTGATTTTCATCCGCCGATCTCCTCCCCTTTCGTGATGGGCCGTGCCGGATCAGGTCACACCTTGCGTTTGATCCGGTAAACGTAAGCCAGCACTTCGGCCACGGCCTGAAACAGTTCCGCAGGAACGAAACCGCCAATCTCCACTTTATCGTAAAGCGCTCTTGCGAGCGGTTTGTTTTCCATGATCACGATGTCGTGTTCCCGGGCGACTTCGCGAATTCGCAAAGCCACCAGGTCCGCCCCCTTGGCGATGACCTGGGGCGCGTCCATTTCCGAAGCTTCGTAACGCAAGGCGACGGCGTAATGCGTCGGGTTTGTGATGACCACGTCCGCCTTCGGCACTTCCTGCATCATCCGGCGCAGCGCCATCCGGCGCTGCTTGTCGCGGATGCGGCTTTTGATGAGCGGATCGCCTTCCGTCAGCTTGTGTTCGTCTTTGATGTCCTGTTTCGACATCCTTAACCCCTTTAAATATTCATAACGTTGATAAATGTAATCCAAGACGGCCAGCACGATGAGCGCCGCCCCGATTTTCAGGCCAAGATTCAGCGTTATCGACGCGGCATACCCGAACAGGTCCTCCACCGGCAGACCACCCAGCGCGAGCAGGCTGTCTTTCTCCGCCATCAACGTGATGTAGGCGATGTAACCGATGATGAGAAACTGGAAGATCGATTTGGCCAGATTGACCAGCGAACGAAGCGAAAAAATGCGTTTGAATCCCTTGATCGGATCCAGCTTGTTCAGTTTCGGAACGAGCGGGTCACCCGCAAACAGAAAGCCGACCTGCACGTAATTGACCGCCAGCGCCATCAGGAAGGAAGCGAGCATGATCGGCGCCAGCATCAGCATCCCTCGGAGCGCCAGGTCGGAGAAGATCCGCATGGCCGACTCCGCCGTGACCTCCATCCGCATGTACTCGGAGAAAGCCGCCGTGAACAAACCGTAGAAGCCGTTTTTCAGGCTGCCTCCAAACATCATGAGCACGAGCAGAACCGCAATGAGAATGAACGCTTTGGGCAGCTCGGCGCTTTTGGCCACCTGCCCCTTGCGTCTCGCCTCATTCCGCTTTCTGGGGGTTGCGGGTTCCGTCTTTTCCTGGGCAAACCATTGCAGATCAAGGCGCAGACCGGAAACCGGCATCGCCCATCCATCCCCTTTCACCCGACCGACAGGATGTTCAGCAGCTGCTCCATGTACCGGAACATTTCGGAAAACAGGTTCCGGAACAACACCGTCAGCCCGGATACGGTCAGGAACAAAATGCCGAACCCGACAATGATTTTCAGCGGCAAACCGACAACGAAAATGTGCAGCTGCGGCACCGCTTTGGCGAGGATGCCGAGGGCCACGTCCACCAGAAACATGGAAACGACGACCGGAGCGGCCATCTGGAACGCCATGTAGAACATGCGGGCCAGGGAATCCAGCAAAAACGTAGACACCGAACCGTCCGCGATGCGGGCAAAAACCCCTCCGTCGAGCGGAACCCATTCGTAGCTGTGCATCAAGGCCGTCAGCAAATAATGGTGGCCGTTCAACCCGAGAAACACCAGCATGCCGATGAAAAACTTGAAATTGCCGACGATCGGAGCATGGGCCCCGGTGAGCGGATCGACCACGTTGGCCATGCCAAGGCCGATCATGTGATCAATGAACGCGCCGGCCACCTGGACGGCGGTAAAAAACAGGTACGCCACAAAACCGAGCAACAGGCCGATCAAAATTTCCTGCACGATCAAATATACATAGTTGCCCTGCGGAACCGGCGCCTGCCACCCTCCCAATGCGGAATACACGAGCAGGCTGATGTAAAAGGCAAGTCCGATTTTGAGGGCAGCCGGAATGTTTTGAAAGGAAAAGACCGGCGAAACCACAAGAAACGAGCTCATTCGACAAAAAACCAGCAAAAAAACGGGCAACAACTGCTCCAGGATTGCCACTGCCGCCAGCCGCCCCTACCCGACGAACCGGTACAAATTTTCAAAAATGCGGGAAGCGAAGTTCACGAGCGTGTTCAGGATCCACGGGCCGAAAACGAGGACTGCAAGAAGGATGGCCACGATTTTCGGCACGAAGGCCAGCGTTTGCTCCTGAATTTGCGTCGTCGCCTGCAGGATGCTGACCACAAGCCCGACTACGAGGCCGGACAACAGAAGCGGTCCGGCAGCCTTGAGCACCGTATATATGGCTTGTCCGGCGATGCCGATGATCATCTCAGCGCTCATGGATGTCCCCTTCCTTCCCACCGGCTTGATCAAAAGCTGAGCAACAGCGACTTGACGACAAGATGCCAACCGTCCACCAGGATGAACAGCAAAATTTTGAACGGAAGTGAAATCATGACCGGCGGCAGCATCATCATGCCCATTGCCATCAGCACGCTGGCCACCACCATGTCAATGACCAGGAACGGGATGAAAATCATGAACCCCATCTGGAACGCGGTTTTGAGTTCGCTGATGGCGAAAGCCGGAACGAGAGCCGAAAGCGGAATGTCCTGAACGCTTTGCGGGCGTTCGGCACCGGCGTAATCGAGAAACAGGAGCAAATCTTTCTCCCGGGTATGTTTGGCCATGAATTCCTTGATCGGAATCGCTGCCTGGCTGAGCGCCTCCTGTTGGGTGATCTGGCCGTCAAGAAACGGCTGAAGCGCCGTCTCGTTCACGGCCGACAGCGTCGGCGCCATCACGAACATCGTCATGAACAGTGCGAGGCCAATGATGACCTGGTTGGGCGGCATTTGCTGGGTAGCCAGGGCGGTCCGGACAAAACCGAGCACGATGATGATCCGCGTGAAACAGGTCATCATGATCAGAATGGCCGGAGCCAGGCTGAGCACCGTCAAGAGCAGGACGATGGTCACCGTGTTCCCGACGGCTGCCGGTTCATCGGACAAGTTGATGCCGGGAAGTTCCAGGTCCGCCGCGAATGCCGGCGTTACCCAGAATGCCGACGGTGCCAAAACGCCGATCAATATGGTGATGGTGAGTCGAATTCCCTTGTTCATGGCCGTCTACCGTCCGCTTCTTCTTCCGCCAATCGTTCCTTCAATTTGCCGCTGCGCGTGCCGAGCTCCCGGATGCGGGTATTGAGCAGTTCCTGGAATCGGGCATGCTCCAATTCCTCTTCTTCCATCGTGCCGCTTCCGCGCCGTTTTCCCGCCGAAAGCCCGTCGCGCAGGGCGGACAGCCACCTGGCGCCCGAAAAAACGGGTGCCGGCGCAAGGGAATCGAGGATTTCGCGGATTTCGGCTTCATCGTCAATCGTGTCCAGCAGGCGAATGTCGTTGCCGACACCGATGACGTACAGCTTTTCGCCGACTTGCACCAACTGCACCGACTTGTGCTGCCCCACGCCGATGCCGCCCAGGTGCCGGATGGCGCCGGCCCGGCTCCAAAACTGGTTGCGCGAGGCGAGAAACCGGATCAGCAGGATGATGAGCACGATGATCAGCGCCAGCGTCAAAATGACGGCCACGAGACTGCCGATTCCGCTGCCCGAAGACCATTCTTCCGCCTGTGCGGCCACCGCCGTCAAAACCGGATATGGCCGCAACGATCCCGTCAACATGGACATCGCTTATCCCAGCGTCTTCTTGATGGCTTCGATGACCCGATCCGCCTGGAACGGTTTGACGATAAAGTCTTTGGCACCCGCCTGGATGGCGTCGATGACCATCGCCTGCTGGCCCATGGCCGAGCACATGATGACCTTGGCGTTCGGATCGATTTTCTTGATTTCGCGGAGCGCCGTGATGCCGTCCATTTCCGGCATGGTGATATCCATCGTCACCAATTCCGGATTCAGTTCCTTGTATTTTTCGATGGCCTGTAATCCATCATTCGCCTCGCCGACGACTTCGTATCCGTTCTTCATCAGGATGTCCTTGATCATCATGCGCATGAATGCCGCGTCGTCAACGATAAGGATTTTGTTTGCCATCTCACAGTCCTCCTAGTACAGGGTTCATTTGATTTTTTCAATACGATCCCATTGGCTGACGATGTCCGTCACCCGAACGCCAAAGTTTTCATCGATGACGACGACTTCCCCTTTGGCGATCAGCTTGTTGTTCACCAGGATGTCCACCGGTTCACCGGCCAGTTTGTCCAGCTCGATGATGGAGCCCTGGGTAAGCTCGAGAATGCTTTTGATCGTCCGCTGCGTGCGACCGAGTTCGACGGTCACTTTCAGCGGAATGTCCAGCAGCAGATCCAGATTGCCGGGTTCTCCCTGGGCGTAACCGGGTTCGGAGAAACCGGAGAATTGCACCGGCTGAACGTTGACATTCCGGTTGACGTTGGACGGACCGGCGTCATGCATCGGCGGCATGCCGTGCGCTCCGTATCCGGTTGCCCTGGGTGCGGGTGCCGGCGGTACGGACGGACCCGGTTGCGGAGGCGGCGGCGTGTAGGCCTGTGCGCCGTGCATCGCCTGCGGCGCGGGTTCCGGTTGCCGGACGGGTTCCGGGGCCGGTTTGGCGGCTGCCGGCGGTTCCGGTTCGGCCGCCGAACCTCCGCCGATCAGCATGGCCACCATCTCTTTGGCGAACGGAATCGGCAACAGCTGCATGATCGTGGAATCGATCAATGTGCCGATGGTCAGCCGGAACGAGATTTTGACGTAATGGTCGTAATCTTGCAACGGCTCCGTACCCTTGTTCGCCGATACGTCGAAGATGCCGATGCCCGGAGGAGAGATGTTGACGAACCGGTTGAAGATCGTCGACATGCTCGTGGCGGCGGATCCCATCATCTGGTTCATCGCTTCCTGGACGGCGCTCAGGTGGATTTCGCTCAAATCCCCTCCGACGTTCGTGCCGTCGCCGCCGAGCATCAAATCCGCGATCACTTGCGCATCAACGGTTTTGATCACCAGCAGGTTGATGCCCTGGAAGCCTTCGATGTAATTCACGCTGATGGCCACGTGGGGCATCGGGAATTCTTCCTTCAGCTGGCTTTTCGGGATCGTGGTCACCTGCGGCGTGGTGATTTCCACCTTTTGGCCGAGAAGCGTGGAAAGGGCCGTGGCGGCGCTGCCGAAGGAAATGTTGCCGATTTCGCCGATGGCGTCCTTCTCCATGTCGCTGAGCCCGTTCGGTTCATCCGCCCCGGCGTATACCGGTTCGGCTCCGGCAGTCACGTCTTCGGATGTCTGCCGCAGCAGCGCATCGATTTCTTCCTGGGTCAGATAGTCCCTATTGCTGCTCATCCTCTTCCTCAACTCCTTCGTGCAAAATATCGGTAATCCGGACGGCCATTTTTCCCCGCATGGAACCGGGTATGCCCAAAAACTTCAACTTGTCGCCCACCTTGACGGAAAGCTTTTCTTCCGTCCGTTTGTTGAGCGCGATGACGTCGCCGACGGACAGGTTCAACAGCTCGTTTACCGTAATCGTGGATTCACCGAGTTCCACCGTCACCGGAAGCTTGGCCACGTGCATCCGTTTCTCAAGCGCCTTGACTTCGTCCGGCGCCCGCTGCTTCTTCTGGGAAACGAACCAATGGTGCACCGACAGCCGGGGCATGATCGGTTCCAGCACGACGTGGGGGATACAAAGGTTGATCATGCCCGTCGTTTCGCCGATCTTGGTGCTCATGGAGATGAGCGCGATGGTCTCGTTGGGTGACACCAGCTGCAAAAACTGCGGGTTCGTCTCCAGTGTCACGAGCCGCGGCGAAAGTTCGGCGACGGATCGCCACGCTTCCTGGAAGCTGTCGAACATGCGGCTGAAAATGCGCTCCATGACCACCGTCTCGATTTCCGTCAACGCGCTGATTTTGTTGGGCGAATTGCCCACGCCGCCGAGCAGTCGGTCCAACATGGCATACGCCACGTTCGGATGGACTTCGAGCACCATGCGGCCCTCCAGCGGTTCCGCTTCGAACACGTTCAGGATGGTCATTTTCGGCACCGACCGAATGAACTCGTCGTAAGGCAACTGGTCTACGCTGACGACGTTGATCTGCACGAAGGTTCTCAGCTGGGCGGAAAAATAGGTGGTCAGAAACCGCGCGAAGTTTTCGTGGATCCGCGAAAGGCTGCGGATGTGGTCCTTGGAAAACCGGGTCGCCCGCTTGAAATCGTAGGAGCGGATCCGTTTCGCGGATTCTTCCCGTTTGAGCTCTTCCGCGTCCATCTCACCCGAAGAAAGGGCCGCCAGCAACGCGTCTATCTCGTTTTGGGACAGTACATCGACCAAAAGGATTCACCCCCGCAGCATCAGGAAATGACCAACGCCGTGATGTTCACCTGGCGAACTGCGCCTTCATCCAATTGCTGATTGATTTTGTTCATGAGCGTCGTGCCGAGGTTGTCAATCCCGACGCTTCCCCTGACGTCGTCGGGTGAAAGATCCGCCAACGTCTGGTTGATGATCGCCCGCACCTTGAATTCCTTCAGCGTGAACTCTTCCTTGACATTCTCGTTGCTCAATTCAAAAGCGAAACTGACTTTGATGAAGTCGCCGGTTGCCAGATTGGTCAGCACATCGTTGATTTCGACGGTGAGTTCCCTGATTTTCTCGGGCGGCATGCTGCTTCCCTGGACGCCTTCCACCCGCTGGCGGGCGAGTTCTCCCGGACTTGCGCCCGGTACGGCGAACAGATTGTTCCAGATCAGAAAAGCGGCTACCACGATCAGGGTGATGACAACAAATATCATGATAACCCAAGGCAGCATCTTTTTTAACACTAGAATTCCTCCGGTCCTTCCGCAGTTTGGGCTTTGACGGCCAGGCGGATCGATCCGATGCTTTGCATGTACGCCTTGACCAGATCGGATACTTCCTGTGCTGTCTCGCGCACGATCATTTTTTTGCCGGTGGTGAGAGTGACGATCGTGTCCGGTTTTTGCTCGACGCTCTCGATCAACAAGGCGTTGATGTACAGCTGTTCCCCGTTCAGTCTGGTGACCTTGATCAAGCGGGTCACCTCCTCCCAGGCGCGGCGGGAAGGCCGGCAGCGTCAACCGGCCTTCCTTCCGTCGCCGTCAATCAAACGTCAGATGACAGTCAAGGATTACCGTTTCAGGTTGACGACTTCCTGCAAAATTTCGTCGGACGTGGTGATGATGCGGGAATTCGCCTGGAAGCCGCGTTGGGCAACGATCATTTCGGTAAATTCCGTCGTCAAATCCACGTTGGACATTTCCAACTGGCCGGAGATGATCGTGCCGGTGCCAAGTTCGGGATCGCCGGCCTGTCCGAGCTCCAGTTCCCCTTCCGGGTTTGCATTGGTCGTCATCTGGTACAGGTTGCCCCCGATTTTTTCCAGGCCCGCAGGGTTGGTCACTTTCACCACCCCGATGAAAATGCCGGTGTTTTCCGTCGTGCCGTCGGCCAGGATGGAAATGATTTCACCGGTGGCGGAAATCCGGAACGCCGTGATGTCTTCATCCAGCACGATCGGATCGCCGTCCGAACTGAGCACCCGCATGCCGTCGCCGTTCACCAGCTGCCCGATGGCGTCCACCGTGAAATTCCCGGCCCGGGTCAGGTACGGAACTTCCTGGTCTTCGTTGGCGATGACCGCGAAAAATCCGTCGCCGTTGATGCGCAGGTCCGTCGCCACGTTGGTCGTCATGGCGCTGCCTGCCGTATGGATCGTGTCGATGGCCATCACGGCGGATCCGAGCCCGACCTGTTGCGGGTTGATGCCGCCGACGCCGTCCACGGGCGCCGTCACGCCGGAAATCGTCTGGCTCAGAATGTCGCTGAACATGACCCTGCTTGCCTTGAATCCGATGGTATTGACGTTGGCAATGTTGTTGCCGATGACGTCGAGTTTCGTTTGAAAACCTTTCATTCCGGAAATGCCGGAATACATGGATCTCAACATGTACCGTGAAACCTCCTCACGAAATGGATCCTGCACGTTCGCGTCCGGCTGCCGCTTCCGTCGATCCGCGGCAGGAGGCCTCCTGTAAGGGCCAGCCTCTGTCCGGTGATCCGGTTGTTATTGGACGATGACCGCGCTGTCGATTTGCGTAAAGACATTGTCTTTCATCTGGTTGCCGTCCAGCGCCGTCACGACGGTCCGGTTTTTCACGTTGACGATGAGCGCCACGTCGGGAAACAGGATGAGCGATTCCCTTGCGCCCTTCGACTCGGCTTTGCTGATCGCCGATTCCAGCTTCGCCATCTTGTCCTCGCCCCAGTGGATGCCCCTTTGCTGCAACCGGGTTTCGGCATGATGGCTGAACCGGATCAGCTTTTCGCTGAGCACGTTCCGGAAGGACGGTTGATCCTGACGGACCGCTTCACCGGTCGATTGGACGTTCCGCAGCGCGCCGCGCGAAACGGGCGTCATCTGCAGATTGCCGATGCGGATCGTGTCCGTCATGCGTCTTCACCTTCCCCTTCGTCATCCGGCGAAGAGCCGTTCCCCAGGGTTACGGAAATGATGTCCTCGATCGGGATTTTCCGGCCGCCGGAAACGACGTGCAGCTTGCCGTCCGAAACCACGATCGCTTCCACGATACCCGTACTCACTTCCACCGTCCCGTCGGGTTTGAGCGTCTGCCAGCCGATCTGCTTGCCGATCATCGACGAATACAGTCCCAGGGAATTGGACAGGTTGTTCATCGCATCCGCGATGTTCATCATTTGCTCCAGCGAGGAGAACTGCGCCATCTGGGCGATGAATTCCGTGTCCTGCACCGGTTCCAGCGGGTTCTGGTTCTGGATCTGGGCGACCAGGATTTTCAAAAACTCGTTTTTCCCCAATTTGCCGTCCGCACTTCCCGATGCGGCGGGTTTGTTCACGGCCGAATAATTGGGCCAAATGTTCGATGTGGGAATGGCATTGTCCGCCATCCGAACGTTCACCTCCGATCACGAATCATCGTTTGCCGGTTATCCCGCCTTGCTAGGCGGTGGCATGGAAGGTGCTCCCGTAACGATAGAGCATTTCCCCTCCGTAGGATTCGTCGGCATCAAGCAGGAGCTCGAAGGATTCGGCTTCGATGGAAGCTTCCCTCGACCCGTTCTGCCGCCGCTCCTGATTTCCGGCTTGCCTTCCGCGATCGTCCTGGAAGTGCCCGCTCGCCGGACCGCCCGCCTGCTGTTGCGACACGACCAGCCGGTCCACCTGCAGTCCCTGCTGTTCCAGCGCGGCGCGCAACATCGGCAGCTGCAATTCCAGCATTCCCCTCGCTCCCGCATTTTCCGCGGTGAACTCGGCGGTGACCATGCCATTTGCCACGGAAATTTTCACGTCAAGCTGGCCGAGGTGTTCCGGCACCAGGGAAATTTTCGCTTCCGATACGATTCCGGTCCGGGTGACGGTAAATTGTCTGACCACGAAATCGGCCATTTCTTCCGCAAACTGCCGTGCGTTCATCACGGCCGTCTGTGCGCCGGGTTGCCGGATTTGAATGTCGGCTGCCCTGTCGGATACCGCCTGTCCGGTGAAGGCTGCGGCCGGCAACGGATTGCCCTCCGACGGGTTCACGGCCTGGGTTGGAACGTTCGTCTCCCGCGTCTGTGCGGCTTCGGCCGTTGAGACGGCTCCGTCCGTCGTTTCAGCAGCCTTGAGCGCCGCGTTCGGGTTCATGTGAACCAACCGGTCGAGCAATTGGCGGCTTGCCGAATCGTCCGTCTTGACGGCCGTCTCGAGAACCCGGAACACCGTTTGCCCGTTTCCATCCGCCGGCTGCGGTTTGGAAACCGCCTGTCCCTGCGCCTGCTCCGGCCGAATCGGGGCCGTCGCGTTTTCCGGCGCCGCCGCGGCCGTCTTCAGCGCCGCATCTCCCTTGACGCCTTGAAGCAGCGGCATCTTCCCGGCGAGGGCGTCAAGAACGCCTTGCAGTTTGTGCGCCGCCGTTTCGGCCGCCGCGTCCGCTTCCCCCGAAGCGAGCCGGTCCGCAAGGCGGATCAGAATCGTCTGGATCAACCCGCCCGTCGTTTCTCCACCAGCTTCGGCAGACGGGACCGTTACCGCCGGATCCGTCGAAACGGGCGACAGCAACAGGGCCATCGCTTCCGCAAGCCATTCGGCAAACAGCGGCTCTTCCAGAAGCCGGTCGGTCAATCCCCCGTCCGCATCCAGCGCGGCAAGCAGCTGCCCGACAAGGGCCGAAAGCCCCTCCGACCCGGATTGTCCGGAAAGAAGCGCGGCAAGAAGATTCGCGGGAACCATGCCGGATGCGGGTGCGGATTCCCCTGATGCTTGCACAAGGGTCGTCCCCTGGCCGGCGCCATCCGCTCCGGCTGCCTGTTGCAACAGGCGGACGAACATTCTGCCGCTTTCCGGATCGGTCATCCGCGCAGCCGGGCGAACGGCCTGTCCGGCAACGTCTGCCGTCGTCTGCGCCTGCAATTGCATGACGAGTGCATTCATTTCGTTTCACCTCCTTTCAAGTACGGTTCGTTTATGGACATCACCGCCCGCCGAGCTGGTCGGCGATGGCGGCGGCATCCGCCGGTGAAGTTTCGGCGATGGCGGCAAGCACCCGGGAACGGGCCTGCTCCGTCATCGCCACGAGCACGTCGATGGCTCTGGTGCTGTTTTGCTTTTTCAATTCCAGGAGGATTTTCGCCGCGCTCGCGGGCTCCATGGCGGCGAAGGTGTCGGCAAGCTGTGCGGCGGTCAACCGGCTTGCGGGCTCCACGCCCGTGTTTGCTCCGGCGTCGCTTGCCCGGCGCTCAAATTCCGCCCAGCTGGCTTCCGACAAATCCTTCAGCTGGAGGGACGCCGCAGCGGCGGTTTCCGGATCCATCCGGGCGAGGATGTCGCCTCGTTCATCCGCGCTCATCTCATACAGGATGAGCACCATCTCCGGCAGCGTCATCTGTTCCAGAATGGAAGCCGCCTTGCGGGCCGACATGCCGGCATACATGTTGGCCAGCGATTTCAGCCTGGCCCGGTATGCCTGCCGGTCTTCTTCTTCCTGTTCCCGGCCGAGCACCAGTTGCTCGACGTTGTCTTCCAGCGACGCGTATGCCTGTTCCCTGGCCGCCAAATCGCTCTGCAGCCGCGCGATCTCGGCGGTTTTCCCCGCCAGTTCCGCCTCGAGCTCGGCCAGCCGTTCGTCCTGTGCCAATGCGGCGTTGACGGGATTGACGAACGTTGGTTCCGGATCGTCTTCGGGAACGAACGATTTGACGACGGGGATGTTTCTGCCGATGTTTGTCAGGGCGCCTTTGACGTCGTAATCGAACAAGGTCAACAACACGCCGAGGAGCACCAAGGCGAACAAAACCGGAAGCAGGATGATGTACAGGAATCGTTCCAATGCGCTGTATTCTTGTTTTTCTGCGTCTGTTTTTGCCATCGGGACCTTGCTCCCTCCCGCCTGTTAGTTCGATTCCGCCCGCATGGAGGCCATTTCGTCGATGTCACTCTGCTCCTTCTTCAGGACGAACGCCCGATAGCGTTCGAAGGCTTTTTCCCTGGCCTTCAGCCACACTTTTTCGTCGATGGAGCGGTCCAGCAAATGTTGCCGGGAATCGTCCACCGCTTTCCGGGCCCGGTCCACGTCGGCCCGTTTCCGGTTGATCATCCCGTCCAGATGATCGATGTAACGGCCAAGCTCGGCGAGTTCTCCGGCGGGGATCGGCATTTGCGCCGAATGGTCCAGCCGTTCCCTCAACTTTCGCCGCTCCAGTTCCAGCCTGTCCAGCATCTGCTCTTCTTCCTGCTTCCTGGCCAGTGCCCGGGCCAGCATCCATTCCGCCTGGGATTTCTGATTCGATTTCAAGTCGAGCACTCTTTGCAGCGAAAAGCGAAACGCCATCGCGAACCCCACCCTTTTAAGGGAACATGCGGATCAAGGTGTCGACGACATCGCGGAAAACGATTTTTTCCGTTGTGCGCTGCCTGGTGAAATTCCAGATGTTCTGGATATGGGAGAGCGCCTCGTCGATTTCGGGGTTCGAACCCCGCTGGTAAGCACCGATGTTGATCAAATCCTCCGACTGGCGGTAGACGGCCAGATGCCGTTTCAGCGTTTCGGCGGCCAGCCGGTGTTCTTCGCCGATGATGTCGTTCATCACCCGGCTGACGCTGGCCAGGACATCGATGGCCGGATAATGGCCTTTGTTGGCCAGGCCGCGGTCCAGGACGATATGGCCGTCCAATATGCCCCGCACGGCGTCGGCAATCGGCTCGTTCATGTCGTCCCCGTCCACGAGAACGGTATAGAATGCGGTAATCGACCCTTTGTTCGATGTGCCCGCCCGTTCCAACAATTTCGGCAAATTGGCGAAAACGGAAGGCGTATATCCCCGCGTCGCCGGCGGTTCACCGACGGCCAGCCCGACTTCGCGCATCGCCATCGCATAGCGGGTCACGGAATCCATCATCAGCATGACGTTGAGCCCGCGATCACGGAAAAATTCGGCGATCGTCGTCGCGATGAGCGCGCCCTTGATCCGGATCAGCGCCGGTTGGTCGCCGGTGGCAACCACGACGACGGAGCGGGCAAGCCCTTCCGGGCCGAGATCCCGCTCGATGAATTCCAACACTTCCCTGCCCCGCTCGCCGATCAGGGCGATGACGTTGACATCGGCGGCCGTGTTGCGAGCCACCATGCCAAGCAGGGTGCTTTTGCCCACCCCCGAACCGGCAAAGATGCCGATCCGCTGCCCTTTGCCGACGGTGAGCAATCCGTCGATCGAGCGGATGCCGACGCTGAGCGGCTCCACAACCCGCGGGCGTTTGAGCGGATTGCCCGGCGTCTGGAAGGTGGAGTATTCCGGCATGCGGGAGGGAAGCTTGGCGCCGTCCAGCGGTTCGCCGAGCCCGTTCAGCACTTTGCCGAGCAGTTCGAAGCCGACTTTGACGGACAACGGTTTGCCGGTGGCCGCCACTTCACAGCCGGGCCCGATGGCCGTCAGTTCGCCGAGGGGCATCAGGATGACCCGGTTCTCGCGAAAACCGACCACCTCCGCCTTGATCGGCGTCGTCCCCTTCTGCGGGAAAATATGGCACACTTCCCCCACGCTCACCTGAGGGCCCTCGGATTCGACGGTCAAACCGATCACCTGGGAGACCCTGCCGTTCATTCGGATCGGGTCAATCCCGGAAAGCGCGTCGATGTATTTGTCCGCGGTCAAAACCGGTTCACGGCTCATGGGGTTCCTCCCGCAAACACAGATCCAGAAGCGCCTGCCTGATTTCCGTCAATTGGGTTTCCACCCGGGCATCCACCGAACCGAAAGCCGTCTTGATGACGCATCCCTGATCCTGCACCGAATGGTCCGGCACGATCAACAGCTCGGCCTGCGAGTCGATGACGGAGGCCAGGTCATCGCGCACGCTTTGGATATAGGCGAATTGCGACGGCGCCACGCAAAGCACGATCTTGTCCTTGCCCGAACACCGCTTCAGGGCGTCGCGCACAAGATCCGCCGTCCACTCGGGATGTTCCTCGAACTTGCGGCCGATGATTTTGCCCGCAATCGCACAGGCGAGTTCCACCAGAAACGGTTCGCTTTCCGCAACGATCCGCCTGGCCGCTTCGTGGGCCTGTTCCAGAACGGACCGGCCTTCGGCGATGAGGGCCGCATACTGGTCCATCACCTGACGTTCGGCATCCCTGCGGCCCTGCTCCAGTCCTTCCGCATAGGCCGCCTCCCGGATTTGGGCGCGGTAGCGCTCGTCTTCGCCACGGCGCTGCTCCCACCATTCGTCCGCCTCCCTCCGGGCTTGTTCCAGCAGGGCGGCGATTTCTTTCTTCGCGCCGGTGACGAGTTCTTCCGCGTCTTTCCGGGCTTTCTCCATCACGATCCGCTTCATTTGGTCCAGTTCCGTGACGGTGCCTTCCCGGGCGCCGTCATGTTCTCCGTCACCGGCGTAAGCGGAAGATTCCAGCTGCTTGACCACGCTCAGCGGAACGTAAGCCGTGGACTTGATCAGGTTAGACAATGATGTCATCCCCTCCGCCGCGGGCGATGATGATTTCGCCCACTTCCTCAAGCCGCCTGATGGTGGCTACGATGCGCGTTTGCGCCTCTTCCACGTCCCTCAGGCGCACCGGCCCCATGTATTCCATTTCCTCCCGGAACGTTTCGGCCATCCGTTTGGACATGTTGCGGAAAATCGCATCCCGCACTTCTTCGCTCGCCACCTTGAGGGCAAGTTGCAGATCGTTGTTGTCGACGTCGCGGATGATGCGCTGGATGGAGCGGTTGTCCAGGTTGACGATGTCTTCGAACACGAACATCCGTTTTTTGATTTCTTCCGCCAGTTCCGGATCCTGGATTTCGAGGGCGTCGAGGATCGTGCGCTCCGTTCCCCGGTCAACCCCGTTCAGGATTTGCACGATGGACTCGATGCCGCCGGCATTCGTGTAATCCTGCGTCGCCGTGGAAGACAGCTTTTGCTCCAGGATGCGTTCCACCTGGCTGATGACTTCCGGCGACGTGCTGTCCATCAGGGCGATCCGTTTGGCCACGTCAGCCTGTTTTTCCTGCGGCAACGAGGACAGAATCGCGGATGCCTGGTCCGGCTGCAAATAGGACAAGACCAGCGCGATCGTCTGCGAGTTCTCGTTCTGGAGGAAGTTCAGGATTTGCCCGGGATCCGCCTTGCGGGCAAAGTCGAAGGGACGGACCTGCAAGGTGGCGGTCAATTTGTTCAGGATGTCCATCGCTTTCTGCGTGCCAAGGGCGCGTTCGAGGATCTCCTTCGCATACGTGATGCCGCCCTGGGAAATGTATTCCTGCGCCAGGCAAATCTGATGAAATTCGGCCAGGATCTCTTCCTTCTCCTCCGCATCGACACGTCGAATGTTGGCGATCTCCAGCGTCAGTTGTTCGATCTCTTCCTCGCGCAAGTGCTTGAAAATTTCAGCCGAGATATCCGGTCCAAGCGAGACCAGCAATATGGCAGCCTTCTGTCGTCCTGTCAGCGATTGTTGCTGTAATCGTGCCAAAAGATCGTCCCTCCATCAAAGAAACTGTCCGGCCAGTCTTCGTCCGTCATTCATCGACAAGCCACGTTCTGAGCAGGTTGACGAATTCCTCCGGTTTTCTCTTGGCCAGATTTTCCAACTGCCTGCGTACCTGATGCTCGTTCTGCATTTTGTCAAGATCGAGAATCGGTTCCGGCGCCTTGACGGGCTCAAGCGGCAACTCTTCGATTTCTTCCGTCTTTTTGCGACGGCGGAACAGGAGAACGCCGCCGACGATGATGAGCCCGACGACAAAACCTGCCAAGGCGTAAATGTACCAGGCGGAGACGATCGATGGGCTGTCCGTCTTTTCCAACCCGTCAAACGAATGGGCAAAAACGAATACTTTTTTGGCCAACTCTTCATCCGTATAGGTCCGGCCGGAATCGGCCAGCGACGTGGCCACGATGTTGGTCAGGATTGTCTGGATCGCTTCCTTCGCGTCTTCCGTCAGGGAAGCGGGATCATCCTTGACCGGCGGCTCCACCGCCACGTTGATCGTCAGATCCTTCACTTGATAAGGCGCGCTGATGATTTCGCTCGTGATCCGGTTGACATCATAGTTGATGCGCTCGGTCAAACTTTCCGACTCGGTGATGCCTCCGGTGCCGGTTGCCACATAACCCGGAATGTCCGTCTCGCCGGTGCCGGCAACGCCCGAGCTGCCGTCGGTGCCGGAGTAGGTTTCCTGGATCTTCTCCACGCTGATTTCGATGCCCTTCGCGTTCTCTTCGTTGACGGGCAGCACCAGCTGTTCGACGCTGTTTTTCTTGTCGAAATTGAGCGTCGCGACTACGCTGACGGCAATTTTGTCGGGCGGAAACACGCGTCCGAGCATGTTTTGCACGTTCCGCTCGATATCGTTTTCAAATTGCCGCTTGATGGCAAACTGCTCGGTGATGGCGCTGGCGCCGTTGCCGGATCCCCTCAATTTGGTGGAAGGAAGCAGTTCGCCGCGCTGGTCGGAAACGTAAATGTTCTCCATGCTGATGTTGGGCAGGCTGTGCGCCACCAGGTTGTAGATCGTGTCAATCATGTCCTGGTCGGGCCGATAGCCTGTTTTGAACGTCACCAGGGCGGAAGCTTTCGAAGGTTCGTCCGTCGACCGCAGAAAGACTCTTTCTTCGGGAACGTGGATGATCACTTTCGCCTTCTGGACGCCGTCGAGCCCCTGGATCAGCCGCTGGATCTCCCCGGCGAGCGCATCGGTTTTCAGCACTTGAAACTCGTTGTCCGTCATGCCCAGGCTGGACATGTTCTCGCGAAAAATGCCGAAACCGAGCGAACCGCTCTGGATCAGCCCCTGGGACTCCACGTCAATTTTCACTTGGGTTGCCTTGGTCGACGGGACGCCAATGCTGCGACCGTCTGAACTCAACTTGTAATCGATGCCCTTTTCCTGCAAATAGGCCGTGATGGCCGCGGCGTCGGCAGAATCAAGATCCGTGAATGCGTATGAATACTCCGTCTTGGTCAGGTTGTACAGCGTAAAAACGAGAACGAGCACCAACAAGGCGGCGCCGGAAATGAGGCCGATTCGCCGGACATTGCTCATCTGGTTCCACGCTTGAGTCACTTTGGCTCTCATCTGCAGCAATTTCTCCTTCACAAAGCCACCCCACCCGGTTCTGCATCGAAGGTTTGTCGTCAATTGTCAAATTTGCATGCGCATGATTTCTTGATAAGCTTCGATGACTTTGTTGCGGATTTGGACGGTCAGTTCGAGATGAAGCGATGCTTTTTCACCTGCGATGAGCATTTGGTCAATGGCCGTCAGGTCGCCGGCCAACACCTTCTTGTTCCATTCATCCAACTGTCGTTCGTCGGCTTCGATTTGCGAAATGGCCTGGTTCAGCAATTCGCTGAACCGGCGGCCCAGGTCGGTGCCGCTCTCGATTTTTGGTGCGGATGATGCGGACGGGGCAAGCCCGCCTGGTGGAATGGAAATCCGGTCAATCACGCCCTACACCTCCGTCGGGTTCATTCGTCATTTTCCGATTTCCAACGCCTTCATGTACATCGACTTGGAGGCGTTGATGGCCGTCACGTTGGCTTCATAGGATCGCGTGGCGGACATGAAGTCGACCATTTCCTTCAACACGTCCACGTTCGGCAGGAGAACGTAGCCTTCCTCATTCGCATCCGGGTGCGTCGGATCGTACACGCGCTTGAACGGCGTGCGATCTTCGACGATGCCGGCGACCTTGACCCCCCGCCCGGCCGGCGACGATTGGCCGAGAGCGGATTTCAACGCCTTGTCGAAGCCGGATGTTTTCCGGCTTTCCAGCACCACCATCTTGCGCTGATAGGGCACCCACTCTCCGTTCACCAGCCGTCCCCGGGTCACATCCGCGTTGGCGATGTTGGCAGCCGCGACATCCATGCGCACCCGCTGGGCGGTAAGCGCCGACGCGCTGATGTCAAACGAGCCCATGTTCAACATGCTCAAGCCCTCCCGTCAATGGCCGTGCGGATCTTCTTCAACTTTCCGTTGACCATCTGCACAAGTGTATTGTAATAGATTTGATTTTTCGCCATCAGTGACATTTCGTAGTCGAGATCCACATTGTTGCCGTTGTTGTTCATGACCGTCACCGTGTCCTGCACAATCTCCGGGCGCACGGAAAGCGCGGAAGTCCTCTTTCCTATGTACAGATGGCGAGGGTCCGTCCGCACGCCGGTGAAAGACGAGCGACTGTCTGCCAGCTGCTCGCGCAACAAATCCTCAAAACGGACATAGGAGCGTTTGAAGCCCGGCACATCCGAATTGGCGATGTTGTTGGCGATCACTTCCTGCCGAAGGTTGCTCGCTTCAAGGGCACGTCCAATCAGGTCAATCGAAGACGTATTGATCAACATGTCCGATGACCACCACCTTTGATTCGACTTAATTTGCTGTGTCCGTTGCTGCAAAATGGAATGTTTAATCTTTCAACAACAATGTCTAATCTTTCAACAACGATATCTGTTTTTCCTCCTTTTCTCGACAACATATTTGCAAAATTGGCAATCAGACTGAAAAAGCCCACACGCACTAAAGCGGTGGGCCTATTGTTTTCCCGTGTTGTCATACCCCGGTTCTAATTTTCGTGTTTCCGATCTCGGCGAAGATCTTGTCATTGATCACTTTGATATAGGTTCCTTTCATGCCGAGGGAGCGGGCTTCCAGGATGCCGGCGCACTCCAGCTTGCGCAGGGCGTTGACGATGACGGAACGGGTAATGCCCGCCCGGTCGGCAATCTTCGACGCCACGAGCAGCCCTTCCGGACTCTCCAGTTCCTGCAAAATCTGCTCCACGGCCTCCAGTTCGCTGAAGCTCAGGGAGGCGACGGCGCTTTGGGCGGCCGCCCGCGTGCGGGCTTCCGACTCCTGTTCGTCCACCTGGCCGCGGATGATCTCCATGCCGATGATGGTCGCACCGTATTCGGCCAGTAAGACATCCCCTTCCCCGAAGGCTTGTCCATCGCGGGAGACGAGCAGGGTGCCTACCCGGTCTCTTCTTCCGATGATCGGCACGATCATCCGTTCTCTGCCGCGGACATGCGGCGAGAGCATTGCATAGGCTGAAGCGTGGCCGGCGGACAGATCGGGTTCCGTTTTCCGCACCTCCAGAAGCAGCCGGTTCAATTCCGTCGGCAGCCGGCTTTCGGCCAGCCGGGCGAGCATGCAGTCGGGAGCGTTTTGGCCGCAGCCGAGCAATTTGCCCTTATGGCTGAACACCCAGATGTCCGCTTCCAGCATCGAACCCAGCTCGGCGGCCACTTCCCTGAAGCTGACCGCCTGGCCGGCCGTTCTCTGCAGAAGGGCGTTCAGTTGCCGCAGGTTGGCAATCAAACGGTTCATGCGTCTCGTCTCCTCCATTTGCGTGGCAAAAAGTGATCGTTGGACAACGAATAACATTTTACAAAATATATTGACTCAAATCGCGGTTTTTGACAATGTCTGAAAGTTTTTCGCGGACATATTCCGGCGTGATGACGAACGATTCGAGTCCGAGATCGGGCGCTTCGAAGCTCAAATCTTCCAGCAGGATTTCGAGCATCGTATGCAACCGCCGGGCGCCGATGTTTTCCGTGTTCCGGTTCACTTCCGCCGCCAGTTCCGCGATCGTTTCCACCGCTTCGGGCGAGAAAGCGATGCGGATGTTTTCGGTTTCCAGCAAGGCGGTGTACTGTTTCGTCAGCGCGTTGTGCGGTTCCGTCAGGATGGAGACGAAATCTTCCTTCGTCAAGTCCGACAATTCCACGCGAATCGGGAAACGCCCCTGCAACTCGGGAATCAGGTCGCTCGGCTTGGCGACATGAAAGGCGCCTGCCGCGATGAACAGCATGAAATCCGTCTTGACGGGACCGTATTTGGTCATGACCGTAGACCCTTCCACGATGGGCAGAATGTCACGCTGCACCCCTTCCCGGGACACGTCGGGACCCGAATGATTGGCATTCGGGCTCGCGATTTTGTCGATTTCATCGATGAAAATGATGCCGTCCTGCTCTGCCCGCTGAATGGCCTGCTGGATGACGGCGTCCATGTCCAGCAGTTTTTGCGCCTCCTGTTGGACGAGCACGCCGCGGGCTTCGCGGACGGGCAGCTTGCGCCGTTTCGTCCGGCGCGGCATCAGGCTGCCCAGCATCTCCTGCATGTTCATGCCCAGGGAATCCATTCCCTGGCCGGCGAGCAGGTCGAACATGCCGGGGCTCGTGTCCTCCACTTCGATTTCGATGATTTCGTCTTCCAGCTCGCCCTTCGCGAGACGCACCCGAACCCGGGCACGCTCTTCCCGCAGTTCGCCTTCCGCCTGGTCCTCGGATTCGCCGGCCGGCGGATTGCCCGAACCGAACAGCATTTCCAGCGGGTTTCTGGCCGGCTTCGCCTTCTTCGGCGAAGGCACGATGATGTGCACGATCCGCTCCTCCGCCAACCGCTCGGCCCGGTCTTTCACCTTCTCCATTTCTTCGTTCTTGACCATCCGGATCGCCGTTTCCACCAGGTCGCGCACCATCGATTCGACGTCCCGGCCGACGTAACCGACCTCGGTGAATTTGGTCGCTTCCACCTTGATGAACGGCGCCTGGACAAGTTTGGCCAGGCGGCGGGCAATTTCGGTTTTGCCGACGCCGGTCGGACCGATCATCAGGATGTTTTTCGGCATGATTTCATCGCGCAGTTCCTCGGGCAGCAGGCTTCGCCTGTAGCGGTTCCGCAGGGCGACGGCGACGGCCCTCTTCGCCTTTTTTTGCCCGACGATGTAGCGATCCAATTCCTTGACGATTTGCCGCGGTGTGAGCGCCGCGTTCGGCATGGCAATCCCTCCATCCTTAATATCGCGAGTTGGTTGGCCGGTCGCCCGGCAAGGCACCCGCATGGTCATCCGGCGGGCCGGTTACGATTCGAGCTCTTCGACGATGATGTTCCCGTTCGTGTAGACGCAAATTTCCGCAGCGATTTTCAGGGAAGCCTGGGCCATGTCCCGGGCGGACATGTCCGGGGCGTGGCGCTTCAACGCCCGCGCCGCCGCCAGGGCGAAGTTGCCGCCGGAACCGATGGCGAGAATGCCGTCGTCGGGCTCGATCACTTCCCCCGTTCCGGAGATGAGCAGCATGGCGTCCTTGTCCATGACGATCATGAGCGCCTCCAGCCTGCGCAGAACGCGATCCTGCCGCCAGTCCTTGGCCATTTCCACGGCGGCCCGGAGCAGATTGCCGCCGTATTGCTCCAATTTGCTTTCGAGCCTTTCGAACAGCGTGAACGCATCCGCCACCGATCCGGCGAATCCGGCAATGACCCTCCCCTGATACAGGCGGCGGACTTTCTTCGCCGTGTGCTTCATGATGACGCTGTTGCCCATCGTCACCTGGCCGTCTCCGGCGATGGCGCCCTTGCCGTTGTGGCGGACGGCGCAGATGGTGGTGGCATGGAAGCCGGGATTTCCGTTCATGCAGGTTCCTCGCTTTCGATTGATGGTTACGCCCGCGGATGGGCGCGATTGTAAATGGTCTGCAGGTGATCCCGCGTCATGTGGGTGTAAATTTGCGTGGTGGACAAATTCACGTGTCCGAGCAGTTCCTGCACGGTGCGAAGGTCCGCCCCCGCTTCCAGCATATGCGTCGCGAAGGAATGGCGAAGCGCATGGGGGCTGATGTTTCGCGTTTCGGACAATTGGTCGACATACCGGTCCACGACGCGGCGGACGCTGCGGTCGGTGAGACGGGTGCCCCTGGCGTTGAGGAACAGGGCGTCCCCCGCCTTTCCCGCATCCAACCTGGGACGGGATTCCTGCATATAGCGCCGCAGGGCGTGGACGGCATGTTCGCCGAGGGGAACGTAACGTTCCTTCGACCCTTTCCCGAACACGAGGGCGACGCCCAGGGACAAGTCAACGCGGGGGACGTCGAGCCCGACCAGCTCCGACACCCGCATGCCGGAAGCGTACAAGGTTTCCAGGATCGCCAGATCCCGCAACCCGAGGGGGGTCGACGCATCGGGAAGGCGGAGCAGTTCCTCCATTTCGTCCACGTACAGAAATTTCGGCAACCGCTTGTCCTGTTTCGGCGTGCGGATGAATTGCAGCGGGCTTGCCTCGAGCCGGCCTTCGCGGACAAGGTGGCGAAAAAAGGAACGAAGCGCCGACAGTTTCCGAGAGACGCTTCGTTTGGCATATTCCTGTTTTTGCAGGTCGGCAAGATAGCCCCGCACATGCAGATGCGTGACGCCGGCAGGATCACCGATGCCGTTGTCCTTCATCCATGCGGCAAATTGGCGCAGATCATCCCCGTAGTTGCGGATCGTATGGGGCGAGCTGCCCCGTTCACCCGCCAGCACGTCCATGTAGCCGTCGATCAGATCGTCCCACATCCCGTTCCCCTCCTCAGGAGAATCGTCAAAACACGCGGTGTTCTTTGCAGAACGCCCCGAGTGCGGCCAGGGCCCGTTCGGCCAGCCGTTCGTTCCTTTCTTTCCGGCCCCGGATCCGTTCCGCAAGCGGCGGCAACAGGCCGAAGTTGGCGTTCATCGGCTGGAAATTTCCCGCCTCCGCCGTGGTGATGTAGCGGGCCATGCTGCCGATGACCGTTTCCGCCGGGAACTCGATCAAAGGCTGGCCGAGGGCCATCCGGGCGGCGTTGATGCCGGCCGCGAGGCCGGATGCGGCGGATTCCACGTATCCTTCCACACCGGTCATTTGGCCGGCAAAAAACAGGGATTCATGCCCTTTCAGCTGATAGGTTGTCATGAGCAGGCGCGGAGAATTGATGAACGTGTTGCGGTGCATGACCCCGTAGCGGACGATCTCCGCGTTTTCCAAACCGGGGATGAGGGACAGCACCCGCTTCTGTTCGCCCCACTTCAAATGGGTCTGAAAGCCTACCAGATTGTACAGCGTGCCCGCCGCATTGTCCTGGCGAAGCTGCACGACGGCATACGGCCGTTTGCCGGTGCGGGGATCCGTCAGTCCGACCGGTTTCAGCGGGCCGAACAGCAACGTTTCCCTGCCCCGGGCGGCCATCACTTCGATCGGCATGCAGCCTTCAAAATAAATTTCCTTTTCGAATTCCTTCAGCGGCGCCCTTTCGGCCGTGACGAGCGCTTCGTAGAACGCGTTGAACTGCGCCTCGTCCATCGGACAGTTCAGGTAGGCCGCTTCCCCTTTGCCGTACCGGGACGCGGTAAACACTTTGTCCATGTCAATGGAATCTTTCTCGACGATGGGCGCGGCAGCGTCGTAAAAATACAAATATTCCTCGCCGAACAATCCCTTGAGCCGTTCGGACAGTCCGGGAGACGTCAGGGGACCGGTGGCGGTGATGACGATGCCTTCGGGAAGGTCGGTCACCTCTTCCCGCCTGATTTCGATGAGCGGATGTTCCTCAAGCGCGCGGGTCACCCCGCCGGTGAACGCATCCCGATCCACGGCCAGCGCACCGCCGGCCGGAACCGAGCTGTTGTCGGCTTCCCGCATGATCAGCGAACCGAGCCGACGCATCTCTTCCTTCAGCACCCCGACCGCATTGGTCAGGCTGCTGGCGCGGAACGAATTGCTGCAAACGAGCTCGGCGAACTTTTCCGTATGGTGGGCGGGCGTCATCCGCACCGGGCGCATTTCGTACAGCACGACCGGCACGCCGCGGCTGGCGAGTTGCCAGGCGGCTTCACTGCCGGCCAGTCCGGCGCCGATGACGGTTACTTTGCGGGCTTCGGTCATTCGTCCTGCACCTCTTCCGTATGATTGCACGACGTGCAGCGCAACGTGACCCTGCCGCGGCTGTTTTTCTCCACCATCATGGCGCCGCAGGCCGGGCAAGGTTTGGACGCCGGTTTGTCCCACGAGACGAAATCGCATGCGGGGTACGCGTTGCAACCGTAAAAAATGCGTCCTTTCTTGCTGCGGCGTTCCACGATGCGGCCCTTCCGGCATTTCTGACAGACGACGCCGACATCCTTGACGATCGGTTTCGTGTTGCGGCATTCCGGAAAACCGGAGCAGGCCAAAAATTTGCCGAACCGCCCCATTTTGTACACCATCGGCCGGCCGCACGCGTCGCACGTTTCGTTGGACACTTCGTCCTTGATTTCCACCTGTTTCATTTCTTCCTCTGCGACGGACAGCCGTTCCCGGAATGTCCGGTAAAATTCGTCGAGAAGCGCCACCCAGTCTTTCAGCCCCTCTTCCACGCGGTCGAGGTCGGCCTCCATCTCGGCGGTGAAATGAACGTTCAAAATTTCCGGGAAAAACTCTTCCATCAGCTGGGTGACGAGAATGCCGAGTTCCG
>Ga0310828_1000157_pt1 | contig 100197 bp, 78 predicted proteins | sample WT_ome_3_FD_202242 | JGI IMG/M metagenome (GOLD analysis project Ga0310828, IMG submission 202242) | Sorghum-adapted microbial communities enriched on wild type (WT) sorghum from Joint BioEnergy Institute, Emeryville, California, United... ... | reverse complement strand
CCTGAGCCAGGATCAAACTCTCCACCAAAAACCAAACACGGGGAGACAACCCCAGCAAAACAAAACAGAGACACACACAAACAGAAACCAAACAAGCACACTATTGAGTTCTCAAACACCAGGTAGCTTGCCCGGCCTGGTTGGTCCAGGAGCCTCGGCGGATCGGGACGAACCGACCTCACCGGGCCTTGGGGCAACCCCACAACGATACCTGACCTACACAGCTCCGTCAAACGGAGCCGTCCAGGTTGCTGCGGGGGATCCTCGCGGGACCGGCCGCCTGAGGCGTCCCGCACTCCTCGCGAGGCGTGTAGAACCTTACGTACGGCCGGCCGAAGAGTCAAATCGGGAGATCCGTGCACTGACCACAGGCGACCGGCTCGACGATCATGGGTCGGAAGGCCGGCCGACCAGGGACCAGCCCATCGGGTCACGCTGGAAGCGGGGGCGCCGGACAGAGCGCCGCACGCGCTTCTGCCGGCACCCCCACTGGGCACGAGACCCCGGAGTGGCCCAGAGATCTCCCGCGCGCCGCTTCCCAGCGAGGTCCTCACCTGCAGGTCACGAGGACTTCTGATCGTCGTCGACGACCTCTCCTTCGACGACATCGTCGTTCTGGCCACCAGCCGCCGAGCCGGTCGACGTGCCTGACGTGGCCGAGCCGTCGCCCGCAGCCTGCGACTGTGCAGCGGCCGCGTACATCGCTTCGCCGATCTTGGTCCTGGACGTCGACAGCTTGTCGAACGCCTGCCTCAGGGCGTCGGTGTCGTCACCCTCCAGCGCCTTCTTGACGTCGGCGATGTCGCGCTCGATCTCCGACTTGACCTCGGCGGGCACCTTGTCCGAGTTCTCGGAGAGGAACTTCTCCGTCTGGTACACGAGCGTGTCCGCCTGGTTGCGAAGCTCGGCCGCCTCACGCCGCTTCCGGTCCTCCTCGGCGTACTGCTCGGCCTCCCGGATCATGCGGTCGATCTCGTCCTTCGGCAACGCCGACCCACCGGTCACGGTGATCTTCTGTTCCCGTCCGGTACCCAGGTCCTTCGCGGAGACGTTCACGATGCCGTTCGCGTCGATGTCGAACGTCACCTCGATCTTCGGTGTGCCCCGTGGAGCCGGCGGCAGGCCGGTGAGCTCGAAGTTGCCGAGCAGCTTGTTGTCGGCCGCCATGGCGCGCTCGCCCTGGAAGACCTCGATGAGGACCGAGGGCTGGTTGTCGGAGGCGGTGGTGAAGATCTCCGAGCGCTTGGTGGGAATGGTCGTGTTGCGCTCGATCAGCTTGGTGAACACACCACCACGTGCGGCGGTCTGCCCGGTCGCGATGCCAAGCGAGAGCGGGGTGACGTCCAGGAGGAGCACGTCCTTGACCTGACCGGTCAGGACGCCGGCCTGCAGGCTGGCGCCGACCGCCACGACCTCGTCCGGGTTCACACCCTTGTGCGGCTCCTTGCCGCCGGTCAGCTCCTTCACCAGATCGACGACCGCCGGCATCCGGGTCGACCCACCAACCAGGATGACGTGGTTGATCTTGCCCACGTCGATCCCGGCGTCCTTCAGCACCTGCTGGAACGGACGCCGACAGCGCTCGAGCAGGTCGGCCGTCATCCGCTGGAACTCCGCGCGGGTCAGCCGCTCCTCGAGGTGCAGCGGACCGGACTCGCCCAGCGTGATGTACGGCAGGTTGATCGTCGTCTCAGACGCGCTCGACAGCTCGATCTTCGCCTTCTCGGCGGCCTCGACGAGCCGCTGCCGGGCGATCTTGTCGGCACCGAGGTCGATGCCGTGCTTGTTCTTGAACTGGGTCACCAACCAGTCGACGATCTTGGCGTCCCAGTCGTCCCCACCCAGGTGGTTGTCACCACTGGTGGCCTTGACCTCGAACACGCCGTCGCCGATCTCCAGCAGCGACACGTCGAACGTGCCACCACCCAAGTCGAAGACCAGGATCGTCTGGTCATGCTCTTTGTCGAGTCCGTACGCCAACGCCGCAGCCGTCGGCTCGTTGATGATCCGCTGAACGTTCAACCCAGCAATCTCACCGGCCTCCTTCGTGGCCTGCCGCTGAGCGTCCGAGAAGTACGCCGGCACCGTGATCACTGCATCGGTGATCTTCTCGCCGATGTACGCCTCAGCATCCCGCTTCAGCTTCTGCAGCACGAACGCCGAGATCTGCTGCGGCGTGAACGACTTGTCGTCGATCTGCTTCTTCCAGTCGGTGCCCATGTGACGCTTCACCGACCGGATCGTCCGCTCGACGTTCGTCACCGCCTGGCGCTTGGCAACCTCACCGACCAGGATCTCGCCACTCTTGGCGAACGCCACGACCGAAGGCGTCGTCCGCGAACCCTCCGCGTTCGTCACGACGGTCGGCTCGCCGCCTTCCAGGACGGCGACCACGGAGTTGGTCGTACCCAAGTCGATTCCGACCGCACGAGCCATGTTGAACTACCTCTCCTTATGACCTACTCCGCCGGCACGGCGGCCTAGCTGCGGAACTTCAGGACTGGACTTCAGGAGTCGTCCCCCGGATTCGAACTGCGGGCTTGGCTCCCCGAACTGGTGGTTTCGCGCACAGGAGCAAGCTCGAGTGAGTCGTTGGCGGCGTTGACGTCGACCCGCACGGTGTCACCGTCACGGACCTCGCCCGCAAGGAGCTTGCGCGCCAAGCTGTCACCGATCGCCGTCTGGACGAGCCGTCGCAACGGCCGAGCTCCGTACACCGGGTCGTAGCCCGTGAGCGCCAGCCATTCCTTGGCACCGTCGGTGACCTCGAGGGTGATCCGCCGCTCGGCAAGCCGCCGACCGAGCGCCGCCACCTGCAGTTCCACGATCTTGGACAGCTCCTCGCTGCCAAGTGCGTCGAACAACACGATGTCGTCGAGCCGGTTGAGGAACTCCGGCTTGAACGAGCTCCGCACGACCTGCATCACCAGCTCGCGCTTCTTGGCCTCGTCGAGGCTTACGTCGGCGAGGTACTGCGAGCCCAGATTGCTGGTGAGGATCAGTATCGTGTTGCGGAAGTCGACCGTACGCCCTTGTCCGTCAGTGAGCCGTCCGTCGTCGAGCACCTGCAACAGGATGTCGAAGACCTCCGGGTGAGCCTTCTCGATCTCGTCGAGCAGGATCACCGAGTACGGACGGCGCCGCACCGCCTCGGTGAGCTGGCCGCCCTCTTCGTACCCCACGTAGCCAGGTGGCGCCCCGACCAGACGTGCGACCGAGTGCTTCTCGGAGTACTCGCTCATGTCGATGCGCACCATCGCGCGCTCGTCGTCGAAGAGGAACTCCGCGAGCGACTTGGCGAGCTCGGTCTTTCCGACACCGGTCGGGCCGAGGAAGAGGAACGACCCCGTCGGCCGATCGGGATCGGAGATGCCGGCCCGCGCCCGGCGTACGGCATCGGAGACCGCCTCGACCGCCTTCCGCTGGCCGATCAGGCGTTTGCCGATCTCCTCCTCCATCCGGAGCAGCTTCTCGGTCTCGCCCTCGAGCAGCCGACCCGTCGGGATGCCGGTCCAGCTGGAGACGACCTCGGCAACCTCGTCCGGCCCCACTTCCTCACGCACCATCGGGGCCGCCTCGGGCTCGGCCTCGGACGCGGCCGTGGCGGCCTGGAGCTCCTTCTCCAGTTGCGGGATCTCGCCGTAGAGGATCCGTGCCGCGGTCTCCAGATCACCCTCGCGCTGGGCGCGCTCCGACTTGACCCGAAGGTCGTCCAGGCGCTGCTTCAGCTCACCCACGCGGTTGAGGCCGGACTTCTCCCGCTCCCAGCGGGCCTCCAGACCACGCAGTGCTTCTTCCCGGTCGGCGAGCTCCTGGCGCAGCTTCGCCAGACGCTCCTTGCTCGCCGGATCGTCCTCGTTCGCGAGCGCGAGCTCCTCCATCTTCATCCGGTCGACCTGCCGGCGTAGCTCGTCGATCTCGACCGGACTGGAGTCGATCTCCATGCGGAGCCGGCTGGCCGCCTCGTCGATCAGGTCGATCGCCTTGTCAGGCAGCTTTCGGCCCGTGATGTAGCGGTTGGAGAGCGTCGCGGCGGCCACCAACGCGCTGTCGGCGATCTGGACCTTGTGGTGCGCTTCGTACCGCTCCTTCAGACCACGCAAGATCGCGATGGTGTCCTCGACGGACGGCTCGCCGACGAAGACCTGCTGGAACCGGCGCTCGAGTGCGGCGTCCTTCTCGATGCGTTCGCGGTATTCGTCGAGCGTCGTCGCGCCGATCATGCGCAGCTCGCCCCGGGCCAGCATCGGCTTGAGCATGTTGCCCGCGTCCATCGAGCTGTCGCCCGTGGCACCCGCGCCGACGACGGTGTGCAGCTCGTCGATGAACGTGATGATCTGACCCTCGGCCTCTTTGATCTCGGAGAGCACGGCCTTGAGCCGCTCCTCGAACTCACCGCGGTACTTCGCACCCGCGACCATCGACCCCAGGTCGAGGGCGACGACCCGCCGTCCCTTCAGCGACTCCGGGACGTCGCCGGCGACGATCCGCTGGGCCAGGCCCTCGACGACCGCCGTCTTGCCGACGCCCGGCTCGCCGATCAGCACCGGATTGTTCTTCGTACGCCGCGACAGGACCTGGATCACCCGCCGGATCTCCGAGTCCCGCCCGATCACCGGGTCGAGCTTGCCCTCGCGGGCGCGTTCGGTGAGGTCGATCGAGTACTTCGCCAGCGCCTGGTAGGTGCTCTCCGGGTCCCGGCTGGTGACTCGCGCCGAGCCTCGGACCTTGGAGAACGCGGCGAGCAGGGCCTCGGGTGTCGCGTTCGCCCGGGCGAGGACGTCCTTGGCACTGCTCGCCACCGTGGCGAGCGCGACCAGCAGGTGCTCGGTCGAGATGTACTCGTCACCGAGCTTGGCGGCCTGGTCCTGCGCTTCCTGCAGCACCTGCAGGAGCGGGCGAGCCAGGCTCGGTGCCTGCACCGTGCTGCCGCTCGCCGACGGTAGGCGCCCTGCCGCCTCCAGCGCCTGGCTGCGTACCGCCTGCCGGTCGGCACCGATCGCCTCCAGCAACGCTCCGGCCGTACCCTCCGGGTCGGCGAGCAACGCCAGCAGGAGATGCACCGGCTCGACCAGCGGATTGCCCGCGTTCGCCGCCTGCCGGATCGCTGCGGAGAGCGCGTCCTGGCTCTTGGTGGTGAATCTCTCGCTGTCCATGTCTACGTTCGTTCTCTGGGTTCGCTCATCGCCACTTTTCGTGGCTCGCTCGCTAGCTGCGCCGCCGTGAGGATCGGCCCTGCCAGATCACGACAGCCTGGTTGGTACGGGGAGCGAGCTCGGGCAAGTAGGCCGCCTGCTCGGTCGCTCGTTCCACCATCAGCCGGGCAGCCTCGAGAGCCTCTTCGAGCTCTGCGACCCGTGCGGTCAGCGCCTCCACTTCCGACTCGAGCTCGAGGATCCGTTTCACGCCCTCCAGCCCGATACCCGCGGCCGAAAGCTCGGCGATGTGCCGGAGCGTCTCGATGTCGCGCAGGGAGTAACGGCGCCCGCCACCCACGGCCCGGCCAGGCGAGACCAGGCCCATCCGGTCGTACGCGCGCAGCGTCTGCGGGTGCAGGCCGGTGAGCTCGGCAGCGACGCTGATGACGTACGCCGGCGTGTCGGCGTCCATCGTCACGTCGAACGAGGCACGGGCCTTGGTCACCCGGGGGGCGCTGTCGGTCCTCTGCCGAGTCCTCCGTCCCCGCGGTTCCAGCCTCTCCGTCATCTGCCGCCTCCCACTCATTCACCAACGAGATCGGGCATCACCGAGATTGACCGTCGAAGAGATCGCGCCGGGGATCGTCGCCGGTCGCCCGGCGAAAGGCGTCGAGTGCCTCCCGCGCCTTGTCGTCGAGGTGTTCGGGGACGACGACCTCCACCGTGACGAGGAGATCGCCTCTCGTCCCGTCGCGGCGGGGTGCGCCCTTGCCGCGGACGCGGAAGGTGCGACCGTTCGGCGTACCCGGCGGGATCTTGAGCGTGACCGACCTGCCGTCCAGCGTCGGTACCCGCACCTGGCCACCGAGCGCCGCCTCGGGGAAGGTGATCGGCACCGTGATCGTGAGATGCTCCCCCTTGCGCCCGAAGCGCTCGTGCGGCCGGACGTGCACGGTGACGTACAGGTCGCCGGCCGGCCCGCCTCGCTCACCCGGTGCGCCCTTGCCCCGCAGTCGGATGCGCTGACCGTCATGCACACCTGCGGGAATGCGTACCTGCATGGTGCGGGCCGACGTCCCGCGCCCGGACCCGTGACACGTGGGGCACGGGTCGTCCACCACCAGGCCACGACCCCGACACGTGCGGCACGGCTCGCTCATCGCGAGCAGCCCACCCGCGCTCGTGGCTCGCATCCCGACGCCCTCGCAGTCGGGGCAGACCCGAGGGACGGTTCCGGCCCGGGCACCCGTCCCGCGACACACCGGACACGGGCTCTCACTCGTCGTCCGCAACGGCACGGTGACGCCGTCGACGGCCTCCTTGAAGTCGATCGTGACCTCGGTCTCGACATCGGCACCGCGCCGGCCACGGGTGGTCGTGGTGCGGGTACGCCCTCCGGTGAAGATGTCGCCCAGGAGGTCGCCCAGCCCACCTGTCCGACCACCCGTGTCGGAGAAGATGTCGCCGAAGTCGAACGGGAAGCCGCCACCGGTGCGGCCAGACCCGCCCGGGAACCGGAATCCACCGCCGCCGAACAGTGACCGCGCCTCGTCGTACTCCTTCCTGCGTTGCGGGTCTGACAGGACGGAGTACGCCTCGGAGACCTCCTTGAACCGCTCTTCTGCCTTCGGGTCACCCTTGTTGGCGTCGGGGTGGTACTCCCGAGCCAACTTGCGGTAAGCCTTCTTGATCTCTTCGGCCGAGGCGTTCTTGGGAACACCGAGCACCTTGTAAAAATCCTTCTCCAACCACTCCTTGGTGCCCATCGGTGCTCACCCCTCACGGCCGTTCATCGCTGCCGGCATCGCGGTGCTGGCTGTCCGGCCGATCCTGGGTCTGGTTCCCCGCCTCTCCTGCGCGGTCTCGGTCCTGCGGAGTCGCCTCGTCTGCCTGACCCGCACCAGCCTGCGGCTCCTCTCCGGCTGCACTCCCGGCCTGGTCCTGACCGTCACCGGGCTCGCCAGCCGGGGCGCCGGCCGGCTGCTGCTTCTCCTCAGCCGGCAGCGCCACCGTCGGTTCGGCAACCGCCACCCGTGCCGGCCGCAAGATGCGTTCACCCATGCGGTATCCCGGCTGCAGGACCGCCGAGCAGGTCGGGCCATCGACGTCGTCGGAGTACGCGTGCATCAGCGCCTCGTGCACCCGCGGGTCGAACCGGTCGCCCACCTCGCCGTACCGGACCAGCCCCAGCTTGGTGAGCGTCGACTCCAGTGCCTCGGCGACCGCCTTGAAGCCTCCCTCGAGCTCGCCGTGCTCTCGGGCCCGCCCGATGTCGTCGACGACCGGCAGGAGCTCGGTCAACACAGCGGCCGTCGCCAGCTCGCGGATCGCCTGCTTCTCGCGATCCTGACGGCGCTTGTAGTTGACGAACTCCGCCTGGAGCCGCTTGAGGTCGTTCGTGCGCTCCTCGAGCTGCTCCTTCAGCTCTGCCACCTGATCGACAACTCCCTGCTCGCGGGCCTCGGCTGGCGTGCCTGTGGTCTCGGCCTGGGCCGAAGCCGCCTTGTCCGCACCGCCGCCCTCCGACGGTGCGCCGGTCTTCTCCTGCGGTGGCGACGGCTGGCGAACCTTCCCGGTCTCCGGGTCGATACGTCGCCGGTCGCGCACCACAGGTCCCTCGTGTTCCTCAGAGCTCACTTCTGACCGCCCTCACCAGACCGCTTGTCCTCGTCAACGATCTCGGCTTCGACGACGTCCTCTTCCTCGGCTTGGGCCGACTCCGATCCGCCGCTCGCTGCTTCACCGGTAGCTCCACCGGACGTCTGCGCCTGCTGAGCGGAGGCGTACATCGCCGCGCCCATCTTCGAGCGGGACTCCGACAGCTTGTCGAACGCCTGCCTCAGGGCGTCGGTGTCGTCACCCTCCAGCGCCTTCTTGACGGCCGCGAGGTCGCGCTCGACCTCGGCCTTGGCGTCCGCGGGGATCTTGTCGGTGTTCTCGGAGATGAACTTCTCGGTCTGGTAGACCGCGGTGTCGGCCTGGTTGCGAAGCTCGGCCGCCTCACGCCGCTTCCGGTCCTCCTCGGCGTACTGCTCGGCCTCCCGGATCATGCGGTCGATCTCGTCCTTCGGCAACGCTGACCCACCGGTCACGGTCATCTTCTGCTCGCGACCAGTGCCGAGGTCCTTCGCCGACACGTGCACGATGCCGTTCGCGTCGATGTCGAACGTCACCTCGATCTGTGGCACGTTCCGCGGCGCCGGGGGGATTCCGGTGAGCTCGAAGTTGCCGAGCGACTTGTTGTCGCGGGCCATCTCACGCTCGCCCTGGAACACCTCGATCATCACCGACGGCTGGTTGTCCTCGGCCGTGGTGAAGACCTCGGACCGCTTGGTCGGGATCGTCGTGTTGCGCTCGATGATCTTGGTGAAGACACCACCCTTGGTGGCGATACCGAGCGACAGCGGAGTGACGTCGAGCAGAAGGACGTCCTTCACCTCGCCCTTGAGCACACCGGCCTGCAGGCTGGCGCCGACCGCCACGACCTCGTCCGGGTTCACACCCTTGTGCGGCTCCTTGCCGCCGGTCAGCTCCTTCACCAGATCGACGACCGCCGGCATCCGGGTCGACCCACCAACCAGGATGACGTGGTTGATCTTGCCCACGTCGATCCCGGCGTCCTTCAGCACCTGCTGGAACGGACGCCGACAGCGCTCGAGCAGGTCGGCCGTCATCCGCTGGAACTCCGCGCGGGTCAGCCGCTCCTCGAGGTGCAGCGGACCGGACTCGCCCAGCGTGATGTACGGCAGGTTGATCGTCGTCTCAGACGCGCTCGACAGCTCGATCTTCGCCTTCTCGGCGGCCTCGACGAGCCGCTGCCGGGCGATCTTGTCGGCACCGAGGTCGATGCCGTGCTTGTTCTTGAACTGGGTCACCAACCAGTCGACGATCTTGGCGTCCCAGTCGTCCCCACCCAGGTGGTTGTCACCACTGGTGGCCTTGACCTCGAACACGCCGTCGCCGATCTCCAGCAGCGACACGTCGAACGTGCCACCACCCAAGTCGAAGACCAGGATCGTCTGGTCATGCTCTTTGTCGAGTCCGTACGCCAACGCCGCAGCCGTCGGCTCGTTGATGATCCGCTGAACGTTCAACCCAGCAATCTCACCGGCCTCCTTCGTGGCCTGCCGCTGAGCGTCCGAGAAGTACGCCGGCACCGTGATCACTGCATCGGTGATCTTCTCGCCGATGTACGCCTCAGCATCCCGCTTCAGCTTCTGCAGCACGAACGCCGAGATCTGCTGCGGCGTGAACGACTTGTCGTCGATCTGCTTCTTCCAGTCGGTGCCCATGTGACGCTTCACCGACCGGATCGTCCGCTCGACGTTCGTCACCGCCTGGCGCTTGGCAACCTCACCGACCAGGATCTCGCCACTCTTGGCGAACGCCACGACCGAAGGCGTCGTCCGCGAGCCCTCCGCGTTCGTCACGACGGTCGGCTCGCCGCCTTCCAACACCGCTACGACGGAGTTGGTCGTACCAAGATCAATACCTACAGAACGAGCCATCGTGATCGGAAACCTTTCGTTCGATCGCGGCCCAGGCCGAAACGCCTGGGTCGTCACGTCTGCATCATCGGCCGGAGCGTCCAAGGTTGAGCCCGGTCGACTCAATGGTGCGGGGCGAGTCGGGTTATGTCAAGAGCCTTGAGCCGAGTTCGCTCAAGGTTCTAGCGTCAGGGAAACGAAGTGGACCTTTCGCTCAGCCGCGACATCCCTCCGCGGCCTGATCATGGCGGCGCCTGGCCGCTCGAAGGGGGTCGTACGCTCCGACCAGTCCGCCTGTATCGGTCCCGACATCCGAAAAAGGTACTGGCTCACAGCGGGCCGGCATCTCGACACGGTATCCCGAATCGCAGGAAGCCGCCGCAGGTCATCTGGGAAGAGTCTCAACGGGCCCCGGCGACCGCGTCACGGTCCCGTGTGACGATCACGTACTCGCTTCGCGATCGTCCGGGGTCTCACCGTGCGACGCGGTCCCGCGCCGCCGAGCGGCACGTGTAGATCGCGAAGTTGTCCACCCACCAGGCCGAGTCGCTGGTGACCACCGCGGAGCGGAACCGGAACCGGACCGACTCTCCGGCGAGGCTTGCGAGGTCGTACCGGGTGCTGCCGTAGCCGATCGAGGTGCCTGCGAAGCTCCTCGCTCCACCCAGCGTCTCCACGGGGGTCTCCTCGCCATGCACGTTCGGCAGCGTCGCGGCGGGACGCCAGGTGGCGCCACCGTCCAGCGAGTACTCGACGATCGCCCCGTCGCCCTTCTCCAGCAGGTACGCATGCTCGAACCGCATGAACCCGCCGGGCGGGATCACCACGTCATGCTCCTGCGTCAGCGAGACGTCGTCCCCGGCCACCGTCCACGCGACTGCGGCGTCCTCACCAGCCGCGGCGTACCGGTAGTAGCCAACTTCGCTGGAGAGCATCCAGTTGCCGTCGAACGTCCAGTCGGCGTTCGTCGACTCGAACCCCTGGGTGTACGTCCGGTGCGCGGCCTGTCCCTTGGCGCAGTACCCGACCCGCTTCGGGGCGCCGTTCACCGGCTCCCTGTGCATCTCGGTGGCCCGTACAGCCTTGTCGACCTGCCGACAGTGAGCCTCGCTGATTCCGGCTCGCCCGACGTTCTTCCGACACGACAGCGGCAGCGTGTAGAAGACGTCCTTGTAGTCCGCGCCGGGAGGCAGCAGGTTCTGCAGCGTCCACATGATCGCGGCCACCCTGGCCGGGCCCAGCCGACGGATGCGGTAGCCGTTGAACCGTCCGCCGTCTACCAACAGAGACGCCGCCTTGGCGAAGACGCCGCTGTTGTAGTGGACCCCACCGTTGTCCGCGAACGTCGACCCGTCGAAGAAGTGCGGTGATGTCATCCGGTCGGGCTGGCCGTATGCCTGGGGCTTTCTCATGTCGCGGACCACGCCGATCGACGAGCCTTCTCCGACCTTCCAGCGGTTCTTCGCCGTGTCGTCGGGGCTGCCGTTGCGGATGTCGACGATCTCACCCCAGAAGTCCGCCAACCCTTCGCTGATCGCTCCGGTCTGGAAGAGGTACGCGAGCTCCGAGGTGTGCTCGGTCACGGCATGCGCGAGTTCGTGCGCCACGATGTCGTCGGTGGCAAGCCCGGTGCCGACGACCAGCTGATGACCGTCCCAGAACGCCGTCGGGTGCGGGCAGCCGGTCGACGTGCACACCCGAACGGTCGCACGCAGCGCGCGTCCCTCGTCGTCGCCGTGGTCGATCCCGGTCAGCGCGGTCAGGTCGAGGTCGGCGTGGCGGGCGAAGACCCGAGCGGTGTCGCGCATGTAGTCGTACACGTGGTCGACGTCCCTCACCCCGGTCGGCCCCTCCCCTTCCGTGCGGGCATGCGCAACCTTCTGGCCGTCGCAGGTGTACTGCTCGACGACCGCGCTCTTCGCGTCGCAGACCACACGGTTGAGCGCCTGCCGCGGGAGGGAGTACACAAGCTCGGGCTTGCGGGTCGCTGCGTTCACCAGCACCTGGTACTGGACGTCGACGTCGTCGCTTCGCACGACGTACGCATAGACGGGCTGGATGCCGGGCCCGCCTGGCCCGGCCTTTGACACGCTGTCGGGGACACCGAGAACCGCGGGGTCGTACCACCTCCTGCCCTGCGACTCGACGCGCAGGCCCGCCGTCGACGGCAGTCTCTCCCGGTTGGCGACCACCTGCCTCGCCACGCGGGCCATCGCGCTCTCGCCGAGGAGATCGAGGGCGGGGAACGAACGCGCCGGCCGACCACCGGTCTCCCCGACGATGAACTCGAGGTTGTTCCGCTCGTCGAGTGAGACCACGAGCTGCCCGCCGAACACCTGCACGCCCTCGAACGTCCGGTCGAAGCGGATCACGCGACCCGATCCGAGGTCGACGATGCGGTTGAGCTCGAGCTGGTCGGTGGAGATCCCGAACGACGACGCGAACCTGGCCAGGTGGGCGAGCGCGGCGGTCAGCGGCTTGGTGTCGACCGTGATGCCTTGCGGAGGCGAGATGGCGCCGCTGATCGACTCGAGGAGACGGAGGGATCCGTCAGAGCCGCGCAGCTCGACGATGGCGTCCGGCTCGTCTCGGCCAACGGGTCCGGGGCCCGGCACGAGATCCGCCCGAGCGTGCGGCGATGCCGTTGTCACCCCGGCCAGGCTCGTGATCACGGTGAGTGCGGCGACGGCCGCGAAGCCTCTCAGCAGGCGACGCGATCTCACCTACGACCCCCAGACGGTGCGAGTCAGGACAAATCGGGCGAGTCGGAGCTTAATCATTTCGTGATGTCTCGTCGCCGTGCAACACCGCAGGGTCGTCCGGAGCTGGCCCGCAGGTGCACCCATCCGCTCTCGGCCACTGTGTACGGCGACGAACGGCCGCGGTACGGCATCCGTGGCGGCGCTGGTATCCGGTGGACCAGGGTGGGGCGGCTCGCGGACATCGCGGTCGCTCGCCCACACGTACGGTGTCTAGCCCTCCTGACCTTGATGTGCTGCGCCGGCCGGCACGCTGACCTGGACGAGCGCGTGGCTGCCGCTCGTACGCCACGGCTGCCCGGTGCTGTCGAGAGCGGCCACGGTGTCGGGCGCGAGACCCGCGATCACGTCGGACTTCAGGGTGCGCAAGGCCGCGACCGGGCTCGGGAAGTACGCCACCAGCTCGTCGAACGGCCTGGTGGGAGACCACAGCCGGTCGCCGAGCAACCGCCGGTAGTTCAGGTCGCCCTTGACGATGGTCAGCGTGGCGGTCGCGAGAGTGGCACGCAGCTCGTCCGGCATGTCGTGGAACGACAGCGGTGAGCACCAGTACGGATGCGTGGCCACGACGAGGCGTGCGGACCTCATCGCCTCCCACAACCGGCACCCGGACTCGCGGGCGTAGCCGGTCGCGTCGACGAGCCGGCGTAGGCAGTCGATGACGTCCGCGGACGTGGCGTCTGAGACGTAGTACGGGTACGGCTTCACGTGCAGGACGACCCGGCTCGCCCGGCCGGTCGTCAGCAGGTGGTCGATGAGCACCAGGTCGGGCAGCAACTCGGCGGCAGCGTTGTCGGCGATCACGTGCACCGTGCTCTCATGCGGTGACTGACCGGCGTTCGCACCGGCCGGGCCTGCACTCGCGCCTGCCAGGCCCGAGCTCGCCGATGGGGTGTCGAGCAGTTCCCACAGCCGCTCACGGTCGTCCACGACCAACTCACCTGTGGTGTCGGACTCGGGCTGGGTGAGCCGGAACCCGAGATCCGCCCGGTTGCCCCACAGCGATGCCTCGAGCAGCACAGCGTCGACACGATCGGTGGACTGGTTGCCCAGCGCATCCAACGCGGCCAGCTGGCCGTCGACCGCTGACCCGTACAGATCCGCCCGCTTGGTCGGCGCGAACGGGTCGACGTACCGCCACGGGCCGGGGTCGAAGTAGCAGACCGCGGCCAGGATCTTGCGGTAGAAGTAGCTCTCGGCCAGGAGCCACCGGGCGTCGTACCACGACTTCCCGAGATACGGCCTGGTCCACTCGTACCACTGCTCGTGATCATCGCCGCCGTCGTCGAGCGGCTGCATGACGCCTGTGGTGATCTCGACGAGGAGCGCGTCGAGCCGGGCTCGCTGGTGTGGTGGGTAGGGGTACGCCTGCACGACCCGCTCGATGATCGCTGGATGTCTTTCGTGCAACACACCGTGGGCGAACGAGCCCGGCACGTTGCACGTGATCTCTGGCTCGGCCTGGTCCTGTGACGGCGTACGAGAGTCCGGCATGGCACCATCATGCGCGCGAGCCGACTCATGATCATGGTGTGGCTGCCCAGCAACGAGGCGCCATCGACAGGACCGGTGTCTGAGCGTCGCCGACGTGACGGGGTGTCTGTGCCCGCGCGCAATGATCGACGATCATGCGGGTGCTTCGCGTGCCACCATACGCACCATGGATGTCCGGATACGCCGAGCAGAAGCAGCCGACGTGGACGCCATCGTCGCCTTCGGCGCCGCTGTGATCCCACCGCACTACACGCCGATCCTGGGCGCCGACGGGGCGCAGGGGCAGCTGAGCTGGTGGACGCCAGAGCGCATCGCGCCCGCCGTCGCTGCCGGACGGTGCCACGTGGCAGTAGCCGACGACACCGTGGTGGGCGTGTGCCAGACCGGCGAGATGGACGGGGAGCGGGTCATCTGGAAGCTCTATCTCGCACCCGAGTATCGAGGCCGTTCGCTCGGTGTGGAGCTGCTCCGACACGCCATCGCCGCGCTTCCTCCCGAGACCGATCACATCCTCGTCGAGCACTTCGCCGGCAACACGCGGGCAGGGGCGTTCTACGAGCGCGAAGGATTCCGAGAGGTACGCACCGAGCCCGCCAGCACTGGCGACCCGAACGCTGCGGTGGTCTGGCGGCGGCTCGATCTCAGCACCTGGAGCGGACCAAGGGAAGCCAGACCGTAAGTCCGCGCCGGCATCCCACGGTAAGTCTGCGCCGCCCACCTCAACGTTCTGCGTGAACCTCGCATCTGTGCCAGATCGCGCATGGTCTAGGGGGCATGACGCGCAGTAACAGGAGCAGTTACCCTGGCGGCCGTGCCTACTCCCCATCGCTGGACCCGGGTGGTCAACGCCAGTGATCCGAAGGCCGCCGGTAAGAACGGGTCACAGCCGGCAAGGCGGGTGTATCGACACCTCGGTTTGCAGGTTCATCTGCCGTCCGGCGTCGCTACTCCCCGCTTGTCCGCGCATGAGGCCATCGCGGCGTTCGGGCGTTCCTGGGGCAGGCTGTGGGATAGCGCCGAACCGCCCCAGGTCGAGCTGATGTACGGCAACAGCGGCGAATTCGACTTCGATCCCGGCCCAGGGCTTGCCTTCGCCGCGACGTTCAATGACCGCCTGGTTTGGGTCCTCAGCTGGCGCCAGGTCGCGAGCTTCGCGTCCGGCGCCGACCGTCGCCGCTCCACCACCTACGGCCACACCGAGCCCGGTCTCGTCGACGGCACCGCCATTGTCGACGCGAACACCGGCGAGCTCCTCGCCGTGCTGGAGAACGGTCGGGAAGTACCGCCATCACTCAGCGGACACCCGTAGGCTGCAAGATCCACTGGCGTCAACCACCATCTCGAAGATCGTCGCGCCGGCCCACGTGCGACAAGCCACGGGAAGCTGCGGGCGTCAGTGAGGGCCAATGATCACGATCGGCGAGGTGCCCTAGATGACGAAGCCCCAGGCCGACCTGGGGTTTTACCTGGTGGTGCGGGGTGGGCAGGGACGGGATCGAACCGTCGACCTTCTCCTTTTCAGGGAGAGGCATTTGCCCAGGTCAGCAAACAGGCCGGGCGCAGTCATGCGCCCGGCGTGCTATTACGTCAGTTCTTAACGACGATCGTCTTTGGAAGCTTCGCAGCGTTACCGTGGGCGGCCAACTGGGACAGCGCAAGAGCGATTTCGGCATCGCGTCCCTGAACAGCGTGAAGATAGCGATTGGCCGCAACCGGAGTCGCATGTCCAAGACGTAGCATCAGATCCTTCAAGGTTGCCCCGGTGGCGGCGGCAAGTGTTTGGCCAGTGTGACGAAGATCATGAAATCGAAGGTTCTCGGGAATCTTGTTCTGTTCAACTAGCCGCTTTCGAGCACGAGCGTGCGCTTGCCGTATCGCATCGCCTCGCATCGGTTTTCCGTCTCGACCAACGAAGACTCGCTCTGGTCCAGCGTACTTATCGAGGTGTTCTACAAGGTATGGAATGACATGAGGAGGAATCGTGACCGCACGATGACCCGCGTCTGTCTTGGGCGGCCCATCAAAAGCTACGCGAGATTCGAGCAGCTCGACCCGGCTTCTACGAACGGTAACCTCCGCATTGACCGGAACGAGCCGGCCGGACTCATCCTCAGCAAAGACAATCCTGAAGTCGTCCCGCATGAGTCCAATTACTTCCCCTCGACGCAGACCGCACCAAGCACCGAGTGCGACCGCAGCTCGATAACGAGGTGTTATCTCGTCGAGGAGCGCTTTCACCTGGTCGGGGGTTGCCACCGGACGTTCTTTCGCCCGATCGGCTCCCGCACCTCGTATCTGACATGGGTTCTGCGGTATCGCTCCTTCCCGTACAGCAGTGTTCAAGACAGCACGCATAAACCGGTAGGACTGTGCGATTGCGGACTTTCCACCACCTCCACGAAGAGCTGCGGCGTACCAGTCGCGGACTCTCGCTGCGGTGAGCTTCCGAAGCGGTTCATCCACGAGCGAAGCCAGATGAAGCCGCAGATTTCGAAGACACGTTTCCCGATACCGAGGCCCGGCGTTCGGGTTGTCTCGAAGCCATGCACGTGCGTAGTCTCCAAATTTCTGCTCACTAAGCCGGTTATATGTCCACTCGCCACGCGAGATATCAGCCTCGACCAGAGACAACCACCGGTCTGCATCACCCTTTCGACTGAAGGTGTTCGGTGCGGTATGCCGTTTGCCATCAGGCCCGACGTACGACGCTTGGTATCGACCGGACGGCAGCTTCCGCACGGATCCGAATCTGCGCCGCCGAGCCATCACGCGGCCTTTCCGGACCGCCACGTGACGGCCAGAGGCTCGACCGTTCCGGCCGCGATGTACTCCCTAACGGCACTTTCAGGAATGCGTATGTGACGGCCGACCCGAGTGAATCTGATTCGCCTCTCATCGATGAGCCGACGAACGAAACGGCGTCCAGTATTGAACCATTCGGCCGCTTCATCGATGGTCAACAGTCGCTCTCTCAAATCGATCTCCTTTCGTTAGGCGGCAATTGCTGAATTAGCGTCGGATGGTGGTCCGACGCGTTCTTTGGCTTGTTGGTACTGGATGCGCCATCGGTTGCGTTCAGCGATTGACGCGGCAATGACGCGGGTGTAGCTGGGGAGGTCTTCGGGGTCGACGGGTTCCCACAGGTAGCGGGGTTGCCCGTCGTGGCGGAGTGTGGTTGTTGAGCAGCGGTCGGCCTGTTCGACCTCGTGGCCGGCAGCTTGGAGCACGGCGACAACTGCTGAACGGCGGTCGGCTTTGTGCTGGTCGAGGGTTTTGTTGGTCCATTTGCGGGAGACGAGCACGCGACGGCCTCCGCAGCCGAGGTGTTCCCGGTCGTGGGCTTTGGCCGAGCATTCACCGGGGGTCATGCCTTCGGTGGCGTCCCTTGGCTGGATGCCGTAGGCGAGCCAGTTCGCGCACCGTGGCGAGCACGGCAGCCATCGCACCACTGCGTGCAGGCGGTCGATGTGTGCCTCCCGAGCAGCCGAGTTCTGGTCTTCGTCGTCGAGCGGATCGGTGATCGCTTTGGTGAGGTACTTCGTGAGATAGCCGATCCGCCGATCCGCCTGGGCAGTGCCACCGATTAGGCCTTGCATGTCGGTTTGCTGGCCGAACCTGACAACGTGCGCGGGTGTGGCGTCGGGGTCGTTGTCAAGCTCATCGAGGGCCTGCTCCCAAGTGGGCAGGGGTTTTCTGGTGTCGCGATCGACGTAGCCGCCAATGCGCTCATCCCAGGCCGGGGCGTTGTCAGCCCGGTAGAGGATCTGGTCGTGTTTAGGCCACCAGACCGAGGCGTAAGTGGCGGCAATGACTTGCCGGAGGATGCGACGCGGGATGGCGCCCCGGATCGCGGCGTGGATGTGCGGGGCGAGGCGCTTTTGTGGTTCGAGCACGGCGAAGTACTGCACCTCGTAGCCAACCGCTCGCCGCAGGTTCTGCACGAGCCGGTCCCACAGCTTCGGAAGGTGGAGTGCGTCGAGCGCAGCGCGCCGGTAGTCGTAGCTGTCGGGGTCGACGGGGCTGCCATCGGGCCGGACACGCCCGTATGAGGGCATAGTGAAGGTGACGAACATCGAGGGCCGCCAGACTTTCCCGGTTTGGCGGTCGGTGAACGTGCGGCCGATGGTTCGTGCCTGGACGGGAAGTCGTGGAAGGTCGGGTACGTCGTCGCGCCGCCTAGTCGAGCGGACCCGCCGAGTTCGCGCCTCCTCGGTATCCGGTTCTGCCCGATCGCCTCGGTCCTCGTCGTCCTCGTCGGCGTTGTCGGTGTTGCATTCGGGTTCCGTGGTCAGGTGCCAGCCTTCGCGGCATTGATGCATGCGTAGCCGGCGGGCGTTGTCGGCGCATGGTGGGCAAACGCGGGCAAGGGTAGAGCCGCATGGGATGGGGACGAGGGTGGTTTCGCCAGTTTCGGTGTCGATGAGTTTGCGGACGATTGGCCGCACGCAGACGCCAGCTTGGATCGCACCCTCTCGCACGACGTCGGCGGACAGCCTGAACGGACGAGGCACGGTCAGTGTTCCCTCCTTTGGGTTGTGCGTGCGGTCCATGTGTCAATGCCGAGGGCGACCTCGACGAGCACACTCCGGCTCTTTTGGTGGCCGGTGGTGCCGATCCCGAGTCGCATGCGGTACAGGCCGGCGGTGCGGTCGCGTTGTGCGGCGAGGATGCACACGTGGGCGGGCACGAGTCGCATCCCGCAGATGCGGTAGAGCTGACCGGGAATGGCGCCGATGCCGTAGTTGGCCCCGGCGGCGGTGACGAGACCGAGCTCGGTTTCGTCGGCGAGCAGTACTCGGTCACCGCGGCCGGTCTCGTACAGATAGGCGCTCACCAGATCCACCCCTGTTCCGGGTCGTGTTCTTCGGCCCACGTCGTGGCGGCCTGCGCCTGAGCCGTAGCGAGGATGTGTTCGAGGTGGGCGTCGGGTTCGCAGTGCGGGCAGGGGCCGAGCCCGTCAAGGTGGGCGAAGTCCAGGCACAGCCCGCACATGTAGCCATCGGCGGTGGCCTGTGCTTCATCATCGGCGAAGGTGGTCGGCGCGACGGTGTGGCGGTAGAGCCTTGCTCGGGCGATGCGGGCGCCGGGCCGGCTTGGCTTGCTGGGGTTGTTGGTGGCGCTCATCATCGGGAGGTCCTTTCGTCCGCGTGGTTCATAGCGAGCAGGGCGAATCCGGCTACGACCATCAGTCCGTCGACGGCAAGCGGCCCGATCGCCGCGTTGAGCGGGTCTTCGCCGTAGGAGGCCAGGAGAGATCGCATGTGTCGGTAGGACATGACCGCTGCGACGACGGCAACGAGCCCAGTTCCCCCGTAGCGGGCGATCCCCCACCAGAAGCCGGCACGTAGCCAGCGCGGCCGAGTCATGCATTCGACGGCGAGCAGGAGCGCGAACGGGATGAACGCGGCCGCGATGCGTGGGCCAATGCCCGGGTGTGCATGGGCAACGTTCGCCGCCACAGAAGCGGCGATGCCGAGCACGAATGCCGACCAAGCCACCAGGCGAGCACCGGCCGGCTGCGACGACTGTCGGCGACGTGCCCCAGAAGGGGAAGCTATGCCGTTGACTGCCGGATCGGTGCCGTTGTGTGCCGACCGGATGCCGTGGTGTGCCGCATCGGTCGAGCTAGTCGGCCCGTACGGGTTGGGACCGGATTCGCTGCCTGAGCGGCTTTGCGCCAGATGGCCAATGGCCTGGCTGTTGCCGTTCTGCCGGCCGATGCCACTGCCGTGGCGGTTCGGAATGCGGTCGTCTTGTTGCCGGACTTCGGCAATGCGGGCGCGTCCCCACCGCTCGCCTCGGCCGAACATTTCTCCGAGTTCCCGACCGGTAAGTACGCGGCCTTCGGCAATCGCCCGCCGGTAGGTTTGCCGTGCCTCGGCTTGGATCTGTGCCGCCTCGTCGAAGCCGGCAGCCTGCTGTGCCACCTGGGTGGTCATCGCAACCACCTGCCTTTGGGATGGCGCGGTGACTGCTTACACGTATTGGCCACGGTGGCGGCGATGGTTTTCGCGACAAGCGATGCCACCCGATGCCGGATGTCGGCTTGGTAGGTGTCGACAGCGAAGTCGACCCGGATAACGACATCAACGGTTTCCCAGTGCGGGTCGCCAGGGTCAGTGATGCCGATGACGGCATAGTGGTCAAGTTCGGGTTCGTGGATGAGTCGCCACTCGGTCGGCAACTCACGCAGGTCGATCGGGACTGGTTCGAGAGATCGCCAGGACATCTATGCCGCCTCCTTGCGGTTGTTACTGTCGATGTCGGTGCCGATGGTTTTGTCGGTGTTGGGGTCGTGGACCACCCGCAGGCCCGGCTGGCCGGTGCCGGGTGCGTAAAGCGAGCACATGGTGCGAATCTCGTCGTCGCTGATGTAGGCGAACCGGACGCGTAGTGGTTCGGCGACGCCTTCCTCAGTGACGTAGGCAATGCCCTGCAGGTGTTCAGGAATCTCGTCACAACGGGCACCTTTGTCGCGGGCACCCTTGCGCAACACAAGATCAGTTTCGTCCGGTTCGGACAAACGGAGCGCGATCCGGGTCGGGAACAGCCCACGCATCTCGATGACTTCTTTGCGCGGGTCTTGGGCAGCCGCAATCACCGTGATCCCCACCGCGCGGCCTTGCGACAGGATCAGGTTGAGCGCAGTTTCGATGCGTTTCTTGGCCTCACGGTCGACGATGTAGGCCGTAAGTGAGGCGAACTCGTCAATCAGCAGGATGATGTGCGGGCTAGCAGGAGTCGCCTTGTGTGTGCGGGCGACGCCGCGCAGGCTTGCTTGCCGTGCGCGCATCTCCGCGACCAGCACCTCGAGGAACGTGACATACCCCCACTCGAACCCCTTCTTGCGCTTGTCGTCCCGGCCGACCCCATCGCCACCGTCCCCAGTGCTGGTGTCAGCATTGTCGTCGCCATAGCAGTAGCGACCGAACAGTCGTTGGCCGGCAGCGAATTCCATCCCTCCCTTGGGATCGATCACCCACAACTGCACCAGGCCGGTCCGGATGCCACCGCCAACCGCGCGGACGATCGACCAGAGCACCGAGCCCTTCCCCGAGCCCGTGGCACCGATGACGAGCAGATGCGTAGCCAGCAGCCGCAGGTTGAACGTGAGCGCGTCCTCCCGCAGCGCCACCGGCAAAGCCTTCAAATTCGGTTTCTCCGCCACCGGGAAAAGCGGCGTGGGCACCGCGAGCGGGTCGGAGATCAGGAACCACAGTTCCAAATACCGCGATGGACGAGGCTCCGGTGCTTGGACGTCACGGCCAGCCCACCGCCTCACCCAGAAGGCAGCCCGCCTAAGTGGTTGACGGCGTGGGATTGACCGGACCCGGCAATCCAGAGCTTCGAACGTGCCCGCCAGCCGGTCGGCGTTCTTGGCGTAATCGGCAAGCACCTGACCGGGCAGCATCCGCACCCGAACCTTGTCCACCGTCGAGGTGCACCGCACCCGCACCAGCCTGGGGAATACCCTCTCCCCGTCCTCGCTCTTTGGGTCTTTACAAGCCAACTTCAGATTCGCCATGGTGGCTTGCCACTGCGGCCAATACACCACGATTCGCCGCCACCAGGAGCGGACGGGCCACGCGAGCAGCGGCCGGAATGAGCCCGGATGCAGCAACGACCAGGCCACAAGCCCGACCGCAACGACGGCGGACGCGATGGTCAGCGGCCATGGCCCGGAACTGTCGTACCAGCGCCACGCCCCGTACGAGGCGGCCAGCAGCGCCACCACCTGCGGGTGCCAGGCCAACCACCAGGCCAGCCGCAGCCCCAGCCACATACCTTTGACAGCCATCCAGGCGAGCCACATCGCCGCAGCCGCCCACACACTGATCTTGATGTCTTCGCCGGTGATCTTCGGAGCTTCAGGCACCGTGACCACCGCCCCGCCTTACGACACCGGGCGCGCCACGGCCACGGCGGGGATCACACCCTGCAAACGGGTAGCCGGCACACTCATCGCAGAACTCGCCCGGCTCGGGCACCGGCTGCTGCCGGCACAGCAGGCACCGATACGGCCGAAGCGGACGGTCATCGTCGTAGCAGAAGACGTACCGAAACAGATCGATCACACCGGCCACGCCCGGCACACGACGCCGACGTCTAGCCTTGGACACGCCACACCTCGCTTCCTACGAACGGGATTTCGGGGTTTGTGGAAGGCGCGAGGGCGGCGGGATCGCCTCGGCAAAGGTTCCAGCGCCGCCCCCGCGCCGCTCATGGGCGCGATTAAGCAGCCAGCCGCTCCGCCATCTGCTCGGCGGCGAGCTGATCACGCAGATCCGACAGAGCCCGGATCATCCGCTCGATCCCAGGCACCTCGAGATAGATCGAGACCCGGCCGCGGTAGGCCTCCCCGACCGTGAGAGTCCCCCACGGCGCCTCACCGGGCCGCCGGGTCCCCACCTTCGACTCCACCGTGGTGTCGTTCTCACACCAGACGTCGACCGACACCGGTGCCCACCCAGCAGGGCTCATGCCGCCTCGGCCTCCTTCCCAGCCTTCGAACCCACCCGAGTCACCGAAGCCCGCTTCGGCGCGGTGATCCCGGTCGCCCGGAACGACCACGCCAGCCGAGCCCGACACCGGCCACCGCCGTTGCACCGCTGCGCATCTACGTACGGAGTCGCGGTCAACCCCTCGAACTCGATCTCCCGCAGCGGACCGATCACCGACTCCGGCAGCATCGGCTTGTACTGCGACACGATCCGCACCGTGATCGCCGCGTTCTTCCCCTGCGCCTCCGGATCAGCGTCCAGAACATCGATCGTCCAGACCGGAAGCTCGGACTCCCTGTCGATCTGCTGCACGAACTGCTCCCGCGACGACTTCTCAAAATCCCGGGCCGGCTTGACCTCCGTCGTCGCGAACACGTACGCACCATGCGGAAACGCATCACCCGTCTTGATCGGAACCCGCGTGTTTAGCACTTGCGACTACCTCCATAGGTTGGCTAGCTAGGTTGTACAACCTCGAACATAGCCAGCCTGCCTAGCCATGTCAAGGTCAACGCGAGAACTTTTCTAGGTTGCCTAGCCAGGACGGCTACGCTGGTGGCATGACCACCGACGAACTTGACCCGACGGATCCACGTCCGCCGTACATGCAGGTCGCCAATGCTCTGCGGGCGGCGATCTTGACCCGGAAGCTTCAGCCGGGCGACAAGCTTCCCTCTCAGGCCGAACTCGCCGAGCGGTACAAGGTCGCCCGGATGACGGTCCAACAGGCGCTGCGAGTTCTCAAGAACGAAGGGCTGACGGTCTCCCGTCAAGGGAGCGGCGTCTACGTTCGCGGTCGCACCGAGAAGCCGGTCGGACTACGTCCACACATCGAGGCAGCCTTCGAGCAGGAAGCCGTCACGATTGACTTCGCCGGCTACACCGCCGAGACACTGCACGGAGTGATCCAAGAGCCACTCGACAAGATCCGGGCCGGCAGGCTGACGCCAGAATCGGTGAGCATCCGCATGCTGCTGGCCGACCTGTCTCGCCCGATCGCGCTCCCGATCCGGGCCGGCGACAACCCGGGCGACGATCCAGGGGTACGCAAGCGAATGGCAAACATCGTTCGCAGGCACGCCGAAGCGATCATCTCCTCGGTTCAGGAGCTTGGCGAGTTCGGTCTCGTCGAGAAGGCAACCGCCGAGGCCCGCGTCCACAGCTCGGCACCACACTTCAAGATCTATCTGATCAACAACGAGGAACTGTTTTTCGGCTTTTATCCCGTTCTTGAGCACACGGTCATGATCGACGGCAAGCCGACGCCGATCTATGACCCGATGGGCAAAGACGCCGTGCTCTTCCACCACGCCCGAGGCGATGGCGACGACGCCCTGACGGGCGCGCAGTACGTTGAGGAGGCACGGAAGTGGTTCGACAGCGTGTGGAACACGATCGCGCGGGAGTACACGCCATGACACGGCGAGTCGGCGAAGATCTCGCTCGGATACTGAGCCAAACCCGGCCAGTCCTGCTCGACTTCGACGGGCCAGTTTGCCCGATCTTCGCCAACGGCGTGAACAGTGAACTCGCCGCCAAGATGCGTAGCACGCTGCGGCGGGCGGGCGCAGACATACCGCAGCACGTTGCCGACGACTACGACCCGATCCGGGTGCTGCAATTCGCTGCCACGCTCGACCGTCCCGACCTCACCGCGCTCGCCGAGGACGTCTTTCGAACCGGCGAAGTCGAGGCGGCGCGCCGCGCCATCCCCACACCTGGTGCCCATGAGGCAATCCGAGCCTGCCACGAGGCCGGACGACCGCTCGTGATCGTCAGCAACAACTATGCCGGGGCGATCGAGGTCTATCTCCAACGTCACAACCTGGACCCGTTCGTCCAGGCCGTGATCGGGCGCGCCTACGCCCGACCCGACCTCATGAAACCTCACCCCGACCCAGTACACCGCGCGCTCGCGATCCTCGAGGCCGAACCTGCCTCATGCGTGCTGGTCGGCGACTCCGTGACCGACATCGAAGTCGCACGCGCCACCGGAGTCCGCAGCATCGGCTACGTCAAACGTCCCGACCGGCTGGCCGGGCTCCTCGCCGCCGGAGCCGAGGTAACCATCGACGACATGCACGCCCTCGCGCAGGCACTGCGCACCGTCGCCCCGATCTCCTCTTCTCCGGCGGCCTGACGCCCTGAGCGTGCGGCTGCTGGATTGACCTCTATCAGATCAAGGGCGCCGCTTCGCGGCGCCTCCGCCCGGCCGCCCCTGCGGGCGGCTCGGGCCGTCCTCGGGCGGCCGGCGGCCGACAACGGACACCCTGATCGAACAGGCGGGGGTTCCACCCCCGCACCCCCGGCCCTCCCTCCGAGAGAGGCAAGATCAGTCTCGCCGATGCCAGGTTCCTCCCTCGTCGATCGGGCACCGAAGGCATACCCGGAACCTGGACGAGGGGCAAGGCCAAGCCTGACGGTCTCCGATGTCGAGCCTTGCCCCTCGTCCAGAACCCGGGTACGGGCCACGCCTGCCCGACCGACGAGAGAGAGAGAAACCTCCCATTTGGAAGCCATGCTCCCTTGGGCCGTGCGATCCACGTGCGACAAGCCTCGGAAAGCTGCGGGCACCTACGGGGACTCACGGTGATGATCGGGGAGGTGCCGTAGATGACGAAGCCCCAGGCTGACCTGGGGTTTTACCTGGTGGTGCGGGGTGGGCAGGGACGGGATCGAACCGTCGACCTTCTCCTTTTCAGGGAGACGCTCGTACCAACTGAGCTACCTGCCCCCGGCGACCAACGATCAGCACCACCGATCATCGAGCGACCCCGACGGGACTCGAACCCGCGACCTTCGCCGTGACAGGGCGACGCGCTAACCAACTGCGCTACGGGGCCATGTACCTCAACGCCCACAAAAGTATCGCATGGCGTTGCCGTGCCCCCAACGGGATTCGAACCCGTGCTACCGCCTTGAAAGGGCGGCGTCCTAGGCCGCTAGACGATGAGGGCAGGTGGCAGCGGATCCTTCCGCCGTCAGGGACCGCCCAAGTCTATGGGTTAGCCGCCGCCGGCTCCAAACCGGGCACCAAGATCCGACCAGCCGACCGTGGCTCCCACACGTCCACCGCGAGGCCGCTGCAGATCTGAAGGACCCGACCTCCAGCTACCGGAACAAAGATCATCGCACACGTATGCCACAACGGCGGCGGCTGGGGCGCGGTGTTTGTGGCGGCGATCTCCAAGCGCTGGCCCGCCGGAGCGGGACTACCACCGCTGGTGCCTAAAGCGGGCGCCAGCGACGTCGACCTCTGGGCTGTCTAGCTCGGACGAAGGCGATCTGAGCAGCATGATCGACGATGAGTCGGCCGGTACCGTCCCAAAGTCTTGACACCGGTAGAAGGCGGCCAGAGCCTTTGGCAGTGCGCCGACTGAAGGACACCGTCGCCCTGCTCACGGTGACAGCTCTGGCCCTCCTGGCCGGCCCGAGCTCTGCCACCGCAGATCGAGCACCCGAGGCTTCCGGCGTCGGCACGCAGGCGAAGGCCCCACTCCCGCCGGTCTCCCCCACGCCGCAGTCGATGGAACGCGCCGGCCCGGACATCGTCGTGCCACGTCGCGTCGAGGTGGTGACCGACGAGACCACCGACGCTGCCGCGCGGGATCTTTTGGTCTCGACCCTGCGGGCTCATGGCGTCGATCGCGTCGACCTGGGTAGTCGGACCGGCGGCCGCGCCCCGCTCACCGTCCACCTCGGGCCGCAGGACCGGCCTGACGTCGCCGCAGCACTCGCCGGCACCGACACGACGGACCGCACGGAGGGTTATGCCGTACGCGTCGACCGGACGCGCGGCACGATCGCACTCGGCGGCGTCGATCCAGCCGGGCAGTACTACGCCGTCCAGACCCTGCGCCAGCTGTTTGTCGCGGGCCCGCACAAGCGGTGGCGGATCGCCGGCGCCTCGATCACCGACTTCCCGACCATGCGCCTGCGCGGCACCATCGAGGGCTTCTACGGCTCGCCGTGGACGCATGCCGAACGGCTCGACCAGCTCGCCTTCTACGGCGACATCAAGGCCAACACGTACGTCTACGCACCGAAGGACGACCCCTACCACCGCGACCGGTGGCGCGAGCCGTATCCCGCCGATCTCCTCGCCCAGCTCGGCGAGCTCGTCGACACCGCCACCGCGCACCACGTGAGGTTCACGTTCGCGCTATCGCCGGGCACATCAATTTGCTACTCGAGTACGCAGGACCGCGAAGCGCTCATCGCCAAACTGCAGGCGATGTACGACCTCGGCGTGCGTGCGTTCTCGATCCCGCTCGACGACATCAGCTACACCCGCTGGAACTGCCCGGAGGACGCCGACGTCTACGGAGCTCCAGGTCGGGCTGCGGCCGCACGTGCCCAGGTCGACCTGCTGAACGACGTGCAGCAGAACTTCATCGAGACGCGTGCTGGGACCTGGCCGCTGCAGATGGTGCCGACAGAGTACGGCGACCTCACTGACACGCCGTACAAGCAGATCCTGCGCGACACACTCGACCCCGACATCCTCGTGATGTGGACCGGCACCGACGTCGTGCCACCGAGCATCACGGTCGAGCAGGCCGAACGCGCGTCGGAACTTTTCGGACGCAACGTGTTCGTCTGGGACAACTACCCGGTCAACGACTATGCCCAGACTGCGGGTCGTCTGCTGCTCGCGCCGTACGACAGACGCGAGCCCGGCCTCTCCGACCATCTGGCGGGCATCGTCTCCAACCCGATGAACCAGGCCGCCGCCAGCAAGGTCGCGCTCTTCACGATCGCCGACTTCGCGTGGAACGACCGTGCGTACGCGAGGAACGCAAGCTGGAGACGTGCCGCTTCGTACCTCACAGGGGGCGACGTTGAGGGCACGAAGGCGCTGCTGGTCTTCTGCGACCTCAACCACCTCGCGCCGACGTTCGGCTCGCAGCCGTGGCAGCCGCAGGCGCCCGAGCTCGCGGCCAGGATCTCGACGTTCTGGGAGGCGTACGAACGCGGCGATCGGTCGGCGATCCCGCGACTTGATGCGTACGCGCGGCGCATCGTCACCGCGCCCGACACCATTCGCGCAACCGTGACCGACCGCGGCTTCCTCGACGATGCGTCGAACTGGCTCGATGCCACCGAGCTCTGGGGAAAGGCGATGCGTGCGGGCCTCGACACGCTGGCGGCGATCCGTCGCAACGATGCCGATGCGGCGCAGGACGCACGCGAGCGGATGGAAGGGTTCGCCGAGCAGGCGTCGCAGATCCGCTCGGTGCCTGGTGAGAACCGCGTCGAAGGTGTCGTCCGCATCGGTGACGGGGTGCTCGATGCGTTCCTCGACGATGTGGCGGCCGAGCATGACGAGTTCCTCGGCCTTCGAGGATTCAGTCGGAGTTCGACCAGATCAACACGCCTGGACCGTCGACGGTCAGAACCGGAATCCATGCCTCGTCTAGCTCGTCGATAGCAGTTTCGTCAACCTGAAGAAGGCCGCCAGGGCTCATCACGTGATCCGGCCTCGGGCCGGGAGCCGAAGAAGTAGATCTGCCCGACGGCTCTTTTGATGCGCTCCATGATGGCAGGCGGTCTCTCGCCGCGTAGGCCGGAGCCACCGAGATCCTCGACGAATATTTCCAGCAGCTGACCCAATCCCTCGCCGCCGTGCACCGGAACCCGGTAGCCCTCAACAGCGCCTTGAAAACACTGCACACCGCCGTACTGGTGCTCGTAGACGACGCCCGTCCTTGCCCGCACGACAACTGCAGCCCACGCCCAAGGAATCTCCCCAAGAGTCCCTGAGGGATCAACGTAGACATATCGTGTCATGTGTCTCGCTCGCGAAATCCGCACCCTCGTCGATGGAACCGATGGGCGACCTACGGATCGCCTCGCACAGTTGCCCATGGCCGATGTAAGGGCTGCCCACACCGGGGGGCGTACAACGCGAGCGCTTCAAGCAGATCGTCGAAGTCCTCGTCAAACGGCTGGTACATGTGAAGCGCTCCCTCCAGCTGGGCGGCAGCGGCCATCGAGTCGTCGCCATCGAGGATCCGTTGGGCTGCGCGCACAACCTCGGGTGCGGGCGCCGTCATGACGTGCTGTGGTCCACTGCCCGGTGGCATCGTCCTTGGTAGTCCTTGGTGTCGGTGCTGGTGACGGCCGAGGCTACAAGGCGAACGTGACCGAAAGTGGACAGGCCTCAGAGGTCGCGTCCTCATCGTTGCAGGTCATGAAGCGAAGAGCTCCATGCGGCAGCTGCTTCTGGTCGGCGTAACCAACACACCACTTGTGCGTTAGCCACGAGTGACGCAACGGCGCGTCACAGCATTCATGCGGGGCCCGCTAGAGGCGGACCCCGTTTTGCTTTGTGGAGGAGATCCATAACAGCGCGAGAACGGCATCACGCAAGAGGTAGGTGAGTGGAGCGAGCTGCCGGGTAAGACAAGACGATCAGACCTCTGGAGGGACATGCCAATGGGCATCGGTACAGGAATCTTTCTGATCGCCATCGGAGCGGCGCTGTCCTGGGCCATCGACGTCGACCTGCCGTACGTCGAGGATGACGCGGTTGGCCGTAGTCGCCGAGCACGCAGCCAAGCCCGCGACCGCAAGCCCCGCGACGGCAGCGCGCTGAACTCGGTGTGCAGAGACTACGGGACATCTGTGCAGCCGACTTCGAACATCGACAAGCATGCTGCGCGTGGCGGGGAGTGGAGATGCCACGAACGTGCTGTTGCGATCTTGCGCATTTGACCAAGTGGGGGCCCGACTTGATCGTCTTGATGGCGCTGGGGATGTCCAACCGGGCCGTGGCCGTCCACCTACATCTCAGCCGTGACACGGTTGCGCACCACGTTTCGGACACGGTTCGCCGCGCGGGGCGCGGCTAACCGTGCCGAGCTCGTGGCGCGTGCCTATACCTCTGGAAACGGCCCTCCGTTGCGCGTTGACGATGCCGGTTCGCATTGGTCAAGCCGCCAGTCGCTCCGATCAGGATCAGCCGGATGGGCAGGTCGCGCAAATCCCTTGCCATGTCCGACTGCTTGGATGAATCCTGGTGACCATGATCGAAGAGGCCCTCCCGTACGTCGTTGGCGATCTTCATGATCGGGGGTTGCCCTGGGCGCTGGTCGGCGGCCTCGCGGTTTGTGCCCGAGCGGAGCCGCGACCCACCGCTGATATCGACATTGCCGTCGTCACTCCTGACGACGCGACGGCGAAGGCATACGTCGATGACCTGCTCGCGGTCGGTTACCGGTGGAAGGAGTCGATTGTGCACGACCAGACCGGTCGACTTGCGACGGTCAAGCTGGATTCCTCTGCCGTTGCCAAGGACGTGGCCGTTGATTTGTTCTTCGCGAGCTGCGGCGTCGAAGCCGAGGTTGTGGGGGCAGCGGAGCCGTTGGAGGTTGCGCCGGGTCTGACGATCCCCGTCGCTCGCATCGGACATCTGATCGCGGTCAAGCTCCTCTGGAGGCCCAGCGAGAAACGTGACCGCGACCTCCGCACGTTGATCCGTCGGGCGGACGCCGAGGATCTAACCGACGCTCGTCACCTCATCGATTCGATTACCCGGCGCGGCTACCATCGTGGACGGGATCTCGGAGCAGCATTGGACAGCTGGCTGGCCGCTTCCTGACGTTGTCGCGCGGACCATGCGTGCTCGCGACGCGTTCCTCCCAACGGGTCGCCGTCATTTCGCTTAGTGGATGAACGACCGGGCGCACGGGCAGGCAGAGGGTGTCGCCGGGGAGTGCCGCGTTGTGGTGGATTGTCAGTGGCCAGTGGGGGGTGGTCTCCCTTGCAGCATCAGGAGGATGGCCAGTCAGAGTTCGCATCCTTCCTTGCTGCAATTGACGACATCGACCTCGCTCAGAGCAATATGGAGTTGTCGGTCCATGTGAGCCAAGCACTCGCAGCCGTCGTCGACTCGGCCACCAGCGGGACCATCAGTTGGTGCGATAGGAACAGCGGCGCGGCATGCTCATCTCGATAGCGGTGTCCTGGGTCGGGAGAGATGCGAGATGACCACCGTCGTGTTTACCGCTGACACCGCGTACGCACTTCCCCTGGCCGTTGCTGTCAGATCGGTGATCGACGCCTCGGCCGAGGGGGCGAAGCTCGATATCCTCATCCTGAGCTATGGTCTCGACACGCAAGTTCGGTCAGCTCTGCTTTCTTCATGGGTAGCCCACAAGCCCGTTTCGATCAGGTTCGTCGAGATCGATCGGTCTTCATTGTCGTTACTGGCGGACCTGGGACCGATCTCGGTCAATGTCTACACGAAGCTGATGGTCGCGGACTATGTCGATCAAGCGTGTCGCAGGGTGATCTTCCTCGACGCCGATGTCATCGTCCTGCACGACTTGCAGACACTGGCAACCACAGACCTGTGCTCGAAGGCCGTGGGAGCCGTCCAGGACGACGACATCCCACGTGTCGCCTCGCCTGGGGGCGTCAAACGGTGGCGGGAGCTCGGTCTCCGCGGCGATGAGCCGTTTTTCAACTCTGGTGTGCTCGTGATCGATCTCGACGCCTGGGTGACGCGACGCGTGGGGCAGAGGGCCATGGCGGCGGTCCATCGCTCACTGGCTACAGGTCAGCTCTCCGATCAGCAAGCCCTGAACGAGACGCTCGTGGACGACTGGCACCAAATCGATCCCTCGTGGAACGTTACGACCATGCGCAGCCTCCAGTGGCAAGCGCTCGGCACCGACGTCGATCGGTCAACCTGCCGGATCCGCCACTTTACGACGCCTGACAAACCGTGGACCCCGCACGGTCGCTTCGTCCCTGGTGGGTCACTGTTCGAGGAGTACCTCGGCCGCACCGCGTGGCGGACAACCTAGTCTGCGGTCCAGCGCAAGTGAAACCAAGCCCGCGGCGGTCCTTCCCACCACGCGCACACTCAGCAAGTGCCTCGGTCATCCTCTGCTTCGCTGCAGACTCGTGGCCGGAGATGACCTTGGTCGAACAGCACACGGCTGGCCGTCGATGAATACCTCCAGGATCGAACCGTCAGCCAGCACACGTACGCGCACTGGCTGATCGGGCTGCAGAGGCAGACGAGCACGCGAAACCCCGGTCCGTGCGAACGTCGCAAGCGTCGAGGCAGTCGTGTCGACACCCGCCTCGCCTGAGGAGATGTCGAGATAGACAACGGTCCGCTCCCGACCGTCCCCCGAAGCATGAAGCTCGAGCTCGATCCGCTGCGCCGCGTCAGGGACCAGTTCAAGCTCGACGTCGTAGCACGGCTTGGAAACGACCGCGAGCATCACGGCTTCGTCCCGACTGACCAGTCCAGCGTGATGGCCGACGTGGGTTCCCCGCAGCCCCGCCAGCTCCTCGGCCGGCTCGATCAGCAAAGTCTCGTCCTGCAGCGTGACGACCCGCGGAACCGTCAGACATCCAGCGAGACCACTCTCCCGTCTGGCTTCCGTCGTGAGCGCCTCCCACGACCATCCCCACATCAGCTGACGGCCGCGCGGATCCCGCATGCTCGTCGCGGCGTAGTAGTCGGGACCGAAGTCCAGCCGCCCGGCGCATGTCGGCGAGAATCGGGTGCCGTCGAAGTCACCCAGGAAGTACGCGCAATACTGGGTCTGCTCAGCGTGCCAGACCGAGATGCCCAGCAGATATCGGTCTCCTAATGGAAAGAACTGAGGGCACTCCCACATCTCGCCGGTCCAAATCGGATCGTCAGCGGAGCAGTCACGCTCGTACAGCGGTCCGACGTACTCCCACGTGACCAGATCGTCCGAACGGTAGAGCAGAGCCGAGCCCCCCACCGAGGCGACACCCGCGCCCATCACACACAGCCAGCCGTCACCGTGCCGCAAGACGTACGGATCACGAAAGCCCACCGGCTCCATTCCCGGCGGCGGCCCGGGGATCACCGGCTCGGTCAGCTTGCGCCACTGCGTGAGGTCACCATCGCTCACAGCAGCGCAGACCGCATGGCTCGAACCCTGCGTGTCGACACCGGTGTAGAGCGCACAGACCTGCCCAGCATGAGGCACGGTGCAGCCGGACCAGCAGCCACCGTGATCCGGACCGCCAGGCGTAGGTGTCAGCGCATCATCGAGCACCGTCCACCTCACCAGATCGATGCTCACCGCATGGCCCCAGTTGGGCGGACCCCAGTCGGGCGAGCGCGGATTGTGTTGAAAGAACAGGTGGTAGGCGCCGTTCCAGAAGATCGGGCCGTTGGGATCGTTGATCCAGTTCTTGCCGGCCCGTACGTGAACCTGCGGCCGGAGGCTCTCGGTCATGCCGTACATTCTGTGGGACGCCGCGCCCGGCTCCCCGCTGGCTGCGCACTACCCTCGCTTGGTCTCCACGCCTGCCACGGCTACGGCTCAGGTAGCGACGCAGCCCGCTGCCAAGGAGGTCGCTGACAGATGACCGACGCCACCCCGCGCAGCTACACGCTCGAGGTGCCAGGCGCACGTCTGTACTTCGAGATCCGTGGCTCGGGACCGCCGCTGTTCTTGATCGGTGCTCCGTTGCACAGCAAAGGTTTCGCCGCCATCGCCCCGCTTCTCGCCGATCGGCACACGGTCGTGACGTACGACCCACGCGGCATCGCGCGCAGCGTGGTGGAGAACCCCGACGCAGACGTGACGCCCGACACGCTGGCCGACGACGTCCATCACCTGATCCAGCATCTCGGCGCCGTGCCTGCCGACGTCTTCGGCAGCAGCGGGGGCGCGACGACAGGCCTTGCCTTGGTCACCAGACACCCCGGCTCGGTCCGCACACTCGTCGCCCACGAGCCACCCGTCATGGCGCTGCTGCCGGATCGGGACCGGCTACTGGCCACGATGGAAGACATCTACCAGACCTATCGCACCGAAGGCCCACGACCGGCGATGGGCAAGTTTCTCACGGTGACCGGCGTGAGGAGCCCTTCGGAGCCGACGAGGTCAGGCGGCGGTCCGGCCCGGGGCGCGGATCGATCAGACGCCGGAGCCAGCGCGATCAGCGAACGCTTCCTCGACCACATGTTGCGGCCGATCAGCAGCTACCGGCCGGACCTCGACGCGCTTCGTACGACGTCGACGCACATCGTCGTCGCCGGTGGCACGACCTCCAGAGGCCAATTGGCACATCGCACGGCCATGGCGCTCGCGGAGCAGCTGGGCACGCGGTTGATGGACTTCCCCGGCGACCACAGTGGCTTCGCCGGCGAGCCGGAGGCGTTCGCCGAGGTCCTGCAGAGCGTGCTCGACAGCGGGGCATCGTGACCGAAGATTGCGGTCGTACGCCGGCCGGCGGAAATCCTCCCGCCGGCCGGGTGACACGCACGCCCTAGCCCGCCGTACCGTCCTTGCGCTGGTGAAGCCACAGCAGGTTGCCGTCGGGATCGGCGATCAGACCCATGAAGCACACCGGCGTCTCGAACGCCTCCTGGATGACCCGCACTCCTTTGTCGCGCAGCTCGTCCATCGCCTTACCGATGTCGGGCACGGCGAGGGCGACCGAGATACCGCCGTTGTAGGGAGGCTGCGGCGCATCGGGCGGGGGCACTCCGATCGCGATGGTCGTGGCGCCCGCCTTCAACTCCACCCATGGCGGGGGACCTTCCGCCTCGGTCCACTGCGTCTCGGGATGCAGGCCGAGCACGTCGCGGTAGAACTCGATCGAGCGATCAAGGTTCGACACGCTGATGAGCACGAAGTCGACAGCGCGAACGTCCATGGGCGGAGACCTCTCTGTAGGTATCGAAACGGTGCATGGAGCGACGCCTGCAGCGCACGGACGTCCGGCGCCTCGAAACGCCTCGTCGGTCCCCGCGCGGGCACACGTCACGTATGACCCTGACGGTAGAGGCAGGCACCGACAGTCCGTCTGCGCCGACAGTTCCTTTGCACTGGCAGTCCCCCTCCGTCCTGCGTCAGGGCACTGGCAGTCCCCCTCCGTCCTGCGTCAGCTCGAGGCCTGTCGGAGGTACGACACGTGCCGGCACGTGTTGCAGCTCCGGCGGGCGTAGTGCACATGGTCATCTGGGCGCCGCAATCGCGTGTGCACGGTCTGGAAGTCGTGGACCAGTCGCAGGATTGCCGACCGCGAGGGTTACGACGAAGGCAGGTTAGGCTAACCTAAACTCGTGTCCGTGAGCTCTCGATCGCGGGCGGCGACTGCTGAGGCATCGCCAACCCGTGATGACCCAGCGTCGTCAGGTAGTCCGCCAACGTTAGGTGCTCAGGTGTCCGCACACCCGCAGCCCGCTCCCAGTTCGGAGCCGCCAAGCGACCAGTCGTCCGAGGCGGCCGATGCCAGCCAGGAACCCGTCCGACTCTCCCCAGGTGAGATACGCCTCCAGGGTGACGACCTGCTGCTCGGCTACCACGGGACCGTGGTCGTGGACGGTGCCTCGATCACGATCTCGGCCGGTCAGGTGACCGCGCTCGTCGGTCCCAACGGCAGCGGCAAGTCGACTCTGTTGCGCGCCCTTGCCCGGCTGCACACGCCGATGCGCGGCCGAGTCCTGCTGTCCGAGGACGTCGACGCTCATGCCCTGTCGGCCAAAGAGTTCGCCCGCAAGGTCACTCTGCTCACCCAATCGCATCCGGTGCCGACCGGGATCAGCGTGCGCGACGTCGTGGGGTACGGCCGGCACCCCTATCGCGGTCGGTGGCGTACGAACGATCCGGACGGACCGGCGGCCATCGACTGGGCCATGAGCGTCACTGGCGTCGCGCCGATGGCGGACCGCCCCGTGGACGAGCTCTCCGGCGGAGAGCTGCAACGCGTGTGGCTCGCGACAGCACTCGCCCAGCAAACCGGCGTCCTCCTGTTGGACGAGCCCACCACGTTCCTCGACCTGCGCTACCAAATGGAGATCCTCGACCTGCTGCGGGATCTCGCCGACGAGCATGGAGTCGCCATCGGCGTCGTACTCCACGATCTCAACCAGGCCGCCGAGGTGGCCGACCACGTCGTGCTCCTCGACCGCGGCACGGTGGTCGCGAGCGGTGTGCCGGCCGAGGTGCTCACCGCAGACCTTCTCTCGCGGGTCTACGGCATACGCATCGACGTGCTCATCGACCCCGACACCCATGTGCTCACCACCAAACCCGTGGGCCGGCACACGCACCGTCCCCGACCTAGCGAGAAGACGCTCGCACACCCGCACATCCGCCGAGCAGAGAAGGCGCGGACGGACCCGTAACCCACACGACGTCGCACGAAGGATGATCGATGACTGTTTCTCGTACGTCCCACAAGCCTCGAGCACTCACCCGCAGAAGCCTCGCCGCAGCATGCCTTAGCGCATGCGTAGCGCTCACCCTGGCGGCGTGTGGTACCACCGAGGATCCCGTCACCTCCTCTGGACCGAAGTCCACGCCAAAGCAGAGCAGCGACGAGAAGATCACGCTTGTCGACGCCCGCGGGAAGGAGGTCGTCCTCGACGGCCCGGCCGAGCGGGTCGTGGCCCTGGAATGGAGCGAGGTCGAGGACCTGGTGACCCTCGGTGTGATGCCCGTCGGGGTCGCAGACGTGAAGGGGTACTCGACGTGGGTGAAGTCCGCCCCGCTCGACGACTCCGTCCAGGACGTCGGCACGCGTCAGGAGCCGAGCGTCGACGCCGTCGTCTCGCTGCAACCGGACCTGGTGATCATGGAGGGTGGCCGTGGTCTGCCGATCGAGCAGCTGGAGAAGACCGCTCCTGTCCTCGTGATCAAGGGCAGCGACTCGACCCGGAACATCGAGCAGATGAAGCACAACTTCACGCTGATCGCCCAAGCGGTCGGCAAGGAGGACACGGCGAAGCAGATCCTCTCGGAGTTCGACGCCAAGCTCGCCGATGCCAAGGAGCAGATCGCGGCCGCTGGCCTTGCGGGCGCCGGCTTCGCGATGGCCGACGGTTGGATGGAAGGCAGCCAGGTGAGCATCCGGATGTTCGCGAAGGGCTCCCTCGTGTCCGACCTCGCCGAGGCGATTGGACTCGTGAACGCGTGGCCTGAGAAGGGCGACGCCGAGTGGGGACTCGGCGTGACCGATGTGGAAGGTCTCATCAGGCTCGGCGACGTGCACTTCTTCTACAGCGCGTCCGAGGACGACGTGTTCGCCGGTAAGGAAGGCCTGGCGAACAACGCGATCTGGAAGTCCTTGCCGTTCGTGAAGGCCGGCCAGGTGCACAAGCTCGAGGACGGCACGTGGACGTTCGGCGGGCCGCGGTCGTGCATGCACATCGTCGACCAGTTCGTACGGACCCTCACCACATGACCGACGGTCGTCTGCTCGCGAATGACCACGTGAAGCAGGCTTCTGGCCAGGGCCAGAGGCGTCGACACCCTGCGAGGGGGCGGCGATTCGCCTTCCATACGTGGTCATCTGCGGGTGCCAGGTCGTCCTCCACCGCGGGTGTCGTCGGACTCGCCGGTGCCACCGGAGCGCTGCTGCTCGTTCTGGCCTTGGTCCACATCACCCAGGGCACGTCAGGCATCGGGGCCGGTGACCTGCTCGCCTTGGCGACCGGCACGCCCAACGCCGAGGCGTGGAACGTCCTGGTCGCCTCCCGCCTACCACGACTCTCCGCTGGGCTGATCGTCGGAATCGCCCTCGGCGTGGCGGGTGCCGCGTTCCAGTCGCTGGTACGCAACACGCTCGCCTCGCCCGACACGCTCGGCGTCAACGCCGGTGCATACCTTGCGATCACGCTTGCCGCGGCGCTCGGCCTGTCGCTGCCGGTGCTGCCCTCTGGCGCCCTGGCGTTTCTCGGCGGGCTCGCGGCGGCCGGATTCGTCATGGTGTTGGCGGCAGGTGGTGCGTCAGGTCCGACTCGGCTCATCCTGGCGGGATCGGCGACCGCCCTGGCGCTCGGGTCGTTCACCACGCTGCTGCTCCTGCTCTTCGAGGAAGAGACCAAGGGCCTGTACGCATGGGGCAGCGGCTCTCTGGTCCAGGCCGACCTTTCGGCGAGCGTGCAGATGGCACCGATCCTGCTGCTCGGCACGGTCGCCATGGTCGCGCTCGGCCACCGACTCGACCTGCTCGCACTAGGCGACGACAAGGCATCGGTTCTCGGCCTGCGCGTCGGACGAACCCGCATCGTCGTCACGATGCTGGCCGTCCTGCTGACGGCGGCAGCTGTGACGGTTGCCGGGCCGGTCGGGTTCGTCGGCCTGTGCGCGCCTGCCATCGTCCGCCTGCTCGCGCCGGTCGTACCCGGCTTGATGCGCCATCGCGTCCTGCTTCCCATGTCGGGCCTGGCAGGAGCGATCATCGTGCTCGGCGGGGACGTCGGGCTTCGCGCGCTCCTGGGCAACCAGAGTGGTGTGGACGTGCCCACCGGCGTCGTCACCAGCATGGTGGGAGCCGTTGCGCTCGTCGCGCTGGCCAGGCGGCATCGAGACTCCGGCCCGACACGGCAGCCGCCCGCAGCCCGTACTCGTACCGCGCGCGGCACCCTCTGGTTCTGGCTCGTCCTCGGGCTCGCACTCGCCGGCGTGGTCGGCGCGGCCATCGCAGGCGCCCTGCTCGGCGACACCTTGTTGCTCACCGGCGACCTCGCCAACTGGCTGGCCGGCGTCGCAGGGCCTCGGGTCCTTTTCGTGCTCGACGAACGGCTCCCCCGCGTCGCCGCCGCCCTGCTCGCTGGCACCGCCCTGGCCGTCGCCGGCGTGACGGTGCAGGCAGTCTGCCGCAATCCACTGGCTGAACCCGGGATCCTCGGCATCACGGCAGGCGCCGGAGTCGGTGCCGTCACCCTGCTCACGCTGGCGCCGATGGCTGGCGTCTGGCTGATGTCGTCGGCGGCTGGTGCGGGCGCGCTCGTCGCGTTCGTTCTGGTGTACGGATTGTCGTGGCGAGCTGGCCTGAGTTCCGACCGCTTGGTGCTCATCGGCATCGGCGTGTCCGCGGGATTCGCCGCGCTCACCACCTTGATCATCGTTGCCAGCGACCCGTGGAACACGGCGAAGGCACTCACCTGGTTGTCCGGCTCGACGTACGGCCGAAGCTTCGAGCAACTCATGCCGCTGGTGATCGCACTCGTAGTGCTGGCGCCGCTCGCCGGTGTGGTCCGCCGAGAGCTCGATCTGCTGGCGCTGGACGACGACGTGCCGCGGGTGCTGGGCGTACGCCTCGAGCGCACCCGGCTGCTCGCCCTGGTCGGATCGGCCGTACTCACGGCGACCGCGGTGTCGGCCATCGGCGTGGTCGGTTTCGTCGGGCTCGTCGCGCCGCATGCCGCCCGGGCGCTCGTCGGCGGCCGCCACGCTCGGGTGCTGCCGGTCGCCGCGGCGCTGGGCGCACTGCTCGTGAGCCTCGCGGACACCATTGGGCGCTGGGTGATCGCACCGGCCCAGATCCCTGCCGGGTTGCTGACGGCCCTGATCGGCACGCCGTACTTCGTCTGGCTCCTCTGGCGCTCACGAATGACCACGTAACGTTGGGCATTCACTTCTTTCGGTGGCCGGTATGCCCCTGAAACCGTGTGATCGCCGCGCAAAGTAGAGGCGATTAGGTACGCGTACTCATGCGCTCTCCCCGCAGCGTGGCTCAGACTGACCCACTACCGAACCGCTGAGAGCCGCCGTCACGAGGAGGCCGTGATGCCTGAACCGCCGGGACGGTCGAACCACCCGCCACCGGACCAGCCGTACTGGTCGCAACCACCCGAGCTGCCCGATCATCCGCCACGAAAGATGGCGGCGAAGCGACGTTTGAGCGGCTGGCAGATCGCAGGCATCGTGCTCGCCACCATCTTCGCCGGCGCGAGCCTCCTGATCGTCGCATTGATCGTGTTCTGGATCATTTCGATGAACTCGTTGTTCTCGAACAAATGATCCGTACGACGGCCTCGCGCCACCGCCGACCACAGCACTGATCCGCCGCCAGGGCCCACGCCCCTTCCACGAACCACCCAAGGAAATTGACCATGCTGATCGAACGCATCCGACTCTTCATCGTGCTGGCCCGGCCCGCCGTGGTCGCCGCACTCGCGCTGTTCGCCGCCACAGGCCTCGCCCAAGCGGGCAGCGACCTCGGGATCGGCTCGGTCGACGACGCACTGCTGCTGGTCGCGGTGTTCGGCAGCGTCGCCGGATTCCTGCTGTTCTCCGTCGCCGTCAACGATCTCGCCGACGAGGCGATCGACCGGGTGAACCTCCCGTTCGATCCATCACGTCCGCTGGTTGCCGGCACCGCACGCAGACAAGAGCTCAAGCTCGTCGCCCTCAGCTCAGCCGCGTTCACGCTCGTCGCCAGCGCGCTCATGGGTTGGTCCGCAACCATGATCGTGGCATGCGGATTGGCGCTGAGCATGGCCTATTCCCTGCCGCCCATCCGTCTGGTTGGTCGGGGCGCGATCGCCTCGGTTCTGCTGCCCGCCTGCTATGTGGCGGTCCCATACCTGCTCGGGATCATTGCCGGACACGACGCCGGCGACGCCCCAAGCGTCACCGGTCTGGTCACGACCGTCCAAGGCTACGACCTGCTGCTGCTCGGCGGGCTCTACCTCGGGTTCGCCGGACGCTTGTTGCTGAAGGACTTTCGGGACATCCGCGGCGATGCGATGTTCGGCAAGCGCACGTTCGTGGTACGACACGGACGGGTCGTCACCTGCCGGGTGAGCGCGGTTTGCTGGTCGGTCGGCATCGCCGTGCTGGCTGTCGCTACTCGCGAGCCGAGTTGGATCGTCCTTTCCGCGTGGGGCGCCGGCATGATCGCGTCACTCGTGCTGTTGCGGCGGTTGTCGTACGAAACCCATCCCCGCATCGAGGAACGGCTCATCTCCGCCCTCGCCATCATCGGACGTGGCACCGTGCTGCTGCTTCTCGTGCACCTGGCGATGGTGAACGTCGGCTGGACCGGTCCCACCGCCCAGCTCACCGTCGCCGCGCTGGTCGTCGTCCTGGCCGGGCAAACCTGGTCGATGGTGCGGCACGGACCGAAGGGGCGTCACCTGGCTCCGTTCACGGAACCGCGTGCGCTCTCGACAGCTCCTGGAGCCGATCGCTGATCCGGACCCTGCGTACGCCGATGGCGATCAAGTGGGCCGGAAGGAGGCGGATGCCTGGGGCTTGCAACACCCTGGAGAAGCCGGTCGGGAGCCGGCCCATCTCGCCTCGCAGCGCCGGGGCCTGCACGCGATTCTGAAGCACCCTCTGGAAGACCTGGATGATACGTACCGGGATCGCCCGACGTCGCTGGATCGCTCGCAGGTCCCGTTCCCGCACCCGGCCCGCCAAGAGGCCCTCCGCCAACACGTTCGCGGCGACGACGGCATCCTGGATCGCGAGGTTGATGCCCACGCCCCCAACCGGCGACATCGCGTGGGCCGAGTCGCCGATGCACAAGAATCCCGGTCGATACCACCGGGTCAGCCGGTTGGACCTGACCGAGAGCTTCTTGACCTGCTCCCAGTCGGTGATCTCGCCTACCCGGTCGGCGAACTCGGGCGCAAGGTCGGCAATCGTACGCCGAAATGCCTCGAGCCCAGCAGCTCGTAGCTCCTCGTCTGTTCCCTTGAAGACCACGAAGCCGACCTGCCAGTAGCTGAAACGGTTGATGAAGACCGCGAGGCAGCCCTGCCCGACAAGCACCGACATGCCCTCCGGATCTTCCGGGCGGCGCGAAATCCGAAACCACAGCACGTCGATGGGCACTGCGTCGGACTTCGGTCGCAGACCCGCGGCGGCCCGCAGGTCCGAGTCACGGCCGTCCGCGGCGACGGTGAGAACGGCTCGCACCTCGTGGTCTTGATCCGGTCCGTCGTGCCCTGTCGTGCGATACCGAACGCCGACCACCCGCCCATCCGACCAGATCAGGTCGTAGGCCTTCGCCTGCATGAGCAAGTGGAAGTTCGGATAGCGTCTAGCCTCCGAGGTCAGGAGCTCGAGGAAGTCCCACTGCGGCACCAAGACGATGTACGGATAAGGCGTGCGTAACCCGTCGAAGTTGACCATCCGTACTTCTCGGCCATCAGCCCGCATTGTGCCCGTCGTGACCTTGGAATGGGGCAGTTGAAAGACCCGCTCGACAAGCCCCATCTGGGCCATGAGCTCCATGGTCGACGGATGGAGCGTGTCACCACGAAAGTCCCGCAGGAAGTCCGCGTGCTTTTCCAGCACGAGCACGTCGACTCCGGCTCGCGCCAGGAGCAACCCGAGCATCGCACCGGCGGGGCCACATCCGGCTATGCAGCAGGTGACCTTCCGCACGACCCCATCATCTCTCGCCCGCCCGCGACCACGTGCCGGTGATGCGCAAGCGGCGCGTGGTGGTCCGTCCCGTCGACGGCATGGGGATCGGTGTGGACGATGGCGGTCTCTAGCCGCGGCACCGCATGCAGGAGGCGGTGCTCAGCAGCCACCGCGATCGCGTGCGCCTCGGCAAGGGAGAGCTCGGGCTGCAGCGCGATCTCCACTTCTGCGCGCAGCCGGTGCCCGATCCAGCGCAGGCGTACCTCGCCCACGCTCTGCACATCGGGCATTTCTCGCAACGTACGCTCGGCGACATCGAGCAGACGCGGGTCCACCGCGTCCATCAGCCGGTGGTACACCTGCCGCCCTGCATCACGCAGCACGAAGAGAATCGCGACCGTGATGAACAAGCCGACCACCGGGTCGACCCACGTCCAGCCGAGGGCACTCCCACCAGCCGCCGCAAGCACTGCAAGCGACGTGAAGCCGTCAGCGCGGGCGTGGAGCCCGTCGGCCACCAACGCGGCAGAACCGATCCGGCGACCTACTTTGATCCGGTATCGAGCGACCAGCTCGTTGCCAGCAAAGCCGATCAGACCAGCGAGGGCGACCGTCGGGATCGCCGACACCTGCTGCGGGTGGAGCAACCGCTCGACAACCTGCCAGCCGGCAAGGACGGCCGAGGCAGCGATGACCAGCACGATCGCAAGCCCGGCAAGGTCTTCTGCCCGACCGAAGCCGTACGTGTAGCGGCGAGTCGCCTGCCGGCGACCCACGACGAACGCCACACCCAGCGGCACAGCAGTAAGGGCGTCGGCGGCATTGTGCAAGGTGTCGGAGAGCAAGGCGACCGAGCCGGTCCACACCACGACGACGCTCTGCAGCGCGGCAGTCAAGCCCAACGCCACGACCGAGACCCATACCGCCCGCACGCCTTGCCGAGAGGTCTCGAGCACGCCGCCGCTCGAGTGGCCGTGATCGTGTGCCTGGTCCCCGTGGTGGTGCGTGTGGACGTGCGCATACGTACGAACGGCACGCCACATCCGTCGCGCCCACATGAGCGCATGCTGACACAAAAATCTCGTTGCAGCATCCCGAGAACAGCAGGTCATTCGCAGCAGCAAGTCCGTTGCACGTAAGGCGATCGAGACCTGACCGGCGCCGGCGTACTGACTGGCAGACGAAGGTGGTGTTTGGCTCTGTTGCAGGGGTATGAGGGTCGCGAACCTCCCAGGAAGGAGCATTCCGGTGGCTGCGACAGTGGCGGATCACATCCTCGAACGGCTTCGCGAATGGCAGGTCGAGTACGTCTTCGCGTACCCGGGCGACGGAATCAACGGCATCGTGACTGCGTTCGGCCGTGCCGACAACCGACCACAGTTCGTCCAGTCCAGGCACGAGGAGATGGCGGCACTAGCGGCGGTCGGCTATGCGAAGTTCTCCGGCCGGGTCGGGGTCTGCCTCGCCACCAGCGGTCCCGGAGCAATCCACCTGCTCAACGGGCTCTACGACGCCAAGCTCGACCACGTTCCGGTGGTCGCCATCGTCGGCCAGACCGCACGCACCGCCCAAGGAGCGAGCTACCAGCAGGAAGTCGACCTGCACGCGTTGTTCAAGGACGTTGCCAGTGAGTACCTCGTGGAAGTCAACGTCCCGGAGCAGCTGCCGAACGCAATCGACCGCGCCATGCGAACCGCGCAATATCGTCGGGCACCAGCAGCGGTCATCGTCGCAGCGGATGTGCAGGAAGAGGAGTACGCTCCGCCGCAGCACGCGTTCAAGGAGGTCCCCTCGAGTCCGCCGACCGCGCTCGACTCCATGCCGGTTGCACCGTGTCCTGCGCCGCCTGAGCTCGCCCGCGCCGCCGAGGTGCTCAACGCCGGAAGCAAGGTCGCGATTCTCGTCGGACAGGGCGCACGAGGCGCCGCGCAACAGGTGATGCAGGTTGCCGATCGACTCGGCGCCGGCGTCGCCAAAGCCCTGTTGGGAAAGGACGTCCTGCCGGACGATCTGCCGTACGTCACCGGCTCGATCGGCCTTCTCGGCACCCGACCGAGCTGGGAGCTCATGCGTGACTGCGACACCTTGCTGATCGTGGGCTCCAGCATGCCGTACTCCCAGTTCCTGCCCGAGTTCGGTCAGGCGCGGGCCGTGCAGATCGACATCGACCCGAGCTTCATCGGCATGCGGTATCCGTGTGAGGTCACCCTGATCGGAGACGCGCGGGCGACGCTCGACGCACTACTTCCCCAGCTGCATCCGAAGTCCGACCTCTCCTGGCGTCGTACCGTCGAACGCAACGTCGCCGAGTGGTGGACCGTCGTCGAACGCCAGGCCATGCTCGATGCCGAACCGGTCAACCCGATGCGGATCGTGTGGGAGCTGTCATCTCGGATCCCCGACAACGCGATCGTGACTGCCGACTCCGGGTCGGCCGCCAACTGGTACGCCCGCGACCTGCGGATGCGCGGCACCATGCGAGGATCGCTGTCTGGAACCCTGGCGACGATGGGATGCGGTGTCCCCTACGCCATCGGCGCGAAGTTCGCCTGTCCCGATCGCCCGGTGGTGGCGCTGGTGGGAGACGGCGCCATGCAGATGAACGGCATGGCAGAACTTCTGACGATGGCCAAGTACGCCAACCAGTGGCACGATCCGCGCTGCGTCGTGTGCATCCTCCACAACAACGATCTCAACCAGGTGACCTGGGAGCTGCGCGCAATGGGCGGTGCGCCGAAGTTCGTGCCGTCACAGGCCATTCCCGACATGTCATACGCCGACTTCGCTCGAAGCATCGGGTTGGAAGGGATCACGGTCTACATGCCGGACGAGCTCGGCTCCGCCTGGGACCGTGCCCTCGCCGCAACCCGGCCGATAGTGCTCGACGTGCACTGCGATCCGGAAGTGCCGCCGATTCCCCCGCACGCGACGTGGGACCAGATCAAGTCCACCACCGAAGCCGTGCTCGGAGGCGATCCGGACGCCTGGCGGATGATCGTGCAAGGCCTCAAGACGAAGATGCAGGAGTTCGCTGTCGGCAGGCGACGCTGACCAGCATCCGGAGCCGGACCGGCCTCATGAGCTCGTCAGCCGACGCGCGACATCGCGCAGCGAGGCGGCCTGCCTCCCAAGACCGCTCCAGGGGTCCTGCTTCTGGGAGAGGCGCCGCCGCACGCTGTCGACGTGGAAGCAGCCCGGCTCGACCCGGCCGAGTTCCTTCCACTCGATGGGTGTCGCGACGCTCGCACCTTCACGCGCTCGCAAGGAATAGGGCGCGATCGCGGTCTGTCCGTACGCATTACGGTTGACGTCGAGGAAGATCCGGTCGCCCCGCTTCTCCTTGCGTTGCTCGACTGTCAGGTGATCTGGATCCTGCTCGGCGATGTGACTCGCGAACGTACGAGCGAAGGGAAGGACGTCGTCGAAGCTCGCCGAGCCGTCCAACGCCGCGACGACATGAAATCCCCGACCGCCGGTCAGCTGGACGAACGGCGTCAGCCCGACCTCTTCGAAGGCGTCCTTGACGCGCCGAACGGCATTACGCAAATCACTCAGCTCGACGTCAGCCGGCGGGTCGACGTCTACCACAAACCGATCTGGATGCTCGAGGTCGTCGACCTTCGCGAGCCCGACATGAAACTCAAGACACGCCTGGTTCGCAAGGTACACCAGGGTCGCGGCGTCGTTGCAGACGACCTGTCGTACGGGTTTGCCACCGCCGCGCACTGGCACGTCGACGGTACGAACCCAGTCGGGGAAGTGCTCCGACGCCTCCTTCTGGAAGAACCCCTCGGCGTCGATGCCGTCTGGGAAGCGCACCATCGTGAGCGGCCGATCCGCGATGTGCGTCAGCATCGCCTCGGCGACCGCCTGGAAGTAGTCGACGACGTCACCTTTTGTGATCCCGTCGTGCGGATAGAGCTCCTTGTCGAGCTTCGAGATCTCGATGTCGTGTCCGTCGACCGTGACCGTCGTGCGCTGTGGCATCAACACTCCTCACATCTCATCGCTTGGCCATACCCGTGATCCGCAGCCGCACACGTATCGCACGGCAGTGACCCGCCCGTGCTCGATTCAGACGCGTGTGACCACCACGATGGCGGGTAGCAGCAGATCATGACGAAGGACGGGCTCGACGAATACCGCAAGAAGCGCGACACGACGCGTTCAGGCGAGCCGAGCGGCGCGAAGCGGCGTACCCGCAAACGGGGATCACCCCGATTCGTCGTACAACGTCATGATGCTCGAACCGTGCATTACGACTTCCGGCTGCAGGTCGACGATGTGCTCAAGTCGTGGGCGGTACCGAAAGGGCCTTCGCTGGATCCCCGCGAGAAGCGGCTCGCAACACAGACCGAGGATCATCCACTGGATTATGCCGACTTCGAGGGACGTATCGAGCCGGGTGAGTACGGCGCCGGGACCGTCATCGTCTGGGACACGGGTGAGTACGAGAACCTCACCGAGCACCGCGGTGAGCCGATCTCGATGGCGCAGGGGCTCGAGCGTGGACATGTGAAGGTCCGGCTGGACGGCCAGAAGCTGCAGGGTGCGTTCGCGTTGACGCGTACAACGTTCCGAGGTCGCGACGACCAATGGTTGTTGGTCAAGATCGACGATGAGCATGCCGATCGGCGCCGCAAGCCCGAGCGGACCGACCTGCGATCGGTGTTGAGCGGTCGTACGAATGAGGAGCTCTGAGCTCCGCGACACCTGTCCAGCGCCTGAACGCTGGCGCGGAGGCGAGGTTGTCGCGGGAGCCGATGACCGACCATGGCTTATCCGGCAAACTGGCCGCGGTGATTCGTACCGTACAACGGCATGTCGACGCATCCAGGGTGGAAGCGACCCACGTAACGTGGTCATTCTGGTAAGGCTGAAGGTGAGGGCTGGCAGGTGGCGCACCAGACGGTCGCGCGTCCACCAGTCCTGCTTCGACGAAGCGGCGTACCGCACCGTGGGCACGGCGCACCCTCCTCGTCACGAACCCCGGTCAACCATCCGTCGTAGCCGGGAACCCGTCCCGTCGGGATGGAATCGTGCAGAACCTTGCGCATGTGCCGATACAGACGTGCAAGGTCGTGGTCTGACAGATCGGTGGTCTGGCGTCTCGGGTGGATCCGTGACCGCCACAAGATCTCGTCGACGAGGAGGTTCCCCAGCCCAGCAACGACATCCTGGTCCATCAGAGCCGGTTTGATCTGCCGGCACAGTCCGGCGAGCCGCTCGCGAAACTCAGCTGCAGACACGTTGAGCGCGTCGGGTCCGAGATGACCTAGTAGCCGCTCGAGTGAGGTGTCGTCAGGCACGAGTCGTACGCCATGCAGCTTGCGCAGGTCTCGATATCGCAGCTCGCCGTGCTCGGTGCGAAAGATGATCCGGTCGTCGCGGTGACGTGGTTCGACCTCGCCACGGCGTAGCGGACACCACACCAGCTCGCCCGTCATGCCGAAGTGAAAGACCACGGTCGGGTCGCTCTTGCGGTGCACTCGGCCCACCTGTCGCATCGGCACAGCGAGCCACTTGCCGTGCCGGAGTGGCTTCGCAAAGGCCAATCCGACGACCGTCCCGCGCAGCGTGTGCTCATCGACGCCCCGCAACACGCCGGTTTCCTCGATCATCACCTCGGTGATGCATCGCCCAGCCGCGTGTCGTGCAAGGATCTTCCCGAATCCCTCGACATCGGGGAGTTCTGGCACAGGACCACTGTCGCATGACGAGCGCGTGTCCGTCGACTATGGCGTACGCATGTCTACAGGCCACGAGATCCGAACGGGCGAAATGACAAGAAGGGCGCGCAGAGGCTCATTCGTTCAGACGTTCCTTGTGCGATGCGACTTCAGTACGGCGGCGTCATCGGTGCAGCCGTCGATGTCGTCACGGACGGAGCCGCATTCCGCTGCTTTCGCAGCGGGCGCCGCACGTCTGCATTCGGCGATACAACCCGAGGAAATCTCAACCTTTCCGGTGCATGTCGGCACCTTAGAGAGGTGAGTACCCCGCGATACGTGGTCATTGTGGCGAGGGGCGGGTGAGGGGTTCGAGGCGGACGACCGCGTTGTAGTCCGGGATCTTCGCCTCCGGCGAACGACGAGAGCGGTCGATCAGCACCTCGCCCTCAGGCCAGTGGATCTGGAGATTTCCGGGAGCGATCGGCGCCCTGAGCACCCGGCCGGTGAACTCACCCGTCTTGCTCGACAGCCGGACGGGATCGCCGTTGGCGAGGTTCAGCCGGTCGGCGTCACCCGGATTCATCAACACCGCTTCGCGCACGGCGCCGGTGAGGGCGTCAGTGTGCTCGTGCACCATGCTGTTGAACTGCTTGCCGCGCCTGGTCGACACGACGAACGTGCCATCCGGTCGTACGACGGCGGGCAGCCGCACGGTGGAGAAGTGGGCACGCTTGTCGTCGGTGGGAAAGTTCCAACCGGCGCACAGATGCGGCCCGCCGTACTGCACGTTGTCGCCGTAGGCTCGCAGCTTCTCGATCCCCGCATACAACGGCACGGCCGCCGCGATCTCGTCCCGGATCGCCTGCGTCGTCGTGAACCGCACGCGGTCTGCGAGCTCCGGCCGAGCCCGCGCGGCAAGCTCACCGAAGATGCGGTACTCCGGCCAGGCCTCCGCGATGCGTGGCCCGGGAACCTCCGGGCTGAAGATGATCCGGCGTTCGGTCGAGGTCTCCGTGACCCCTCCCACCATTTCGTAACGCGTCTGCGCCGGGAGCAGCAGGACGACGTCGGCCGGGTCGACAAGCATCTGCCTCGAGACGCAGATGTCGATGTGGACGCGCAGCGGAATGCGTTCCAGCGCTTCCTGACAGTACGCCGGATCGGGCAGCACCTCGAGGAAGTTGCCACCCGAGCTGACCAGGACGTCGAGCTCACGACGGTGTGCCGCGTCGATCATCTCCACTGCAGTCAGGCCCGGCGTGACTGGTACGTCGAAGCCCCACAGGTTCGAGAACCGCTGCGCATTCTCGTCCGTGATCGGAAGGCCACCGGGGAACACGGTGGCGTACGCGCCCATCTCGGCGCCGCCCTGCACACCGGAGTGCCCGCGAATCGGCATCAGGCCGCACTTGTCGCGCCCGACGAACCCCTTGGTGAGGGCGAGATTGATGATGGCTCGGACGTTGTCCTCGCCGAACTCATGCTGGGTGACGCCCATGCTCCATACGAAGACCGCGGTCTCCGCCCGATGCAGCATCTCGGCCAGCGCCCGCATCTCCTCGCGTGACGTCCCAGCCACGGCCTCCAGCTCGTTCCAGGACTGCTGCTCGAGGCTCGACACCAACGCCTCGAATCCTGACGTGTGGTCGTCGATGAAACGGCGGTCGATCCAGTCGGACTCCACCATGTGCTTCAGCACACCGTTCAGGAAGCCGATGTCGCCGCCCACGTTGATCTGGAAGAAGCGATCAGCGATCTTCGTGCCGAACAACGCGCTTTCCAGGTTGGACGGAACCCAATAGCGCTCCATCCCCGGCTCACGGTAGGGATTGATGCAGACGACCCGGGTACCGGCCTTCTTCGCGTGGTAGAGGTACTTCATGGCGACCGGCTGGTTGTTCGCCACGTTGGAGCCGATGAAGATGATCAGGTCGCTGCCGATCCAGTCGGTGTACGAGCAGGTGGTGGCCGCGACACCGAGCGCGCTCTTCAGGCCGAAGGTACTGGGCGAGTGGCAGATTCGGGCGGCGTTGTCGATCGAGTTGCTGCCCAACGCTCGAACCGCCTTCTGGGCGGCGTAATAGTTCTCGTTCGGCATTCCACGGCTCGTGAGATAGACACCGAACCGGTCCGGACCGGCCTGACGCAGCCGATCGGCAGCGAGCTCGAGCGCATCATCCCACGAGATCGGTGTGAACCCCGGCTCACCAGCCCGTCTCACCAGAGGACGGGGCAGCCGTCCGAGGTCGCGCAGCCGCGCGCCTGACCACTTCCGCAGCTTGTCGACGTTCGCCAGAGCACCTGGGTCTGCCGGTGGCATGGTGTTGAGGCGAAGCAGCCGAAGCCTGATGTTGCACAGATGGACTTCTCGCATGGTCCAGTCGCGAATCCCCTTGGTGCCGAGGGCACATCCGTCACAGGTGCCCTGCCGCAGGATCCGCCAGGCGTACCGGAGCTGGTCGCGATTGTCGACGATCGCCTTGACGATCTCCCCGTAGTTGTTGGGTCGCTCCTCGCCAATTCCGAACGGCTTGAGGCTCACCCAGTTGCTCGGGTCGATCAACTTGACGCGCTTGGTCATCGGCAGTCCTCCGCCGGCTGTCGCAGCCTCCAACCCTCGGGGCTGGCTTCTGACCAGCGTATATCGGGCACGGGACCGCGATCAGGGGCCGATTTCGTACGTGTCGACTATGGGCCGTGATTTGTAAGCTCGCGAGCATGCCACCAACCACATCGTCGGGACATCACAGCTCACCGTGCGCGGGCCCAGAACGATCGTTGAACTTTGCCCTGTCAGACGACGAAGGCGTGGGCATCGAGCGGCTCGCGCTCGGCAACCAGGTGCCGTGGACGATCGAGGGATGTGGCCCGGCGTTCACCGTCGTGGCGGATGGCACGACCGTTACCGGCCAGTCCGTCTCGTCTCGGGAGCAGACCACGCGGGCTCGCGACGACGGGGGCGTCGAGACGATCATCCGGAGCCGGTGCACTCAGCCGGCGCTCGAGATCGGCTGGCACATCCGGCGGTATCCCGACCTCCCGGTGGTCGAAACGTGGGTGAGCGTCACGAACCGCGGCCAGGCCAGCGTGACGATCGACCGGCTGGACTCGCTCGGCCTCACGCTTGCGCAGCGCGACTACGAGCTGCTGTCGTACACCAGCGGCTGGGGTCTGGAGTTCGACGAGGTACGCCGTCCGCTCACCGTGCCCACCTCGCTCGAGACGCTGCGCGGACGGTCGTCGCAGGGCATGCATCCGTTCTTCGCCTTGATCCGGTCCGACGGGGCGGTGCTGAGTGGCGCGGTGGCCTGGTCGGGCAACTGGGTGATCCGCTTCGAGGCGCTGGAAACCGGTCCGACGCCAGGCATCGTGGTGAGCGGTGGGCTGCACGACATTGGCTTCGCCAAGCTGCTCTCCCCCGGCGAGACCGTCGAGGCGCCGCCGGTCGTGCTCGCCCTCGGCTATGGCGGCGACCTCGACACGACGTCGATCGCCATGGCTCGCGCTGCACGCGCCCACTGGGCGCCGCGGTCGGAGCTCGCCTCACGCCTCCCAGTCGAGTGGAACCACTGGTGGACGTACGAAGATCACAGCATCAACGAGTCGGTCTTCCTCTCCAACGTCGCAGTAGCAGCCGACCTGGGAGTCGAGGTGTGCACGCTCGACGCGGGCTGGTTCGGCCCGTCCGATACCGGCTCCCAGTGGACGGACGTACGCGGCGACTGGGACCAAGTCAACACCGCTCGCTTCCCCCACGGCCTTCGTCACCTCGCCGACGCCGTCCATGACCGTGGCATGCGGTTCGGCCTGTGGTGCGAGATCGAGGCGCTGGGTCCGAAGGCCGCGATCGCCCAGCGCAGGCCCGACCTTCCGGCCATGCGCGATGGCCAGCCGCTGGGCTACGTCTGCCTGGGCAACCCGGCCGGCTGGCAGTGGGCACGGGAGGTCCTCGAGCGTCTGGTCACCGAGCACGGAGCCGACTGGATCAAGCTGGACTTCAACCTCGACCCCGGCCTCGGGTGCAACCGCACCGACCACGGTCATGGGCCGGGCGATGGCCTCTTCGAGCACTACACCGGCTACTACCGACTGCTCGAGGACGTACGCGCCGCCCATCCGGACCTCGTCTTGGAGAACTGCTCCTCCGGCGGCCTGCGGATCGACCTCGGCCTGCTCCGGCGTACCCACCTCACGTTCCTCAGCGACCCGGACTGGCCCGAACACGGGCTCCAGCTGCTCTGGGGCGCCTCCACCATGCTGCCGCCGGACCAGCTGCTCCACTGGGGCTACTCCGAATGGCATGGCGAGCATCGCCACCAGAAGTTCGACCCGAGGGATCCCGGGTTGCGCCCGCACCAGCTCGACTACTACCGCCGGATCGCGATGCTGGGCTGCACGGGCTTCTCGCTCGGCCTTCCGGATCTGCCGGAGTGGGTACGCGAACGGCTTCGCCACCACGTGCGGGTCTACCAGGAGCTGGTACGCCCGTTCGTCCGCACAGGTGATCTCCACAGGCTCACGGGAGCGCCACGACGTTTCGGGGCTGGCGAGCGATGGGCTGCGGTGCAGTACGCGCAGCCCGATGGGTCAGCGCACCTGGTGCTCGCCTTCCGCCTGCACGGGGGACCTGGCCTCGGCCTCACGGTCTGCCCGGACGCCATCCGTCCCTACCTGGTCGACACCGAGATCCGCGTCACCGGCAAGACGCTCTACGAAACACCCGAGCTCTAGCGCCGGCACGCCACTCGTGCCGATGACCGACGCGAGCGCGTGCCGGCGCTTTCACCAGGCTGCAACGCATCTGCGCATCGCCCAGCCGGTGCTGTCGTCCGCTACTTGATGGAGACGATCCCATCGGTGGTGCTCTCGCGCCACTTGGGAGCTTCGCGAAATCTCGCACTGGCCACTCCCGGCCGATGGTGGCTGGCTGGGTGGTCGTGGCCAGATGTCCAACCCGATTTGTGCTGGCCTGGCGCACTGCCGGCGGCCTCACGGCTCGCATAGTTGATCGCCTCGGAGGGTACGTGGCACGGCAGCCCGAACACCTCGAGGAGATTGGCCATGCCGTCCGACGAAAGCATGCAGCGCTGGGGTGCGGGCGTCATTCCGTACGCCGAAATGGGCTACTGGAACCCCGACTACCAGCCAGAGCCAACCGACCTCCTCGCCGCATTTCGCGTGACACCACAACCCGGCGTACCTCCGGAGGAGGCCGGCGCCGCAGTGGCGGGCGAGTCCTCGACCGCAACGTGGACCGTGGTGTGGACCGATCGGCTGACGGCGTACGACAGATACCAAGCCAAGTGCTACCGGATCGAGCCGGTACCCAACAAGGAAGGCGAGTACATCGCCTACATCGCCTACAACCTCGACCTCTTCGAAGAGGGCTCGATCGCCAACCTCGCGTCGTCGATCATCGGGAACGTCTTCGGATTCAAGGCACTTCGAGCGCTGCGGCTGGAGGACATGCGGATTCCCCCGCACTACGCCAAGACGTTCCAAGGCCCTCCGCACGGCATCGTGATGGAGCGCGAGTACCTGAACAAGTACGGGCGACCGCTCCTCGGTGCGACCGTCAAGCCCAAGCTCGGACTCTCCGCGCGAAACTACGGGCGCGTGGTCTACGAGGCGCTCCGCGGCGGGCTGGATTTCACCAAGGACGACGAGAACATCAACTCCCAGCCGTTCATGCGCTGGCGTGACCGCTACCTCTTCTGCATGGAAGCGGTGAACCGGGCCCAAGCCGAGACCGGCGAGATCAAAGGGCACTACCTCAACGTCACCGCCGCCACGATGGAGGACATGTACGAACGCGCCGACTTCGCCAAGGACCTCGGCAGCGTCATCATCATGATCGACCTGACCGTCGGCTACACGGCGATCCAGTCGATGGCGAAATGGGCTCGGCGCAACGGCGTCATCCTCCACCTGCACCGCGCGGGGCACTCGACGTACACACGACAGAAGAGCCACGGCATCAACTTCCGGGTCATCGCCAAGTGGATGCGACTCGCCGGCGTCGACCACCTGCACGCCGGCACCGTGGTGGGAAAGCTCGAGGGCGACCCGAACGCGGTGGCCGGATACTACGACACACTGCGGCTGAACCGGGTCGAGCCCGATCCGGTCAAGGGTCTGTACTTCGAACAGGACTGGGTGTCGTTGCCTGGCGTGATGCCGGTGGCGTCTGGCGGAATTCATGCCGGCCAGATGCACCAGCTGCTGCACTACCTCGGTGAGGACGTGGTGCTGCAGTTCGGCGGTGGAACCATCGGGCATCCGATGGGAATCGCGGCCGGCGCTACCGCCAATCGAGTGGCGGTCGAGGCGATGATCAAGGCACGCAACGAAGGACGCGACTTCCTCCGGGAGGGCGAGGCGATCCTGCGCGATGCCGCCAAGAAGAGTCAGGAGCTCGATGTCGCGCTGTCGACGTGGGGCGACGTGACGTTCACCTTCTCGTCGACCGACACCCCCGATGTCGTGGAGATGCCCACCTCCGCCTAGCACCTACGGGAGATTCGTCATGCGGCTCACCCAAGGCACGTTCTCTTACCTTCCCGAGCTCACCGACGAGGAGATCACGAAGCAGATCCAGTACGCACTGGACAACGGCTGGGCGTGTTCGGTCGAGTTCACCGACGACCCGCACCCACGCAACCCGTACTGGCACATGTGGGGTCTGCCGATGTTCGACCTGCATGACGCCGGCGGTGTGCTGTACGAGGTGAACGCCTGCCGCAAGGCGTACCCCAACCACTACATCCGGGTGAACGCCTACGACGCGCGGCCGCTGCGCCAGACGACCGCCCTGTCGTTCATCGTCAACCGCCCGGCCGAGGAGCCAGGTTTTCGGGTCGAGCGACAGGAGGCGTCCGATCGCAGGCTGCGCTACACGCTTCATCCGTACGCAACCGACCGACCGGCCGGTGAGCGTTACGTCTCACGGTCCGGTGACGGGCATTCGCCGACGCGTCGATGAGCTTCCCCGACCCTCCGGAGCGATCGGAATCCCCACGCCGGCCGGCATTCGGCATGCCGACGACCGAGCATGGCGAAACACCTCCCTGCGCCGACGGCGACTCTGCGGCGCCACCGCTGCCGGCCGATGCCACGGTCGATCTCGCCGCGGAGCGTCGGGAGGCTGGGATCGACGAGATCCTCGACACTCTCGACCGCGAGCTGGTGGGGCTGACCCAGGTGAAGACCCGCATCCGCGAGATTGCGGCGCTGCTCCTGGTCGACCGGGTGCGCCAGCGGTTCCACCTGACTGCTTCTCGGCCCAGCCTGCACATGTCGTTCACGGGAAGCCCGGGAACCGGCAAGACAACTGTCGCGCTGCGCATGGCGACGTTGCTGCATCGGCTCGGCTGCATCGAACGCGGTCACCTGGTGGCGGTCACCCGCGACGACCTGGTCGGACAGTACGTCGGCCACACCGCGCCGAAGACCAAAGAGGTCATCAAGCGCGCCATGGGCGGCGTGCTCTTCATCGACGAGGCCTACTACCTCTATCGAGCAGAGAACGAGCGAGACTACGGCCAGGAGGCGATCGAGATTCTCCTGCAGGTGATGGAGAACCAGCGGGACAATCTGGTCGTCATCCTCGCGGGATACAAGGACCGGATGGAGTCCTTCTTCAGTTCGAATCCGGGGATGAGCTCACGGATCGCTCATCACCTGGACTTCGCCGACTACACGCTCGACGAGCTGATGGAGATCGCCCACCTCATGTTGGCCAAGGAGAACTACCGTTTCTCACCCGAAGCCGAGCGCACCTTCCGTGACTACCTGCGACGGCGAATGCGTCAACCGCGCTTCGCCAATGCGCGAAGCGTCCGAAACGCGCTGGAACGCGCGCGACTCCGCCAGGCGAACCGCCTGGTCGCCGACACCGGCCGACGCTGGCGTAAGGATGACCTCATGCGGTTCGAGCCAGAGGACTTCCTGGCCAGCCGCGTCTTCTCCGAGGGTTCGTCCAGCTGACCAGTGTGACCACAGCGTCACGGCCTGATGCTCACCGATCTCGTTCGGTCATGGTCGGTCGGCAAGCGTCGGAGGGTGAACCCGCCCCTCGCGTATCCAGATCTTGCGTGCCTGATCCCTCGCCTCAGGGCGTCGCATCGTCTGAAGCCATGACTCGAGGCTGTCCCCTGCCAGCGCCCGCAAAGCTGCGGACTCGCCCAGTAGCGACGTGATGAGCCCCGGCTGCGGCTGAAGCCGTCGTTCAGTGCCATCCGGCCGCAGAAGGCAGCCGTGCTTGCTGACGTAGATGTCACACGTGAGGATGCGGCCGCCGTCAGATGCGTCGGTGACCGGAAACCGCGTAGTCGGAAGGGGGATCCGGACGTAGTTCGGCTCCGTCGCGTCCATGACACACAGCTGGTCCGGATCGAGCCAGACGAGGAAGAGCTTCGAGTGGTGCGCAGGCGTGAGGATCGGCGTCGCGGGCACATAGCCGGGACGACTGACGTGGGCCGAGACTCCTGGTGAGATCCCGGCGACGTGGCTCAACGTCATGGGAACGACCAGCCTGCCGCGACCCGTTGCGTGAAGCTTCCTCCGAAGCTGCGCCATGGACGCATTCGAGCCAACAGCGAGCACCGGTGTGCGGTGCGTCAGTGGCGCGACACAGAACTCACCGAGGAGCTCGTCCATCGTGGCGCGCTCGGCGGGGACATACGCGTTGTCCAGCAGAATTCCCGACTCGCTCGGTGGCTCACCGGGATACGTCAACGGCTGGGCAAAAGGCGAAGAATCACGCGAGGCTCGGGAGTGTCGGCTCACCTGGCGTCTCCGTCCATGGCTCCTAGCGGCATGCCTGGGCTGCTGGCACACGGGCGTCAGCGAGAACCCGTGAGGCCCGCTTCAGAGTGCGCAAGCCCACCGCGACGTCGGCATCCTGCAGCCCTGGAAGGTTCCCCACGGTCGTGGCGAGGAAGTCGTAGAGCGCGCCATCGCTTGCGACCGCAATCTCGCCGCACAGGTTGCGGTCCCCGGTTGTCGCGGCAATCATCAGCACGTTCTGATGCTGAGCAAGGATCTCCCCGGCAGCATCGAGCTTCGTCGGATTGATGCTGAGCCAGATGAAGGCGTCGACCGGAAGCCCGATGACGTGTGGCTCGACGACCGTCCGCATCCGCAGGATCCCCTGCGACATGAGCCGCTCGGCACGTCGGCGCGCGGTACTCGGCGCCACCCCACAGCGATTGCCCAGCTCTTGCCAGGTGAGCCGCCCGTCTTTCACCAGCTCGTCGACGAGCCGTTCGTCCAAGGGCGTCAACGGGACCGCGGTGTCGGGCTCCGGTACCTCGCCGCACGGGTCGCGCCTGGTCGCCTGGAGCATGCGTACGGCGTGAGACGAGAGAATCCCTGCGTGCCAGCTGTGCGGCGTGGAGAACCGGCGAATCACCTGGTTGCTGGAGGTCGCCACAACGCCTTCGAGCCTCGGCAGGTCGTCCATCATCAAGCGCGCCAGGTGATCGTTGGACGTGTACGCAATCTCAGCAACGCAATCGACACTACCGGTGAGCAGCTTGACCGAGCCTGTCTCGCGCCAGTGCGCGAGAGCGTCCGCCACTCCACGAGCCGCTCCCGGCCTGCAACGTAACCGCACGAACACTGAGCGTGCTCGCCGGCTCACTTGAGAGTCGAGAACGCCGACCACCCGCACCACACCAGCCTGCAGCAGTCTCGCCACGCGACGTGAGACCGTCGCCTCCGAGCTCCCTACGGCTTGCCCGATCTGGGCGTGCGTGGCCCGCGGGTGGGCCAGCAACGCCCCGATCACCAGCCGGTCCAAGCTATCCAGATCGTCGGGATCCTTCATAGGCGTTACTCAAACGACTGAATCTTGCAGAACTTCGCGAAATGTTGACAGACTAGCTCACATTTCCCAGCCTTGACACTCACACCGCTTGAGCGGAAGAGAGCGGACTGAGCAGCAAGGAAAGCAACGATGTGGCGCAAACCCCTGGGTGCTCTCGCCGCCGTCGCTCTGCTCGTCGCCGCAGGGTGCGGTGACGACAACGACGGCGGAACTTCGAGCAACGAGCCGATCACGATGTGGACGGTCTACGACACCGCCGACCGGATGGCCACCATGGAGGGCGTCCTGGACGAGTTCACAGCCAAGACCGGAATCAAGGTCAAACTCGTGGGTGTGAGCGCGCCAGATCTTCCCCAGGCGATGGTGTCCGCAGCGGCCGCGGGCGATCTGCCCGATGTTGTCGTACACGGCAACGAACTGGCAGCCGGCTGGGTCAAGGAGGGGATCCTCGACCCCGCAGCGGCCACCGAAGTGGTGGAGAAACTGAACCCCGCGACATTCAGCGAGAGCGCGCTGAACCAGATCCGCACGGACGAAGGCGATGGCGAATACGCCACGGTGCCGTCCGACGGGTGGGGCCAGATGATCTTTTATCGCAAGGATCTCTACGAGCAGGAGAATCTCGACCCGCCAACGACCTACGACGCGATCCTGGCGGCTGCCAAGGCCCTCAACAAGGACGGGGTGAGCGGCTTCGCGCTCGGCAACGCTGGCGGCAACCCCTTCACCGCACAGGTCTTCGAGCACTTTGCCCTGGCCAATGACTGCCACCTGGTCGACGATGAGGGCAACATCACGCTCAACACACCGAACTGCGTCGAGGCGATCCAGTTCTACATGGATCTCAACGAGTACGCCCCCGCCGGCGCTGGCGACGTCGACACGACCAGGGCGAACTATCTTGCCGGCAAGGTGGGCACCATGTCGTGGTCACCGCACCTGCTCGACGAGCTCGCCGGTTTGTTCCCGGACACTCCGCCGACCTGCGAGCAGTGCAAGGAGGATCCGACCTGGCTGGCCGACCGGACCGCGATGGTCCCGCTCGTACAGGGCCCGTCGGGCGACAAGCCGACGCAGTACGGCATCACGATCAACCTGGGCATCACGACGGCGGCCGACGTCGAGCGCTCCCAGAAGCTGGTGGAGTACCTGCTGAGCGACGGCTACATGGGATTCCTGTCCATCTCGCCCGAGGGTCGTTACCCCATGCGCTCCGGCCCGAAGCCTGGCGACACGTCGTACGAAGCGGGCTGGGCGAAGCTCGCTGTGGGCTCCGGCACCAACACCGCCACCACCGGTGAGCTGTACGGCGAGGAGACACTCGACACCATCGCCAAGGCTGCGACCAGCTTCGAAAGCTGGGGTATCGCCCAGGGCAGCGGCGAACTGGTGACCGCCCTGCGCGGCGACCTCGAGCTCACCCGCATCCTGCGCGAGGCACTGGACGGAAACCTCACCGCCCAGGAAGCCGCTGAGCAGATGCAGCAGGCCGCCGAGCAGGTGCAAGCGGAGCTGAGCTAAGCACACGATGGCGCAACGAACCCGCACGCCTGAGGTAGCGAGGGCGGGCGCCGCGCACGTCCGCCCTCGCCAGACGACCCAGTCGGTACGTGAGGCTCGGTTCGGACTGGCGCTCGTCAGCCCCACGCTGCTGATCGTCCTGCTGGTCGTGGTCTTCCCGTTCCTCTGGACGATCATCATGGCGTTCCAGCGGCTGCGCCTGGTCGACCTGCAGAACGTCTTCCACATCACGTTCACGTTGTCCAACTTCGCCAGGGTCCTCGGCAGCGATGATCTCTGGGAGATGGTGCGCACGACGCTGATCTACAGCGTCGGAGGCACCTTCCTCTCCGTCGGCGCAGGCTTGCTCACTGCGTTGGCCTTGCAGCGAGCGTTCCCAGGCCGCTGGCTGATCCGGGCAATCGTGCTCGTTCCGTACGTCATCCCGGTCGTGTCCGCGGTTCTGGTGTGGAAGACGCTGCTGAACCCACAGTTCGGGCCGTTGAACGTCTTCGGCACCGAGGTCTTGGGCTGGGACAAGCCCATCGCCTTCCTGTCCGAGCGGTCCCACCGTTTTGAGATCCTCGGCGTGGGGATCGACGTGCCCGTCGCCTTGTTGACGGTCATCGCCTTCGAGGCATGGAAGACCTTTCCGCTGGCGTTCCTCTTCATCCTCGCCCGGCTGCAAAGCCTGCCGACCGATCTGGACGAGGCCGCGCGAGTCGATGGCGCCACGCCGCTCCAGCGGTTCCGCTACATCACGCTGCCCCAGCTGTCCGGCGTGATCGCGCTCCTGGTGCTGCTGCGGTTCATCTGGACGTTCCAGAACTTCAACGACGTCTACTTGCTGACCGGCGGCGCCGCGGGCACCGAGGTGGTCGCTGTCCAGGTGTACAACTACCTGATCGCGCGTAATGACGTCGGAAGCTCGGCCGCGCTTGGTCTGCTGATGTCTGTCGTCCTCATGACCGCCTTCGCGGTGTACTACCGGTACGGCGTTCTGCGACAGGAGCGTGCATCGACATGATGACTCGTGAGCGCATCGAGACCCGCGTCTTGAGCATCGCGCGGGTCGTCTGGATCGCCGTCGTGACGGTGGGGTGCCTGGTGCCGCTCCTCTACATGCTGCTGCTGTCGGTGCGCCCACTGCAGGGCGTGCTCGCGGACCCGCTCGACCTCATCCCGTCGCTGGAGGAGCTCAACCTCCAGTCTTATCGAGAAGTCGTACGCCGTCCGGAGCCTGGGCAGCGCGGCTATGACTTGCTGTCGTACTTCGCGAACTCACTGTTCGTCGCGATCGGGTCCGTCGTCCTCACCATCGCCCTGTCGGTGTTGGGCGCCTACGCAGCCACGCGCTTGCGGTTCCCGTTCAAGAACGTCATCAACACGTCGTTCTTCGCGGTCTACATGTTCCCCGGCATCGTGATGGCGATCCCGTTGTTCGTCCTGTTCTCACGGCTGGGACTGCGCGGTGAGCTGCCGGCGCTCATCATCATCTACCTCGCCTCCACGGTGCCGGTCGCGGTCTACATGCTGCGGAACTACTTCCGCTCGATTCCACAAAGCTTGGAAGAAGCGGCGATGGTGGATGGCTGCAACCGCATGCAGGTGGTCACGAAGATCGTGTTGCCCCTGGCCATGCCAGCGATCGCGGCCACGTCGTTGTACGTCTTCATGATCGCCTGGAACGAGTACCTGTTCGCATTGCTGTTCCTGCTCGAGAGCCGGGAGAACTGGACCGTCTCACTAGCCCTGGCACAGCTCGATGACATCAGCGTGTCGGCGACGGTGCTCATGGCGGGCTCGGTCCTGCTCAGCCTTCCGGTGATCGCGTTGTTCTTCGCCGCGGAACGGCTGCTCGTCGAAGGCCTCACGGCTGGCGCAGAGAAGGGATAGGGATGCCGACACCGACTGACGAACCTAGGAGCGGAACGAGCGATGGTCCGGTTCGCCTGCTTGTCCTAGGCGCGGGTAATCGCGGCGGTCATGCGTACGGCGGTTGGTGCTTGGAGCATCCCGATGAGGCCAGGGTCGTCGGCATCGCAGACCCGAACGACGAGCGTCGGCACGCGGTCGCCGACAAGCACCGCATCGCACCGGAGTACCGCTACGCGCACTGGCGGGATGCCCTAGCCAAGAGAGGCCCCTGGGACGCCGTGGTGGTCGCGACACCGGACCGCGAGCACGTCGACCCGGCGATCCGCGCCCTCGAGCTGGGGTACGACATCCTGCTCGAAAAGCCCATCGCGCCGACACCGGAGGAGCTCGACCGGCTCGCCACGGCAGCGAAGGACCATCCGGGCGCGATCACGGTCTCACACGTGATGCGCTACACGCCGTTCTGGTTGACGATCCGACGCCTGCTTCGGGAAGGGCGGATCGGTGAACTCCAGGGCATCGAGCACGCCGAGCACATCGCGTACTGGCACTTCGCGCACAGCTACGTCCGCGGCAACTGGCATCGAGCGGAGACCTCCAGCCCCATGCTGCTCGCCAAGGCCTGCCACGACCTCGACATCCTGCGCTGGCTGGTCGGCGCGCCCTGCGTCGCGGTGGCGTCGTTCGGTGAGCTGCGCCACTTCCGGATCGAGAACGCACCTCCTGGCTCGACGGAGCGATGTATCGACGGGTGCGCCGTCGCCGACACGTGTCCCTACAACGCCGAGCGCTTCTACGTCGAGCATCTTGCCGAGCACCATGGTCCACCGGTGAGTGTCATCACGACCGACACGTCCCCCGCCGGTCGACGCCGGGCGCTCGCAGAGACCGACTACGGACGCTGCGTCTACCGGATGGACAACGACGTCGTCGACCATCAGACGACGGCACTACAGTTCGCCAACGGCGTCACGGCCTCGCTCGTCGTGTCCGCGTTCACGACACAGAACACCCGGAAGATCACGCTGATGGGCAGCCACGGTCAGATCACGGCAGACAAGCGGACGGGTGAGATCCGCATCGAGAGCTTCGTCGGTGCCCGTCCCGGTGTCGCCGGCGTGGTCGGAGCTGGCGGCCCCGATTCGGAGACGTTGAAGGTGGGGCCGCAGGCCGCGTCCGGTAGTGAATCGGTCGCCGAGGCCTACAGCGGACATGCGGGAGGGGACGCCGGGCTGATGGCAGACTTCACGTGGCGGATCCGCGAGCGCCGGGCCGGACGGCCGGTAGAGGCCGCTCGAAGCTCGTTGGAGGAAAGCCTGGAAAGCCACCTGGTGGCGTTCGCCGCAGAGCGTGCCCGACTGTCGGGGAAGGTCGAGGCGCTATGAGCCGCCCGAACCTCCTGCTCGTCACCACCGACCAGCAGCGAAGGGACACGATCGGACCGCTGGCGCCGGAGTTCTTGCGTACTCCCCACCTGGATCAGCTGGCCCGTGAAGGCGCCCGATTCGACGCGGCCTACGCCTCGACGCCGGTGTGCGTGCCGTCGCGGGTGTCCATCTTGACCGGCCAGTCGAGCGTCCGGCACGGCATGACCACCAACGGCGCAACCAAGGACGTCCTCCCGCCAGGAGCACCGACCTTGCCGGCCCGGCTCACGGCCTTGGGCTACGCCACGATCGGCATCGGGAAGATGCACTTCACGCCTCCGCGAGCCCGGCACGGGTTCGAGGAGCTGATCCTGCCCGACGACTACTACCGCACGACGCAGGCCAAGCCCATGCGCCACGGCCTGGGTCAGAACGAGCTCCATCCCGGTATGGCCACGGTCCCCGAGGCCGAGACGCTCACCTCCTGGCTGTCCGAGCAGGCGGTCGACTACATCCTCGAACGGCGTGATCCCACCCGCCCGTTCTTCATGTGGCTGTCGTACTCCAAACCGCACCCCCCGCTCGACCCGCCGGAGCCGTACTACTCGATGTATCGCGACGCCCCCATCCCCGATCCGATCGTCGGCGACTGGGTGGACGACGCGCCGGCGGCCTTTTCGCGGGTACGACATCGCGGATCGTTCGACCTGCTCGACCCTGCGACCATCCGGGCGGCGCGGGCGGCGTACTACGGGCTCGTGACGCAGATCGACTACAACCTCGGCCGGGTGCTCGCCGCGCTGCAGGACATCGGCGAGCTGCGTCGCACGCTGATCGTGTTCACGTCCGACCATGGCGAGTTCCTCGGCGACCACGGGACCGGGAACAAGATCTTCTTCCACGAGCCGTCGGCCGGCATCCCGATGATCGTGCGCCCACCCGTCGACGATCGGCCGTTCGAGCCTGGCCTTGCTGTGCGGACGCCGGTGAGCTTGGCCGACGTCCTCCCCACCTTCGTCACCGCGGCCGGCGGTGAGGTGGGCGACGACGTGGACGGGACGGATCTCGTGTCGCTCGCAGCGTCCGGCCCCAAGGAGCGGCTGATCGTAGGCGTCGCACACGGCGACGCCGGGCCCCGCGGTGTCCCGTACTACCTCGCGGTGACCGACGGCCGGCTGAAGTACATCTGGTACCCCGAAGGGCCGGCAGAGCAGCTGTTCCACCTGGAGACCGACCCGCACGAGCGGCACGACTTGGCGCGTCGGTCGGAGTCGGCTGGGCTCGTCGCCGACTGGCGGGAGATCCTGCGCAGGGCGATCGTCGACGCCGGAGGAAGTCACCTGCTGGTGGACGGCGAACTGCCGCAGGTCGAACCGCTCGGCGACAGCGTTGCTGAGCAGCGCGCGACCGCATGGCCCGGCTACCACACGGATCGGTACGAGGTCGATGTCAAGCACTAGTGCCGGGGCTGGCGACAGGACGGACGGCGACGGTTCCGATCGACGACCCGACCCCACCGCGGCGGCAGCGGCACTGGTCCGCCGGGTCGTCGGTGAGCGCCGCAGCGAGCGGATCAGCGTGGAGGTCGTCGACGCACCCCATGACGAGGAGTACGCCGAGGTCGAAGCGGATGGCGGCGCAGTTGCGCTGCGCGGTACGTCCGGAGTGGCTGTCGCCGTGGCACTTCGGCACTACCTCCAGGAGGCCTGTGGTGTCGCCGTCACGTGGTTGGACGAGCCGCTGACACTGCCGGATGCGTGGCCGAGCTACCGCCGGACCCGCGTGACGGCGAGGTTCCCGCTGCGCTACCACCTCAACGTCGTCACCTTCGCCTACAGCACGCTCTGGTGGGACTGGGCGCGGTGGGAGCGCGAGATCGACCGGATGGCGTTGCACGGCATCAACGCTCCGCTGGCGTTGACCGGCCACGAAGCGGTGTGGCGCGCGGTCCTGCAACAGGAGGGGATGACCGAGGATCAGATCGCGGCATACCTGGGTGGTGCGCCGTACCTTCCGTTCCTGTGGATGGGCTGTCTGGAGGGCTGGGACGAGCCGCTACCCGAAGGCTGGATCGACGCGCGTGAGCAGCTCGGGAAGCGGATCCTCGAACGCGAGCGCTCCCTCGGCATGCGTCCCGTCCTCCCAGGCTTCGCCGGGCACATCCCGACTGCGCTCGCCGACAGCGGTGCGGTGGAGCTCACCTGGGAAGGCTTCCACGCGAGCCAGCTCCTGCCCGACCATCCGGACTTCCTCCGCATCGCCGCACGACTGCGAGCCGAGCAGCGGGCGCGGTTCGGCGGCGACCACCTCTACGCGGCCGACCCGTTCATCGAGATGGTGCCGCCCTCTGGCGACCCGTCGTACCTCGCCCACATGGCGACGCGAATCCTCGAGGGCATCACGATCGACGACCCCGACGCCGTGTGGGTCTTCCAGGCGTGGCCGTTCTATTTCGCGGAGGACTTCTGGACCACCGAACGGGTGCGAGCCTTCCTCGAGGCCATCCCGCCTGATCGGGTCCTTGTACTCGACCTCTGGGCCGAGCATCTTCCGCTCTGGAAGCGGACGGACGGGTTCGCCGACCGACCCTGGCTGTGGTCGGTGGTGCACAACTTCGGCGAGCGGTCCGGGCTCTTCGGTGACCTGCGTACGACGCTGGACCGGTTCGACGAGGCCGTCCAGGGCGACGCTGCGGATCAGCTGACTGGGATCGGGCTCGCCATGGAAGGGCTCGGCACGAATCCTGCGTTCTACGACCTCGTCAGCGAGCTCGCCTGGCAGGACCAGCCGCGGGAGGTCCCCAGGGACGGCCCACGCGATGTGGTCGCCTGGCTCACGACCTGGGCGACACGCCGTTACGGCAGTGCCGACCCGCGGATCAGCCAAGCGTGGCGGGTGCTGGCCGACACGGTCTATGGGCGGGGTCGAGACCTCCTGGCGTCGTCGCCCGTCATACGCCGGCCTGGGCTCGACGACTCGGCAACTGCCCGCTGGGCGCCAGACGACGCCCTCGACCAGCTGATCTCCGCCTGGCGCCTCCTCCTGGACGGCGCCGCGACCGTCCGCCACGCGGACGCGTTCCAGCGGGATCTCGTCGACGTCGGACAGCAGGTGCTCGTCGGCCTGATCGGACGGCACCGGCGTGCCATCACTGCTGCGGCGCATGCAGGTGACCACGCCACCGTGCGGGCCGAGGGCGAGGTGCTGGTGGCACTCCTGGACGATCTCGACGACCTCCTCGCCACTCGACGCGAGTACCTCCTCGGCCGCTGGCTCGCCGCTGCACGGTCCTGGGGTACGACGCCAGCGGAGCGCATCCACCTGGCGCGATCGGCCCGACGGCTGGTCACGGTCTGGGGCCACCCCGACACCAATCTCTTCGACTATTCCGGCCGACATTGGGCGGGACTCGTGCGTGGCTTCTACCGCCCCCGCTTTGAGGTGTGGCTGGACTGGATCGTCGAAGCCGGCGATGGCGGCGGCAGTCTCGGCACACTCGAACGACGGTTGGCGAGCTTCGAAGAACTCTGGATCCGGCGCCGGGACGAGTATCCCGTCGAGCCGTACGGCGACGTGCTCGAGATTTCGTCGCGCCTGTTGCGTACCTGGGCGTCGCCGCAGCAGTGACGCCGCAAATGGTCGAGCGTGACCGACCAGCTCCGGCAGACTGGTGGTACACCGGCAAGCCAGTGTCAAACGAGCGTCATTGCCGTGTGCGGACCACCGGACGAAAGGACTGAGATGATCTTCATCACGGCGAAGTTCCGCGTGCTGCCCGAGGATGCCGATCGCTGGCCGGAGATCGTGGCGGACTTCACGCAGGCGACCCGCAGCGAGCCGGGCTGCCTCTGGTTCGACTGGTCGCGCAGCGTCGAAGACCCCAACGAGTACGTCCTGGTCGAGGCGTTCCGCGACGAGGCCGCGGGAGCTGCGCATGTACAGTCCGAGCACTTCAAGAAGGCGCAGCAGACTCTGCCGCCCCATCTCGCCGAGACGCCCCGCATCGTGAACGTCACCGTTCCAGGCGAAGACTGGTCCGAACTGACCGAGATGGCGGTCACGCGCGAGCGCTGAGGTCCAGCACAGGCTGCGTCGGGCTTTGCACGTGCCCGGAAACCGCAAGACCGGCACCGGGCAGGCCAGCATGCGAAGCAGCGTTGGCGTCCGGAATTCCATCGACCAGGTATGCGGTGCCAGGATGGACGGGACCACAGTGACGCATGCGGCGGGGTTCGCGGAAGCCGGTCTGGAGGAGAAGGCGTGACAGCCACGGTATCGAGTCGGCCATTCGTGGACGCCGCACGCGTCATCGCAGCGCACCGCGGAGCAAGTCGTCTGGCGCCGGAGAACACCATGAGCGCCTTCCGGACCGCCTTGGCGAAGGGAGCGACCGCGCTCGAGCTGGACGTCCACCTGACGAGCGACGACCAGCTCGTGGTCCATCCACGACGCGTACGTGGACCGCACGACGAGCGGGACGGGAGCGGTCCACTCACAGACCTTCGAGGAGGTCCGGGCGCTCGACGCCGGGTCGTGGTACGACGCCAGCTTCGCCGCCGAGCGGGTGCCGACCTTGGACGAGGTGCTCGAGCTCACCCACGGCCGGGCGCGGCTGAACATCGAGCTGAAGTCGTTCCTGGTCGATCAAGTGGCCGAGCGAGTCATCGAGACCGTGTGCCGGCATGAGGCTGCAGATCGGGTTGTGGTGATGAGCTTCAGCCTGGACGCGGTGCTCGCGACCAAGCGTCTCCTGGCCGCTGATCGCTGGAGGCACATAGCCTCGGCGATCGTCGTGCTCCCGATCGTCACCCAGCCGTTGGCCGACCCGCTGGCGTTCGTCCACGCCACCGGCATGGACGGCCTGAACTACCCGCCGCAGTTGTGGGACGCCGAGCTCATCCGACGTTTCCGCGACTCCCACCTCACCGTGCATGGCGGGCTCATCAACGATCCGCAGACGATGCGGGAGTTCTTCGACCGCGGCGGACAGCTCGCCGACACCGACGAACCCGAGCTCTTCGGCTCCACATCGTGACGGCCTGTGCGCCCCGACGCCCCAGCCAGCACGATCGTCGTAGGTCTGGAAAAATCGCTTTCGTTTGATCAGCGGTCCTGGTAATGTCCTTGGGCTCATCGCACGACAGTAGTGTCGGAGAGTAGGGACCGAACCGAGCCGGCTGCGCCGCCATCGTCACCGGCGGCCCTGGAGCGAGGGCCCGCGCCCACTGCTGACGAGTTGCCTGACAATCCACCGTGGAGGCTTCCGTCATGCCCTCTGTTCAGCCCGATGTTGCCGCCCATCAGTCCGGTGAACCTGCAGTCGATGCGTCAGACGATCCAGAGCTCGTTGCCGAACGGGCCCACCTCGAACGGGCCCGTGCCGCCCTGAAGCTCATGCACCAGGAGGTCGTGGAGACCGAGACGCCAGCCATCGTCTATGCCGAGGCGGACAGCTACTGGGACAACAAGTTCTACCAATGGGCGCGAGAGCATCGCGCCGAGGTCTTGCTCGACCAGCCGACGATCCCCTTGTTCTTCGGGCGGCTGGACTGTGAACCGGGCACGGTTTTCGACAATCCGACAAGGGCATCCGGGTCCGGTGGCGAGGTCGACCGGATCTACATCGGGCGCAGACACGTCCGGGAGCCGGATGGCACGCCGCTGGTGATCGACTGGCGCGCCCCCGTCGCCGTACCGTTCTACCGCGCGGGACCGGCAGATCCGCAAGGTGTGCTGGTCCGCCGCCGTCACGGCTTCTCCCACGAGCCCGGTCCGAGCGGGTACGTCGAGTTGACGGCGTATGAGGACGAACCCGTGAGCGGCGTCCCGGTCACCGCGGCGGAGGGACTGTCCGACCTGGTGACCGCCGAGATCGAACGGCCACGGTCCGGACCGATGCGCGACATCGTGGCGACGATCCAGCCCGACCAGGACGTGCTCGTGCGAGCACCGCTGGACACCACGATCTGCGTGCAGGGAGCGCCGGGCACCGGCAAGACCGCGGTCGGCCTGCACCGCGTCGCCTATCTCTTGTACGCGGAACGCACGAGACTCGCCCGAGACGGCGGGGTCGCGATCATCGGACCGAACCAGTCGTTCCTGCAGTACATCCGGCATGTCCTGCCAGCGCTCGGGGAGGTCTTCGTTCAGCAGCTCACGTTCTCCGACCTCGTTCGACTCGCCTTTCGTGACCACCCGATGGCAGCAGCGGACGACCCGCCCGAAACCCTCACGGTGAAAGGCGATGCGCGGATGGCGACGGTCCTGCGTCGTGCGCTGTGGTCGGGTGTCGGTGTCGGCGATGACGTCGAGGCGTTGGTCTACAGCAAGGGCGCCAGCAGGTTCCGCGTCCCTGACTACGAGGTACGCGAGATCGCCGAGGGGGTCATCGCAACCGCCACACGGTACGCCGCCGGTCGGACGACCCTCGCGCAACGCCTCGCGCACGCCGTTCTCCTCCGCATGGAGCGCCGCGGCGGGACGCCGGACGATCGGACGCAGAATGCCGTCGCGAGGTCAACGCCCGTCAAGCGAATCCTCAACCAGATCTGGCCGCAACGTACGCCGGAACAGGTGCTCTACCGACTGCTCTCGGATCCTGACTTCCTCGCCGAGACGGCCGGCGACCTGCTGACCGTCGACGAGCAGAAGGCGTTGCTCTGGCGAAAGCCCTATCGGTCGGTGAAGTCCGCGCGCTGGACGACGGCAGACCTCGTGCTGCTCGACGAGCTGTACGAGCTGTTGGAAACCAGGCCTCGTCGCGGTCATCTGGTCGTCGACGAAGCGCAGGACCTTTCGGCGATGCAGCTTCGCATGCTCGGTCGACGGTGTCGTACGGCGACCGTCTTGGGCGATCTGGCCCAGGCCACCACGCCGTACGCCGCGACCTCATGGCAGACCGTTGTCGAACAGCTGGGAGCTGAGGACTCAGCGGAGCTTGTGGAACTCACCCGCGGGTTCCGGGTGCCGTCGGCAATCATCGACTTCGCGGCCAGGCTGCTGCCGGCGCTGCATCCCGATCTTGGCAAGCCGGTGAGCCTCCGGCGTTCCGCGGGATCGCTCGAGGTCACGGCGGTGGCCGGGAAGGCGGTCCAGGCGGACGACATCCTGCAGGCCTGCCTGCGGCTCGACGAGCACGGCCGAAGCGCAGGCTCGATCGGGATCATCGCCGCCGACGCAGACATCGAGCGGATCTTCGACGAGCTGTCGGCCGACCCGGTGCGATCTCGGCTGGAGCAGGCAGGGCTGGTTCCCGGCATGCTCGGCCGTACGGAGAACGCATTGGAGCACTTTCGCCTGGTATGCGTGCCAGCTTCGCTCGCCAAGGGCTTGGAGTTCGACGGTGTCGTCGCCGTCGAACCAGCGCGAATCGTCGAGGCCGAGCCGCGTGGCCTGAACCGGCTCTACGTCGTCCTGACCCGAGCCGTCTCTGCGCTCACCGTGCTGCACGCCCGCCCACTGCCCGCCGAGCTCGCCGACCCCAGATGACCATGTGCACGACGTCTGGTGGGGGTGCAATACGTGCCGACACGTGTCATACCCCGCAGAGACATAGTGGGCTCGACAGCAACACTCCTTTGCGTGCGAAAGACGCCAGCGTTGCTTGGAAATTCGTACGACCTAGACTCGATGGGTGTCTTGTCTCGGGCCTTAGGTCCGGCCGATACGAGGAGGCAGGACCTGTGGGCGCAGTCCGTCGGCTCCGTTGGTTTGAGGCCGCGTGTGCCATCAGCCGGCCCCTGCTGGGAGAGGTCCGCCTCTCCGAAGCGCTCGACGGGGTGACAGCCAGAGCCGCCGAGGTTTCGGCCGCCGACTTCGTCGCTCTCGGCCTGCTCGACCGCATTGATCGGACCTCGGTCGTGTACGACGCGGTCGTCGGGCTCGGGCTGGAGAGTTCGGCCGGCGTTCAGTCCCGCCTGACCGGCCCGGTGAGGCAGGCGATCCGCTCGAACCACCCCGTTGTGGTCGACATCACGCACGAACGGTCTGGATCGGGCCTGCCCGAGTGGGCCCCGCAGTCCTGGCGGCCTCACCTTGCCGGACTCACCCACCTGCTCTTTCTCCCGCTGCGCTCCGAGGTGGACGCGTACGGCTGCATGATCCTCGCATGGTCCGCCGACCGTGTAGAACACGATGAGATCCAGCTTGCGCAGGTTTTCGCCGATCATACGGCGATGATGGTGCTCAAAGCCCGTGCGGACGAGGAGCGGATACGGCACGAGCGCTGGCTCAACGCGGCCTCGAAGATGGCCGGTCTCCTCCTAGGCGAGGTGGACCGAGACGACGCCATGCGAACTGTCGTACGTGAGTTGCGTGAAGTCTCTGGTGCCGATTTGGCCGGCATCGTCCTGGTCGATACGCATGACCAGGCTCACGGCTACATCGTCGTCTTCGAGGGTTTGCCCCAACAGGTCCCTCCTGACCTGCGCATACCGCGTGACGGCCTGATCGCCTCGACACTCATGTCGAGGCGGCGCATCGTGAGCACCGACTTCGGCGGCTTGGCTGGATTCCATCCGCCTGCCGATTGGGTCGACGCCTTCTCCACCGTGGGGCTCGGCATGCTCTTTCCACTCGTGATCAGCGACGACGTCTTCGGCGTATTGCTTGCCGCCTGGAAACGTGGGTCCGTCCATGAGCAGCCGGCTGCGGGCGAGGTGGAACAGGTCCAGATCTTCGCCGACCTGGCCGCGGTCGCCTTGCACCGGGTTCGCGCCGAGCTGGATCGCGGCCATCTGATGCTCCTCGAGGAGCGCGACCGGATCGCTCGCGAGCTCAACGACATCGTGCTCCAACGGCTCTTCGCGGCCGAGCTTCGGCTCGACGCCCTCCGCTCGCTCTGCAGCCCGCAGGTCCAGGAGCGGCTCGCCCAGGTCATCGAGCATCTCGACGAGACCAACCATCAGGTTCGTGCGGCGATCTTCGAGCATCAGGCAGGCGGTCACACCTGACCTCCGTCCTGAGGGTCGACGCGCCTCGTCCTTGCAGATCGACGTGTGCCGGCGCCGCTCACCGTCGACCATCCAGTCAACGGTGAACGGCGGCACGACCGAGGTCGAGCGGCACTCATGCGGCTGCGAGGTCTGCCGGCGGGGTGAAGTCGTGGTCGAGGACGGTGACGGCACGGATCCGGTCGATCCGGTTGACCCGCTGCGCCTGGGCCGCCTGGGACCATCCAGGACGTACCAGCAGCCGTGCAGAGCGGCACCCGGCTCCGGCCTCGGGGTCACGAAGCGTTCGTCGGTCTCGCCGTCAAGAAGCTTGGTGCGGTCCCACGACGGTAGACTCGGCCAAGAGTCTTAGCCCGTGAAAGTGCCAGGGCGTTCATGAAACTCGTGTCGCATAGGAGAGTTCATGGCCCAGCCCACCCAGACTCCACTTCGGGGGGACGACGAGCGCTCTGGGCAGTGGATGAGCGTACGCGAAGTCGCCGAGCGGTTACGCGTCAAACCTGCGACAGTCTACGCCTATGCCAGCCGCGGGCTGCTGCACAGCCGCCGCCAGCCTGGCGAGCGCCAGAGCTGGTTCAACCGCTCTGAGGTCGAAAGACTCGCGGCCAGCAGTGGCGAGCGGTCCAGCATGCTTCGTGGCTTGGTTGTGCAGTCGGCGCTCACTGCCATCGAGCATGGCCGCCTCTACTTCCGCGGGCGCGACGCGATCAAGCTCGCGCGTGAGCACAGGTTCGAGGACGTCGCCAACTTCCTCTGGACTGGCCAACTTGAATCCGGCGGCGTTTGGCAAGCCGACCCAGGCATGACCGACCTCGCCGCCCGGGCTCAGGCGGTCCTCCCCGCCAAAGCCTCGTACCTGGAACGGCTGCGTCTTGCGGTGACGACGATCGGCGTGGTCGATCCGTTCCGACATGACCTGCGGGTCGGCGCCGTGGTGGCCACGACGTCAACGCTACTTGCCACCGCTGTCTCGGCCCTGCCCACCCGGTCCCGTGTCCGTTCCCAATCCGATGACGGCGTCGGCATGGCGGAGCTGCTGTGGTCGCGGTTGTCCGACCGTGAGCCCACCGAGGACGAGCTGAGGCTGCTCGACACCGCGATGTGCCTGCTGACCGAGCACGAGCTGCCGCCGTCTACGCTTGCGGCCAGGCTCATCGCCTCGGCGGGGGCCGACCCGTATGGGGTCATCGGCACCGGCATGGCCATCAGCGCGGGCACAATCACCGCGTCGGCGTCCCTCGCCGTGGAGTCGTACCTGTACGACGCGAATCCGCTGTCGTCGAGCAGCAGCCTCATCTCCGAGCGCTTGCACAGTGGCAAACCGGTGCCGGGCTTCGGGCACACCCTCTACCCGGACGGCGACCCTCGGGCCGTCGAGATCCTGGGCCGCCTGCCCAGTGTGGCCGATCCCGAGCGGATGGAGCACGTGAGCGACCTGCTCACCACGCTGGAGCGCCGGGGCTTGCCGCCACCCAACGTCGGCTTCGCGCTGGGAGCGCTGGCCTACGCTACGAAGCTGGCCTTCGGCGCCGGCGAGGCGATCTTCGGTGTTTCGCGGGCGGTCGGTTGGATCGCGCACGCTCTGGAGGAGTACGAAAACGAGGGCAACCGTCCGCGGCCCCGAGCGGTGTACATCGGGCCGAACATCGAGGAGTCGGCCTCGGCAGCTCCGGGCTAGGTCGCCTCCTGCCGGTCCTCCTGGTCCAACGGCATCGAGGTCGCAGCCGCTGCCACGCCAGCGAGCATGGCGGCCATGGCGAGGAAGATGATGACCATGCTGCTCACGGCGGCCGCGGCACCGATCAGCGGCGGGATCGCGCTCTGACCCAGCCGCATGGCCGCGATCCGCAACCCGACAGCGGCGCCTCGCACCGACGGCGGAGTCTGGCGGACCGCCCAGACCATCGTCATCGGCTGCCCGACGCCCAAGCCGGCGCCGGCGATGCCGACGAGGGCGACAAGGACCCCCAGAACATCGACGAACGGGAAGGCCAGCAGGCACGCCGCCGACAACAGCGCACTGCCTCCAAGCAGGTAGCGGCGGTCTGACCGGGTAGCGAGCGGAATGAGCAACGCACGTCCCACGATGGACCCGCCCGCGCGCACACTCAGCAGCAAGGCCACCGTCTCCACCGACAGCCCTGCCTCGACGCCGTAGGCGGGCAGGTAGACCGTGATGACGTCGACCGTGGTGAAGACAAACGCGCTGGCTACGACGGCTTGGGGCATGCCGTCGATGGACAACACCTGACGGATGGGGGCCCGTCGCGACCGCTGGGCCGCCGACCGTCGTGACCTCTGCGTCCGTCGGGCGCCCATGCTCAGCATGACTCCGAGCGCCAGTATGCCGACTGTGGTCGAGGCCACGAAAACCGCCGACGTCCCGTAGGCGTCTGCGCGTCCCGGCAGCCGCTCGGCGAGGCCGCTCCCAGCGAGCACCCCCGCGGCGAGTGGCGCCGCGAACTGGGCGATGGAGACAGTCACGGTGAAGAGCCCGAACCGGGTGTCGTAGCTGAGCCGCGAACGGCCTTTCGCGATAAGCGTTTGGCTGGCCACCGCGACGCACAGCTGACCGACTCCCAAGACGGCCTGGCTCGCGATGAGGCCGGGAATCGACCTGATCCACAACAGTGCGGCGCTCGACACCATGTTGAGCGCGACACCCAGGACCAGCACCGGGAACGTGCCCCAGCGATCCGTCCAGCCGCCGACGGGAACTGCCAAGAGCAGCGACACAAGCCCAAAGGCCGCGCCCAGTGCGCCGAGCTCCAGCGAGCCCGCACCCAGCGCGAGGGCCCGGAACGAGACCATCGGACGCACGGCTGACAGCAGACACTGCACGAGGAGGGTGACGACCAACAACCGGATGAACCAGTCGGATCGCCGGTCAGCCTCCATCGCGTCGAGCCTTAGCAGTGGTCAGGACCCGACGGCTGGGCCGATGCGGTTGCGTAACACGCCGATCCCGTCGATCTCCACCTCGACCTCGTCGCCGGGTCGCAGGAAGAGCGGGGGCTTTCGCACGAAGCCGACGCCGCCCGGCGTACCGGTGGCGATGATGTCGCCGACGTCGAACGTGACCGTGCGGGACAGGAAGCTCACGATCTCGGCGACACCGAAGATCATCTGCTCGGTGTTGGAGTCCTGGACGGTCTCACCGTTCACGCGGAGCCGGATCGGCAGCCGGTTCGGGTCTGCGATCTCGTCGCTCGTCACGATCCACGGGCCGAACGGCGCATGGGTGTCGCCCATCTTGCCGCGCAGCCACTGGCGGTCTTTCAGCTGGACGTCGCGCGAGGTGATGTCGTTGAAACAGGTATAACCTGCGATGTGCGAGAAGACGTCCTCGGGCTGGATGAACCGGCCGCTGCGGCCGATCACAACCGCGAGTTCCGCCTCGTAGTCGAGCTGTTCGGTGACAGCCGGGTGCTCCACCTCGGCGTCGTGGCCCACCAGTGAACGGTCGTACTTGGCAAAGACAATTGGGTTCTTGGGCAGCTTCTCCAGCGGAATGCCCTGCTCTTCGGCGTGGTCACGGTAGTTCAGACCGACACAGACAATCTTGCGAGGTCGCAAGATCGGCGAGTGCAGGGTTACCTCCTCCAGGCGGTGTGACAACCGCTCACCCCACGGGCCCACGGCCGACTCCCCGCGATCGGGCTGCTCTGCGAGCCATGCCAGTGTGGCCTGCGCAGCCTCGCGAGAACGCCGGCCGCCGCGAAGGAACTCCAGCGAGTCCTCCGGGACCAAGGCCCGCAGCAAGGCGACGCTCTCGCAGTCGTCACCGGTGGCGGCGCGAAACGCAAGGTGGGCCGTCGAGAGGTCCACGATCCGATCGCCGACGACTGCGCCCAGTCGAGGGCTGTGGCCGGCGGAGAACATCGTCAAACGCATCGACAACTCGCTTTCGACAGTACTGGCATAAATGATCAGTCCGCCTGCGGTGCGGGCTCGCGCGCGACGACGCCGGCCCGGTACAGCTCCTCGATCTCGGCTGCGGACAAATGGAGCAGCGAACTGAGGATGTCATCGGTGTGCTCGCCGAAAAGCGGCGCCGGGGCCGGCTGGCGCCAGGGCCGCTCCGCCGCCTGCCACGGCATGCCTGGGTACTTGTGAACACCGGCCTCCGGATGCGCGATAGTGCGGAAGAATCCGCGCGCCGCCAGGTGCGGGTCGTGGTTGAGGTCGTGGGCGTCAGCGACCGGCCCTGCCGGCACGTCGTGCTCTTGCAGCACGGCGACAGCCTTGTCGCGATCGCGTTCAGCGGTCCAGGCCCGAACCCGTTCCTCTGCCACACACAATGCCGCATCGTCTCGGCGTGGGTCGAGGTCTGGTGAGGCGCCGACCAGCTCGGCTAGTCGACACCAGCTCTCGACGTCCGGGCAGCTCAGCACCAGCCACCGGTCCTTGCCCCTGCAGGGGTAACAGCCTTGCAGCACAGCCCGAGGGTCGCGGTTGCCTCGGGGCTTGCGTTCGATCCCGGCTATCGCGAAGTCGAGGAACGCCTCGAAGTTCATGGGTATCGCCGACTCGATGTGCGAAAGGTCGACGTGCGTGCCGCGGCCGGTCAGCTCGTGGTAGGTCCACGCGACCACAGCGGCGAACCCACCGGTGATACCAGCTACTGGATCGCCCCAGGCCAAAAGACCCGACGGCAGTGGACCCTCGTTCTCATAGCCCTGCAACGCCAAGTTGCCGGCAACCGCTTCGATGGTAGGGCCGTGCGCGACGTAGCTCGCCTCCGGACCGGTCTTGCCGAAGCCCGGCATGGAGACCATGACGATGTCGTTCTTGATGGCACGCAGGTCGTCGTACTCGAAGCCGAGCCGGCCCATCGCTCCAGCGCTGAAGTTCTCGAGCACGATATCCGAGATCGCGACCAGTCCCCTAAGAATCTCCCGCCCACGCTCGGTCTTCAAGTTCAGCGACAGACTCTTCTTGTTGACGTTCTGCGTGTTGTAGAAGGCATTGCGGTTCCATGGACGTTCGCCGGGGTTGCGGTCGGCGTAGCGGTCCAGTCCACGCTGAGGCGTGGTCCCACCGCGCCAACGGTCCATCTTGGTAGGTCCTTCGATCTTGATGATCTCCGCACCCAGCTCCGCCAGGATTCGGGCGGCCATGGGTCCGGCCCAGGCGATCGACATCTCGATGACACGCACACCTTCGAGGGGAAGGCGACGCACTGGCTGCTGTGTCATTCCACCCGCTCCTTGCTAGCGATCCGCGCCGGGGACCGCGGTACCTGTTCGACACCTGCGAGCTTGAAGGGCAGGCCTGGCACCGTCACCGGCCCAAGCTCCGGGTCGTCGAGTTTCACCCAGAATCCGCGGGCCGCGAGGTGAGCCGAGCACAACAGCTCCTTCGGGCCGTTGACCGGTGCGAATGGCAGCTTCTGCTCCTGAGCGAACCGGTACAGCTCGTCCACGGTGCGTTCGGCCAGCCACGGCAACAGCACCTCGTCGATGATGTGCCGGTTCTTCAGCCGGTGGATCGGCGTCTCCAACCGAGGGTCCGTCCGCCACTCGGGACGGTCGAGCACGTCGCAGAGCCGGTCCCACTCGGCGTAGTACATGACGTTGACTCCGATGACTCCGTCCTTGCAGGGAAGCACGCCCTGCGGGTAGTTGACGCCGCTGACGCCACCGTCACGGGTCCAGACGGCGCCGCTGTACTCCTCGACGGTGGTCGGGTTCATGAGGAAGAACGTCACGGCCTCCTGCATCGAGACGTCCACGAAGTCGCCGGCTCCATCCGCCCGGGCGCCCAGCCATGCGCCGAGCGCGGCCGTGGCGGCCAGGATGCCGGCGAGCACCTGAGCTTGCTCCCCAGGCGGCTTGAGCGGCTCGCGGTCCGGTGCGCCAATGCCGTACATCCAGCCGCCGGCAGCGTCGACGACGATCTCGGAGGCGTGCCAGCGGCTGTTCGGTCCCCTGGCACCAAAAGGTGTGATGCTGACGTAGACCAAGGACGGGTCAGCCGCGCGCAGCTCATCTGGGCCGAACCCATGCTCGGTCAAAAAGCCCACCGGCATTGCCTCGACCAGCACCTCCGCTTCCTGGATGAGCTCTCGCAACGTCTCCCAACCGGCGGCGTCGAACTCGATGTCCACGACCTCCTTGCCAGCATGAAGGTAGGCGTCTCGTCGGCGCACGGCGGCCGGGTCGTCGTGAGCACCGCGGGGCTGGAACCCGCTCGGCGGGAGTGGGGCACGCACCGTTGTGACGCGCGCGCCGTAGTCGGCCAGGTAACGGCCGCATATGGCGGCGGCGACACCGACACCGATCTCGACGACGCGCAGCGAAGACAATGCGGCATACATCACCGGCCCTCCTCGCAGAATGCGTCCGCGGCCGCTCGGTCGAGCGCCTCAGGTCGTGACATGTCCACTCAGCGCCCCTCCGTCGGAGCGGTGATCCGGCCAGTGAAGACCGGCTTGCGCTTCTCCAGGAACGCACGCTTGGCCTCGCGCCCGTCCTCGGTGTAGGGAAGGTTCGGGTGCAGGCCGAGCTGGGCGTCCAGCCAGGCGAAGTATCCGGCCATCTGAAGCAGCAGGTTCATCGACTTCTTGGTGTAGGTCACGCCGAGCGGCGGAAGCTCGAGGATGATCGACGTCCACTCTTCCACGACTGAATCCAGCTCCTCGGCCGGAACAGCGCGGTTGATGAGGTTCCACCGCTCGGCGGTCTTCGCGTCGATCGGCTGCCCCAGCAGGTTCATCTGCATGGAACGAACGCGCCCGATCGAGAAGAGGTGGGCGCCTCCGCTTTGCACACCGGCCTGAATCTCCCGCATGGCGAAGCGAGCGTGCTCGGCAGCGACGACGAGGTCGCAGCAGCTCGCGATGTACGTCCCGCCGCCGATTGCGTCACCTTGGATGCGAGCGATGACGGGCTTGTCGAGCGTTTGGATGGTGTCACGCATTGCACGGTTGGTACGCCGATACTCGTCGTAGAGTTGCGCGTCGGCCTCCATCGTGAACTTGAGGTTCTGGCCTGCGCAGAAGACCGGGCCGTTGGCGGTGAGCACCACGCACAGCACGTCCTTGTCGGCCTCGGCCTGCCGCATCGCAGCGGTGATCTCTCGGCACACCTGGATGTCGAGAGCGTTCCGCCGCTCGGGGCGGTTCAGTGTGATGGTCGCGATGCGATCCTTCGACTCGTAGATGAGTGTCTCGTAGTTCATGGGTTCCTTCCTGTCTTGTGTTGTCAGTCCGGCCATCCGGGATGACCTTTCGTCCTCAGACCTCTTCCTTCCCCCCTTCGGCACCAGCGCCGACGGGAACGGCAGAGGGTGCAGACTTCCTGCTGCGAACGAGGCGGACCACCAGCGGCAGCAAGGCCAGCACGACCGTGGCGAGCAGCAGAGACTTCGCAAGCCCGCTCGCGACGAGAATCGACCAGTCACCGCCGGAGATAACGAGGGCTTGCCGGAACTGCATCTCGATGAGCGGTCCAAGCACGAGGCCGAGGATGATCGGAGCCAGCGGGAAGCTCGAGCGTCGCAAGAGGAAACCGCACACCCCGAAGGCCAGCATGATGAAGACGTTGAAGACGTTGTTGCTGATCGAGTACACGCCGACGACGCTCACCACGACGACCCCCACGAAGAGCAACTCAACCGGAACCGCGCGCAGGAGCCTGACCCAGATTCCGACGAGCGGAAGGTTCAGCACCAGCAGCATGAGGTTGCCCACGTAGAGGCTCGCGATGAGCGTCCAGACCAGCTCGCTGTTCTCCTGGAACAACAACGGGCCCGTCCGGATGCCGTAGCCCTGGAACGCGGCCAGCAGCACAGCAGTGGTGGCAGAGCTGGGGATGCCCAGGATGAGCAACGGCACCATGTGACCGCCCATGGCGCCGTTGTTCGCCGCCTCCGGTCCGGCCACGCCGCGGATGTTGCCCTTTCCGAAGGTCTCCGGCTCCTTGCTCAGCAGCTTCTCTACCCCGTAGGACACGAACGAGGCGATGGTGGCGCCGACGCCGGGCAGCACACCCGCGATGAAGCCGAGGACCGAGCCGCGGACCCACGGCCCGGCGGACGACTTCCAGTCCGCTTTGGACATTCGCAAGCTGCCGATGGGCGCGACGTGGGTGGCTTCCGAGGCCATCATGCGCAGCTGGCCGAAACCGAACAGCACCTCACTTATCGCAAACAAGCCGATAGCGCATGCGACGACCTCGATCCCGTCCATGAGGTGCGGCTCGCCGAATGTGAACCGGGCTTGACCAGTCTGGAAGTCCGCACCGATCGTGCCTAGTGCCAGCCCCAGGGACAACGAGAACAGCGCTTTGAAAGGCTGTCCGCCCAGCGTCACCACGATCGACAGCGACATCAGCATGAGCGCGAAGTACTCGGCGGGACCGAACTTCAAGGCCACGCCGACTAGTGGCTCGGCGAGCATCGTGAGAGCGACGGTGGCAAGGGTCCCCGCAATGAACGAGCCGATGGCCGCGGTGGCCAAGGCGGCGCCGGCCCTGCCTTTCTTCGTCATCTGGTAGCCGTCGAGCGTGGTGATGACCGAGGCAGTCTCGCCGGGCGTGTTGATGAGGATGGACGTGATCGACCCGCCGTACATCGCACCGTAGAACACACCACCGAACATCACGAAGGCGCCGATGGGGTCGCCCGTAGCAAACGTGATCGGCAGCAGCAGCGAGATCGTCGCTGCGGGACCGAGGCCGGGGAGCACACCGATCAAGGTGCCGAGCACCACACCCAGGAGCGAGAGCAGGATGTACGTGGGCGTGAATAGGGTCGCGAACCCGTTGATCAGGTCCTCGGTCACGTCAACCCCCTAGTACGGCAGGATCTCGTGCAGGGGCAGCGGCACGATGCCCTGCGGCAGACGGACGCCCAGGTAGTCGAACAGCGCGTAGGTGCTCAGGGCGAGAACGACGCCGACAACGACGTTGCGTACGACCTTCTTCGGGGCGAAGTAGGTGGCGACGCAGATGACGAACGCCGCCGCGCAGAACACGTATCCCAGACTCGGCATCAGGACGATGAACCCGATCATCCCCGTCCCGCCGACCGCCAGGTCCCGGGGCGAGGTGACCTGGTTCTCGCCCCGGGTCGACTCCGGCGCCTCGCCGCATCGCCACCGGCGCGCCTCGCGAACCAGGACGACGGACGAGGTGACGGCGCCGCCGATCAGGAATCCGGCGACGAGCGTCGGATAGGCGCCGACCGGAACCTGCAATGTCCGCGGCGGTTCTGGCACGGTGAGGACCTGCCAGAGGTAGCCGATGGAGAGCAGGACGACGCCAAGGGCCATGAGCCAGAAAGACACCGGGCCCGCGAGCGACTCGCGACCGTCCGAGGCCGGGAGCGAGTTGGGCTCGGGCTCGACGACTTCGGGCCCATCACCTACGAGCTGGTCGTGCGTCATTTGATGAGACCGAGCCCTTCCAGAGCCTCGCGGTAGCGCTTGGTCTCGCTCTCGATGAAGTCTTCGAGACCGGTATCGAAGAAGTTCGGCTGCCACGAGTACCGCTCGAGGGCGTCTGCCCAGGTGTCGGTCTTCGTCATCTCTTCCAACGTGTTTCGCCAGTACTCGACAGCTTCTTCGGGCATTTCCGGCGGGCCGAAGACCATCCGCCAGTTGTTCACCGTGAGGTCGATGCCCTGCTCCTTGAGCGTCGGAATCTCGGCGAAGTCGCCGCCAAGACGTTCCTCAGCGGTGACCGCGAGAGCCCGCATCTGGCCGCTCTTGATCAGGTCGATGAAGTCCGATCCGCCCAGCGCGACGTCGATGTGACCACCCAGCAGCGCCGCAATAGGGGTCGTGCCCTCGTAGGAGACGAACTTGACCTTCTTCGGGTCGATTCCGATCTTGAGTGCGAGCTGCCCGGTGATCACGCTGTCGAGGCCGGCGGCCGAAGCGCCGCCGATCGTCACGGACGACGGGTCACGCTTGAGCGCGTCGACAAGGTCACCCATGTCTTGGAACGGAGAGTTCGCCGCGACCGCGATGACCGAAGTCTCGTTGTAGACGACCGCGAGCGGCGTCATGTCCTTGTAGGTAACGCCCCCGCCCTGAACCATCGGGGTGAGCACCACGTGGGACGCGATGACCATGAGCTGGTCTCCGTCACCTTTGCTGTTGCTCACCAAATGCTGCATGCCTACCCCGGCACCGCCACCTGGCATGTTGGTGATCTCGAAAGGCCGTTTGACCAATCCTTCCTCGTTGAGTGTCGAGACGATGGTGCGACCGGCAAGGTCCAGTCCGCCCCCAGCTGCGAAGGGGATCAGCATTCGAGGGTTGCGCGGCTCGTACTCCCCCTCCCCTGAGCCGCCGCTTCCGCTTGTCGTTGACCCGCAGGCTGCGAGCAACGCCGCCGCCATCAGAAGACCTGTGGCTTTGAGCAGGCGCGATTTCTTCATGGCCAACTCCTAATGGGGAGCTGCTGTCAATGAATGAGCGAGTATATGGCCGTGATTTAGACTGTTCAATATTGATCAATATATGTTCTGGAGTTGCCCTACGGGAAAGCTCCACTGGCTGACCCGGGGATGACGGGCGGTTGCCTCTCCCACCGACGCGCTGACGAGAGCGCGACGACTGGCTGCCCGGTGATCTGCGCTGCCGGCTACCGTGTGTGACCGATCCGCTCTACACTGAGCCCCTTTCCGCCCGGGGCGACAAAGGAGGTGGTGCCTCGTGCGTGAATCGATGACCGCGGTGCCACCTCGCTCCAGCCTCTGACGCCGTAGTCTTCAGCGCCCGCCCCGTGCGGCGCGGGGTTCACCGCATTCCCCACCGACTTGCGGAGGATCCCTCGTCGTGCGTATCCGGGCCTGCACACTCGTCGCAGAGTCTCGTCACGTCGTCCGCCGCGTGGTCGCGGAGCTTCACCGGTACCGACTGCGTCTTGCCGGCTACGTTCTGCTTCTCGCCGGAGCATCCCCGTCGGAGTCGGCGTTCCACTCGCCACGCGCTATCTCATCGACCATGGATTGGCGACCCAGGACGTCGCTGACGTTGTCGCGTCCGCTGTCCCGATCTTGGTGCTCGACGTTGCCAGCACCGCAGCGACCTCCTCCGGCCAGGCATTCGGCCTCATCGGCGCCGACCTGGTCTTCGGTCTCCGCTGTCGCCTTTACCACCACATACAAGCCTTGTCCCTGGACTTCTTCACTCGGTCGCAGTCCGGCGCGTTGGTGAACCGCATTCACAACGATGTAAGGGAAGCGCAGAGCCTCGTGTGAGCCGCGCTCGGCTCCGTCGCGCTCAACGCGTTGTCCTTCGCGGCCGCGATCGTCACCATGGCCGCGTTGAGCCCGCTTCTCACGTTGCTGGTCTTGGTGACCGCCCCGATTCTGCCGGTGCCGTTCCGACGATTCTCGGGGCGAATCGCTGCGGTAGCACGCGGATTGCGAAACCGGACGCCTCGGTCGACGAGCTCCTCGAGGCGTGTCGTGCCGCCTGTCTGGAGGAGCTCCTGACGAGGATGCCGGACGGGCTGGACACGGTCCTGGGCGATCGAGGGTTCCGGGTCTCCGGCGGCGAACGGCAACGCATCGCACTTGCGAGGATCTTCCTGCAAGATCCGGACGTCGTCGTGCTCGACGAGGCCACCGCACACCTCGACACTCTTACCGAGCAGGCCGTTCGGACCGCTCTCGACGAACGATTGTCCGACCGGATGCTGATCGTGGTGGCGCACCGGCTCACCACGGTCACCGCGGCCGACCAGATCCTCGTGCTGGACGACGGGCGGATCGTCGCGCAGGGCACTCACGTGGAGCTCATGAGTCGCAGCACGCTGTATCGGACGTTTCACACCGTCGGGCTCGACTCCGCCAGCTAGAAGGTGGTTGTCACGCGTACTCGTACACCTCGAGAACGCTGACGCCGATGCGGTTCATGAACCCGGCGACTCCGGTGAGCCGTAGGTAGCGCACGGGCGCTCCGGCAGGTGTGGAGACCGCAATCCACTGCGGGCGCCGGCTGCGTGCGAGCCGACCAGACCCGGCTCGCACGAACTGCAAACCGTCCCGTGACACGCTGACCACATACCGATCGATCCCCGCGACGTGTCCCGGTTCCTCGTACACCCGGCCGACGAACTGGCCGACGTATCGCACGCCGGCAACCAGACGCGGCCTGCCGAGGTCGACGGTGAGCGACTGCGGCGGCGCTCCGGACTCGTCGAACGCCGAATGCCAGAACGTGTGCGGATCGTGGTCGAAGACCTTGGACGCTTCGAAACCCAGCTGCTCGGTGGAAGCGGACACGTGAAGCTCACGGGGATCCACCATGACACCCGTTGGTGGAGCATCCGGCAGCTCCGGCGGGTCGAACTCCCTTGCTGCACGACCGAACGGCGCGCCACCGCCGCCGTCCACCAGCAAGTCGGCAACCAGGGCGCCGTGGTCGGAGTAGAAGGGAAAGTCGTTTGCGATCTCGGATGCGGCGTGCCGGCCGAGGCGTTCGGTATGGATGTGGGCACCGACCGCCCGCACGCCGGGCCCGCGGAACCACACGTAGTCGATGCGCGCGGGCGCATAGCCGAAGCCCCAGTAGGGCGACCAGGTGCGTCCGGGATGTGACGCGGCGTCGGGATAGACGGAGCGGTAGGCGTCGGTGAATCCCGCCTCGGCGAAGGCTTTCGTGACCGGCCAGTCGACGACCAGGCCCGCATGGCCAGGCGCAGCGGCGAATCTCGACGACCAGTCGTACGCGGACAGCGTGTTGAGGTCGCCACCGACGATCACCGGCTCGTTCGGGTCCGGAACGAGGGCTGGAACCACGTCGTCCAGGATGGTGCGCACCCGTGCGTAGCGGCGTACTCGGTCCGAGTCAGCAAGCTGGGCTGGCGTGGAGGAGGCGGGGCGACCAAACGCACGGTCGAGCGCGGTCGCGTCGGTCGGGAACCACGCACGCTCGGCGACGTCGAGCCAGATCGAGAAGAGGTTGACCCCTCGGCCGGACGGGAGCCGGATCCGAGCGCCACCGAAGTGGAACGACGTCACCGTTCCTCGCCGCACCCGCGGGTAGACCTCGGTCACGGGATATCGCGTGAAGAGCCACAGGTTGTCACGATCTGGTTCCTGTCCGGGCTCTCGGGTGACCTGGATACCGCGGTAACGCCTCGGCTCCGCGCGTCCTCTGTTGAGCCCGGCCTCGATCGCGGCACCGGATCCGTACGTCTCCACCATGAAGACGACGTCCGGGTCCTCGACCCGGAGGAAGTCGATGAGCTGGCGGAGGTTCTGCGCTCCTCCGCAATACGTGCCGCCGAGGAAGACGTTGAACGCCATTGCCCGTAACGGTGTCGAGGTCCCGTCGTACGAGACGTCGGCGCCCCGCGACGTAACTGTCATCTGACCACCTATCGGTACGCCCCCGGTGGAGAGCATGGCGACGTCAACACCGTCCGGCGCGACTCGGCCACGAAGGATAGACGACCAGTGCACGCCGCCCGTTGCACGTGCGCAGACCGGGCCCGCCACGCCGAGTTCCCGGTGACCGAAACCGGACATGAGTCGGTGTGTCACAGCAGACACGTTCGGGAGGCCGTCACCTGAACTCCGGTCCTCGGTTCATGCGTACGTCCAGACATAAGAGGTCACCGGCCCGACCGGTTGAATGGTCCCCACGGTCCGGTCGTGGCCGTATGACAAACTCGGGACGTCTCGGGATAGGGGGAGTCAATGGTGGACGTCGGATTCCGAGAGAGCGACAAGCTGGCGGACGAGTCGGGCCGGGAACCGTCCGCAGCTCCCGAGCTGTCTACTTCCACGACTCCACCCCGACCAAGCCCGTCGCGCGCGCTCGCATCCGGATATCTCGGCGCGATCCAGATCGCGGAGGTGGTCGCGCCTACCGGGACGAGCTGGCGAATCCCCGAGTCGCCGAACCGTTCGACACCGCGGGCCTATCTCATTGATGTCATCGCTCGCGGCCAGGTGACCGCGGTTCGGGACAAGCAGGAGGCGCAGCTCACCGCCGGAGATCTGACGTTCATCGATCCGTCGGTCCCGATTCGCTACTCCCACACGGAGGTGCAGCTCGTCTCCTTGCGGATTCCACGCGAGCTCCTCGGCATCGAGGCCGCCGACGCGCGGCGCGTAGCCGGGAAGCGGATCCCCGGGGATCGTGGCGTCGGTGCCGTCGTCTCGTCGTTCGTCCGCACGCTTCCGCGCTACCTCAACGACTACCGGCCGGCGGAAGCGGCTCGTCTGGGCACCACGTTGGTCGACCTGCTCAAGACGCTCGTGGAGCGGTTCGCCGAAGCGGACGTGGCGGAAGAGCCAGCCAACCGGCAGGAGGAACTGCTCGCCAGGATCCATGCCTTCATCGAGCACCGGCTGGCGGATCCCAAGCTCACACCGGGCTTCATCGCAGGCTCGCACTACATCTCGTTGCGGTATCTCCACAAGCTCTTCGAGTCGCAGAACGTCACGGTCGCAGGCTGGATCCGGCAGCGTCGACTCGAGCGCTGCCGTCGCGACCTGCTTGATCCGGCGCTGCAGTCGAAGTCGGTGAGTGCGATCGCGGCGCAGTGGGGTTTTGGGAGCGCCGTGCATTTCAGCCGAGCGTTCCGCGCGGCCTACGGCGTTCCGCCCAGTGAGTACCGGCAGCGGTTCGCTGAGAGCCGCAATGGCGCGGAGAAGACGGAGAGTGCCGAGACCGAGGACGCCCCGGCACACGGTGCCGAGGAAAACGGCGCTGCGCACTGAGGCACCATGGAAAGCATGGCTGTCCAACTCAACCACACGATCGTCCACGCCAAGGACAAGTACGAATCGGCCCGCTTTTTCGCAGAGATCCTCGGTCTCGACCCGCCGACGACGTTTGGTCCATTTGCGGTGGTGCAGACTGCCAACGGCGTCTCGCTGGACTTCGCCGACGACCACGGACCCGTGCGCCCGCAGCACTACGCGTTCCTGGTCAGCGAGTCGGAGTGGGACGAGATCTTCGAGCGAATACGAGAGCGAGGGCTGACCTACTGGGCCGACCCGGGACGGAAACGTCCGGGCGAGTTCAACACCAACGACGGTGGTCGCGGTCTGTATTGGGAGGACCCGAACGGGCACCTTCTCGAGATCATCACGCGTCCGTACGGAAGCGGCGGCTGAGCTCGAACGCACGCCCGTACCGGAGCCCGCTCCGGTGGCGTCACAGGTCTGGCACACCGGCGGGTTCTGACAGGTGTACCGTCGCCGAGACCGTCGTTCCTCGTCCAACCCGGGAACGAACCGTGAGCCGCCCGCCGATCAGCTCCGCGCGCTCGCTCATGCTGCGGAGTCCGTACCCACCATCGCGATCCGTGTCGTTCCGTACGACGTGGTCAGCATCGAAACCGCGGCCGTCGTCGCTGATCTCCAGCAAGATTCGGTCATCGAGGCGTGCCAGCCGGAGCCACACCCGGGTCGCCTGAGCGTGTTTGACGATGTTCTGCAAGGCTTCCTGAGCGACGCGATAGAGCGCGATCTCCACGTGGTCTGGCAGTACGCAGTCTTCCACGTCGATGACGAGGTCGATCCCGTGCAGTGAACGTGCCAGGCTCGCCAGGCTGTCGGCAAGTCCGAGGTCGTCGAGCACCGGTGGACGTAGACCGTTGATCGCCGCGCGTGCCTCGTCGAGCGTGAGGTCGGCAAGCTTGCGCGCCAACACCAGCTGGTCGGCGGCGAACTGCTGTTCCTCGGTGAGCACGTCGGCCGCGGCGTCGAGGTGAAACCGCAAGCTACACAGGCGTTGCATGATGCCGTCATGGATATCAGCGGCGAGCCGCTGACGCTCGGCCTCCTGGGCGACGATAGCCTGCTCGGCGAACCGCTCGTGGGCACGCTCGCGCGCAACGAGCCGGCGGTGGAGCCGTGCCTGGTGAACCGCGCCTGCGATCAGTGAGCCGATCGACGTGAGGAGCCGTACGTCCCGGTCGGAGAACTCACGGCGAGAACGTGTGTGGACGTTGAGCACCCCAACCAGACCGCTGGGGGCACTCGCCATCGGCACCGATGCCATCGACGTGTAATCCTCGCCACGAAGCTCGGGAAAGTAGCGATAACGCGGATCGCTTCGTTTGTCGTCGACGATGACGACCGGCTCCTGGTGGCTCGCCGCCCACCCCGTCACCCCTTCGCCGAGGGCCAGCCGGATGCGTCCGATCTGCTTGTCGAACGGCGGTGTCGCACCAACGAGCGTGAGCGACCGGTCGCTGTCGTCGAGCACGTAGACGAAGCACTCGTCAGTGGTGGTCGCTTCGGCCACGAGTGGCGCGACCAAGGCCCCGAGCACCTCGAGCTCCGGGCCAGCGGAGATGGCGTCGATGATGCCGAGCAGGAGCGCGTTCTCCGACGCCGGGTCGGCCAGTCCTAGGCCGCGGTTTCGCTCCGGCACGCTTCGCCGGTCGTAGGTGCCGGAGACCCGCGTCGGCGTCTGGCGTACGTCGTGGGTCATCGGAATATCCCCTCGCGTAGCGCCACTGCGACCGCACCGACCCGGTCGTTCACGTCGAGCTTGCGGAATATGGACCGCACATGGGACTTCACGGTCTCTTCGCCGATCACGAGCTTGCTGGCGATGGCGCGGTTGGAGAGCCCTGCCACGAGGTAGCCCAGGACCTCGCTCTCGCGTTGCGTGAGGCTGAGATGCGCGCCGGGCCAGAACTCGCCGGCGGACAACCGCGCGGCCGCGGCGACCGCACGTCCTGCCATGCTCGGGTCGACGACGGTCTCGCCGGCAGCGGCACGCTCGATCTGGCGCACCAACTCCTCACGGTCGATCGACTTGAGCAGGTAGCCGGCTGCACCGGCACGCAACGCCTGGAAGAGGTACTGCTCGTCGTCGTACGCGCTCAACAACACGACCCGTCGCGCCGGGTCAGCTTCCACCAACCGCCGGCAGAGATCGAGGCCGCTGGTGGCTCCACGAAGCCGCACATCCGACACCACGACGTCCGGATCGAGGGAGGCCACCAGTTTCTCGGCATCTTCGGCGCACACAGCCTGGGCGACAATGCGGACCCGGCCGCGGAATCGGGCAAGGAGGGCTTTGAGCCCTTCGAGCACCATTTCGTGGTCGTCTACCAAGATGATGCGCAACGGCGGATCGGCAGCCGACCGAGCCGGGGACGTCCCCATGAAACCCGAGCCTAGGTGGGGCGTGGCCTCTCTCGCCGCGCAACGCACAGGGTCGTCTCGCCCGGAAGGCCCGGTGCGAACCCCCACACCCACCCCCGCGCGGGGGATGGCTGTCGCGGTTCGACGGCTTAGTGTCGACCCCAAGCTGTGACACAGCCGGCCGGACATTGTGCTTTCGGATTCGTCCTGAAAGCGGCCAAGCCGGCACAAGCGCCGTTCGGGGGTGAGGGCGACATGCCGCACAAGCTGATTCGGATGCAGCGTGACGGTCATCAGACACGACCGTCGAAGCGACCGGTCATGATTGCGATTGCCGGCGACAGCGCGGCCGGCAAGACCACCCTCAGCAAAGGCCTCGCCAGTCCGTTGGGTCCGGAACGGGTCAGCAGGATCTGCGTCGACGACTACCACAAGTACGACCGGGAAGAGCGCAAGCACCTTCCGTTCACAGCCCTCCATCCGGACTGCAACTACATCGAGATCATGGAGCAGCACCTGCAACTGCTTGCCACCGGACAGCCGATCCTCAAGCCCGTCTACGACCACGACACCGGCCGGCTGGTCCGGCCCGAGCTGGTCGAACCGCGAGAGTTCGTCATCGTCGAGGGTCTGCTGCCCTTGCACTCGCGGCTCACCCGGGCCTGCTTCGACATCACGGTCTACCTCGATCCCCCGGAGGAGATCCGACGGGCATGGAAGATCCAGCGGGATACGCAGAGGCGTGGTTACAGCGTCGAGCAGGTACTCGCCGAGCTCGAACGTCGCGAGCCCGAGTCGGCGGCGTTCATCAGACCCCAGCGGTCGTTTGCCGATCTGGTCGTCCGCTTCGCTCCGGTCGAGGGGCGAGACGATCCTCCCGGCACGCCGCTTTCGGCCGAAGTCACGCTCCGGCCGACGATCCGCCATCCCGACCTGCGGCGGATCCTCTCCGAGAACGGCCAACGGGCGATCCACCTGAGACTGGCAAGAGACGAGGACGGGCTGCCCGTGGACGTCCTGCACGTCCACGGGTACGTGCCGCCAGAAGAGAGTCGCGTGGTGCAGAAGAAGCTCTGGTCGAGGCTCGGCCTGAACGGCGGCGCTGATCCGGTGAAGTCCCTGGGAGACATGGGCAACGGCGAGCGCAGCGAGGCGCTTGCCATCACCCAGCTCATACTCCTCCACCACATGGTGACCGCTCTCGACTGATGCGAGCGTCGCGGATGGGAGTGGCACGTCATGACCGACAACGCGTCCGACGTCCTGGTCACGGGAGCGACCGGCTACGTGGGCGGTCGGCTGGTGCCTGAGCTGCTCAACCGCGGAGTTCCCGTGCGGGTTCTCACAAGATCGATCGACCGGATCCGCGACCGCCCATGGTTCGGCGCGGTGGACGTGGTGGAAGGTGACGCGAACGACGCCGACACGCTCGCCAAAGCCCTCACCGGAACCCACACCGCCTACTACCTGATCCATGCCTTGGGAGGAGGCGGTGGGTTCGAAACCCGTGACCGGGACACAGCCGCCCGGTTCTCTCACGCCGCCGAACAGGCCGGACTCCGACGAATCGTCTATCTCGGCGGGATCATTCCCCAGCACGCGGGAAGGCTCTCGCCACATCTGCGCTCGCGTATGGAAGTTGGCCACATCTTCCTCACCTCGGCGACACCGACGATCGCCTTGCGTGCGGCGGTGATCCTGGGGTCGGGCTCAGTGTCGTTCGAGATGATGCGGTACCTCACCGAGCGCTTGCCGGTGATGACCACACCGGCCTGGGTTCGCACCAGAATTCAACCGATCGCGATCCGCGACGTGTTGTGGTATCTCGCCGAGTGTTTGAGGCTGCCACCCGAGACCAACCGCACATTCGAGATCTGCGGACCCCAGATCCTCACGTACGAAGAGATGATGCGCCGGTTCGCCGCAATCGAGGATCTGCCGAAACGGGTCATCCTGCCCGTGCCGGTGTTGTCGCCGAGGCTTTCCAGCTACTGGGTTGGTTTGGTCAGTCCGGTGCCGAGCAGCATCGCCAAGCCGCTGGTCGAGTCGTTGCGACACGAGGTGGTCTGTCACGAGGACGATCTCGCCGACATGATCGGAGAGCCACCAGGGGGTCGCCTGGACTTCGATATGGCCGTTCGGCTCGCCACCCGTCGCGTGAGAGAGGCGGAGATCGCGGGCCCGTGGTCGTCGGTCGATCCGCAACCGACGCTCACCACCGCACCGAGCGAGCCGCAACCATCCGATCCTCGCTGGGCCGGTGGAAGCCTCTACGTCGACCGGCACAGCCGGCCAGTCCTGGCGTCTCGGGAACGCCTGTGGTGGGCCATCGAGTCCCTCGTCGACCGTCTGGATCGGTGGCGGGTCGAAGCGCGGATCCCCGGTCGGCTGCTGAGGCTTCGAGCCGAGATGCGCCTGCCGGGCCGTGCCTGGCTCGAGCTACGCATCGACGACGCTGGTCCCTGTCCCCGGCTGGTGGAGCGTCTCGTGTTCTGGCCACGTGGACTGTCCGGCCACATCTGGTGGTACCTCAGCCGTCCCATACGCGCCGCTGTGTCTGAATGGAAGCTCCGTCAGCTCGTACGAGCTGGTGAGGGCGCTCGAGCCCGATGAGTGACCGACCCACCATCGTGTTGTTCACCCACGACCTACGGGTCCACGACCACCCTGCGCTGGCGGAGGCCTGCCGCGCGTCGCCGGAGGTCGTCCCTCTGTTCGTCGTGGACGACGTGATCATTCACTCGCGCTTCGCTCGGCCACCGGACAACCTTCCTACTGGACGCGCTGGCCGACCTCGGGCAGAGCCTGCGCCGGCTCGGTGGGCGCTCGTCGTGCGACGTGGCGATCCCGTGGAGCAGGTTCGGCAGGCAGCCACGGCCACGGGCGCCGGACGGGTGGTGACCAGCGCCGACGTGTCGTCGTATGCACGCCGACGAGAACGCCGGCTGGCCGCTGCATGCGCCAACGCCGGGCTGGATTTCGCAACCTTCCCTGGGATCACGGTCGTCCCTCCGGGCGCCCTGCGACCGGCGGCAGGCGACCACTATCGCGTCTTCACGCCCTACCTCCGAGCCCGGCTGGACGCTGCCTGGCGACCGATCGAGCCGGTCTCTCGGCGGGTGCGGTTGCCATCCGGCCTTGCGCCGGGGCGACTCCCCGTCGCTCGGATCTTGTCCATGGATTCACGTCACCGGTGTTGCCACGGGGCGGCGAGAGCGCAGGCCTCGCCCGGCTCGACGTGCACCGGCCTCGAGACGGTGCTGTAGTGGACCGGAACCGCCCCGACGTCGACGGCACCACCAGGTTGAGTCCGTACCTGCACTTCGGCTGGGTGTCACCGCTCACCGTCGTGCAGCGGTTGCGGGGAACAGACGACGAGGTCGTACGCCAGCTGGCCTGGCGCGACTTCCATCATCAGGTCGCGGCGGCCTTTCCCAAGCTCGTCAAGGCACACCTGCGACGCGGTCAGCGTTGACGCCGCTCAGCCAGCGACTCAACCATGCTTGTCCCTCGCCAAGTACGCTTATGCCAACGCGTGCATTCCCACGTCCACCCGGCTAAGTAGTCGCACGTCGAGCGATGCATACCGACGCCAGCGCCGGAGTTTGTCCAGCCGGGCAGCCGCTACACGCGACAACCCGCGCAAAGCTCTTGCCTCATTGTCGGTTACTTTGATGCGAATCTGGATGCGCGGATCCGCCGAGTAGAAGTAGCCGTTCCTTATCTCCCCTGGAAGAGCCGTGAATACAGCCGCAACGTAGCTGTCCAGAATCGGACTGTGTCGAGATTCGATCTCGCGGCTCAACCAGTACGTAGTCTGGCTCGCTGGCAAGGGCGCCCCACGTGCCCACGATCGCCAGACTATTACTGTCAGTATTTAGGCTTGTAGATTGCTTGAGAGAAACTCCGTGCGAGACGGTTTACCAGAGCGGAAGGTCTTACCCTGGACCATCGTCGGAACGGACTGATAGCTCAAGCTGGGCGGCTACTGTCAGCGACACGTTTTCGTTGCTCAGTCGTCCCAACTTGCCTGGCAGTCTGCCTGGGCGATGTGGCCCTTTCCCTTGGGCGCTGGTGTTCGGTCAGGCCTGCGAGGTTGTGGCCTCGCTGTTGACATAGCTGGCTAAGACTGCGAACCTGGCTCCAAGGGCTGCCACAGGAGGGCTCATGAGGTTCCGTTGGCAACTTCCGGACTTCGCTATGATCCACCGGCCGGACTTCCGACGGCTATTCTTTGCAGATGCACTAGTATCCGTCGGCAGTGGTGCCACGACAATAGCGTTAATGGTCTTGATATCGAAGTGGAAAGGCCCGCAGGTGTTTCAATCTTCCTCCTGTGTCAAGCCCTTCCAGGGTTAATAGTAGGAACTCTAGCTGGAGCTGCCGCCGACAGAGGTAGTCGAAAGAGGATCGTTGTACTAGCGGATACGGTCCGCGCCATCTTAGCATTATGCCTTCTGCCACTCGGCCCCAATTCACTGTGGCTCATCTATATATTGGTTGCCTCGCGATCATCTGCTGGCACCTTCGCCATCACCGCTAATCAGGCATTGGTGCCTAGAGTCGTAGGACGAGATCTACTTGGTGCGGCATATGCGTGGCTGTCAGGCGCGCGTAACATTGGGCGCGTTATCGGCATGGCGTTCGGCGGAATCGTGGTCGCTGATCGAGCGTGGACCGCCTTCGCGCTCGACGCCTTGTGTTTCGCGAGTGCTGCACTGCTCCGTTGGCGTATATCTGCTGTTGATGGCGCCGAGATAGCTGGGAAGTTGAAAAGGCCAGCTGGTGGGTGGACCTTGTATCTGGAATTCGGTTCGAAATGTACTTTTTGTGGTTTCGGCTACCACTGTCGTTGGTACCACCGTGAGCGTCTTGAGTACACCCTTCATAGTCGAGACACTTGGCTCACCGGCCTGGTGGATCGCAGTAATAGAAGTGCTCGGCGTCGTCGTTCTTGTGTCGGGTGCAATACTTGGCGGCCCTACAATACGTCAATTCGGTCCGGCTCGGGCGCTTCTGCTCGCGGTACTCGGAGCGTCCGTTGGCACCGCACTCATGGGTTCGGTACCTAGAGTGGAGTGGCTGCTACCTCTGGAATTGGTCACTGGAGTTTCGGCTGCAATCTTTCAGGCAGTCCTGCCTACTATATCACCCTGTCGACCCCTGATCACCTACTCGGCCGCGCCCAGGCGGCACTTGGCACTATCAGTCAGGCTGCGTATTTGCTTGCGTTGCCGGCAGTTGGATTTGTTACGCAGAGGTTCGGCACGCGAGCTACATTCGCGCTAGTTGGGATTCCTGCGGTGATCGTCGTGCTATTGCTGTTTGGTCGTGCAGCGTTGCGGGGCACCGATTCGACCACCCAGAATTCCCCACGACGGATGAGCGGCGCAGCGCTAGCTCACCTCAGGTGACGAGCGGCCGTGGTCGTCATTGAATAGGCCGATATTGGATGCCGGTTTCATCAGCTTCGGGGTCTGTGGCTTGGCCGTAGTTCACGGCGCTCGCAGCTGGTGGGTCACGCTAACACCCACCACGGCAACGCGCCGCGGGTCTCAGACTTGATCGGAACCACGCAGCATTGGTCGTCCCAGCTCGGAGTCGAACCTCCAGGCCTTCTCGAAGTCCCACCCCATGCCTTCGTACGTCGCCTGGCTCGCCGCCTCGGCAGCGGTCACGGTCCGTCCGTTGAGCGTGTCCGGACCGGTCTCCGGAACGGACTGGTGGTCTGCGACCACAGTCTCGGAGGCTGCGTTGTCCACCAGGGTCGCCGTATCACCTGCGAGCACACGAGCAACGACCCGATGGGCGTAGCCGGTCCCAATGACACGGGAGTTCAGAGCCATGTTGTGACGCACGGTCGTGCCCGTGTAGGCGTAGCCGCTAATGCCGCCCGCGTTCGCGTCGTCGATCACCTCGACATGTCCCGTGGCGTACGTGAACTCGGTGAGGCTTCCGACGCCTGTGATTCCCGCGACGCCACCTGCCTGACGACCAGTGAAGGCGTACACGTCGGCCGTCGAGAAGCTGTCGCGCAGTACGCCGTACGAGTAGCCGACCACGCCGCCCACTGTGCTGCCGCCGTAGATCGTCCCAGAGGTGAAGACTCGCTCGACGGTTCCGTGACTGGTGTTCACGAGGATCCCGACGTTCGACGCGGAAGTCTCGATCTCGGCATCCTCGACGGCCACGTCGTGGATGTCGCCGTCCACGGTGACGAGCGGGAAGAGACCTCCGGTGGCGGAAGTGAGCCCGATGATCCGATGACCCGCACCGTCGAACTCGCCGGAAAAACCCATCCGAGCGACGGTGAGTCCAGGGTGCTCGCTCAGGTCGAGATCGGCCGCGAGTCGGTAATGGCGGTCGGGGAACTCGGTCACTTGGATCAGATCGGCGGGCTCGTCCACGAGGAACGCGCCATCCTCGTCCTTCGGCAGGTCCGGCTCACGTGGCTCGTTCGACGGTGGCTCGGCGTCCTCGGTGACCGAGCGGAGCACCGGGCGGAGACCGTCCTCGTCCCAGGCCCAGACCGACTCGAGATCCCAGCCCAGCGTGTCACGGAAGAAGGCACGGTCTTGGGTCTGGTCCACCGTGGCGGTCGCTCCCATGACGTTGTCGGCTGCCGGCGGATTCGGCACGCTCTGCACCTCGGCAACGACGTCCTCGCGTGCCCAGTTGTTGCGCAACGTCGCCGTGTCGCCAGCCAGTACGCGGCCGAGGACCCGGTGGGCATAACTCGGGGCGTCGATGCGTGGATTCAATGCGATGGAGTCCCGCAGCACCGTGCCGGTGTAGCCGTATCCCGCGACGCCGCCGGCGTTCCGTGTCGCTGCACTGACCGACCCGGTCGCATAGACCCGCTCGGTGGTTGATCCCGCGAGCGCGACCCCGACCGTCCCACCCGCCTCGGTGGAGGCGCTGTGGACTCGGGCGGTGGAGTACGCGTCGCGCAGAATGCCTGCCTGGTCACCGACGATGCCGCCTGCCCGCGCCTGTGCCGTGATCAGGCCCGTGGTGTAAACCCGCTCGATCGTGCCCTTGTTGGTGTCAGCGAGGATGCCGCCGACCCGCTCTGTCGTATCGATGTCCGCGTCGACGATCGCCAAGTCGTGGACCGTGCCCTCGTTGACGCCGAGCAACCCGCCGTGGGTCGTCGCGAGACCGCTGATCGTGTGACCGGCACCGTCGAGCTCACCGCTGAAAGGCTCGTTTCGCCCGATCGGGGCCACCTGCCGTCCGGTGAGGTCGAGGTCGCGCACGAGACGGAAGTGTGCTGCGGGCGCATGGTCGATCATGTCCAGGTCGTCGCCCGAGTCGATGAGGTAGGGATCGGCCTCGGTTCCCTTACCGGCAAGGCCTTCCTGGAGGACGAGCGGCGGGCGCAGCTGCTTGCCGCGGTTCGGACCGTCCCAGAAGAACACCGTTGCCGTCTGCTCGACACCGACGGGCAACGGGCTGTCGAACCGGATCCACTGCTCGGCGCCGCGATGGTCGAGGGAGACGTCCACCATGCGTCGGTCGACCACTTCGTCGGTTGCTGGATCGGTCGTCACCGCCTCCAGGGTCAGCCTCTTCGGGCTTCCGGGGTGGCTGATCAGCCCGACACCGGGTAACACGCCGTCGGTGACCTCGGCGGTGCTGACCCGCCACTCACCGCGACGCTGCTTGATGGTCGTCCGATCGACCAGTCGCCCGTCGATCGTGTACGTCTCGACGGAGAGCCTCGTGCCTGTGGCCCGGAGGACGGTACCCATCTGGATGTCGGTGTCGTCGACGACGTCGTCCCAGGGCTTCGGCTGGTTCTCGCCGAACTCCGGTCCGCCCGGCCCGAGCGTGATGAACGTGGTCCCGGCGGCGATTTCCTCCGGCGTACGAGCGCGCTGACCGTCGTGGATGACCGTACGTCTGTAGACGTCGTCGTGGCTGCCGACGTAGAGGTCGACGCCAAGCTGGCTAAAGACCTTCGAGACCTTCGCACGCTTCTCGGCCATACCAGGACCTTCAGAACCCTTGCCACCGAAGAACGGTGTGTGTCCCACCACGACGACCCACCGCTTGTCGCTCGCACGGACGTCCTCGACCAGCCAGTCGAGCTGCTCGTCGAGGTCGTAGACCGTGTTCAGCACTGCAATGTGGACGTCACCACGGTCGAAGGAGTAGTTGCTCTCCCCGATGACACCGTTGCGTGGCAGCGCGTAGATGCCGGAGAAGATCGCGTTGCGATCGGTGGTCTGGGTGTTGTACTCGAGGTCGCCATCGCTCTCCGTGTCGCCCACGACGGGTGCCACCTGCAGCCCCAGGCCGTCGTAGACGTGGTCGAACACGTCCTCCCACAACTCGCGATGCGATCCCACCGCCACCAGATCGCCTGTCTGCACGAGGGTTCCGCCACCCGGCGCCTTGGCGCGAAGCCGATCGAGCATGTCGCGAGCAAGTCCGAGCTCGTCCGGCTCCCGAGAGGACACCGCGAGGTCGCCCAGCAGATAGATCGGCTCGTTCCCGGCACCTGCTGCCCGGAAAGTGCCTCGTATCGTCGTCCACGCCTTCTCATCTGACGGGTCGGGCACGTCACCGGAGACAGGCACGCCGAAGCGGTACTCGTACTCCTTGCCGTCCTTCAGCCCGGTCAGCGCGAAGTCGTGGCTGCGCAGCGGCTGCCCGAGGATCGTGTCCTGGTAGACATCACCCGGCTTGCCGATTGTGTTGATCTCGAACGTCGTGTCGCCGGTGGAAGTCAGGACCGGAACGTTCTTCCAGGTGCGGTGGCCGACCGGTCGAACCTGCGCGTAAACGCGGTCGATGGTGCTGTCCGTCAGAACGCTGAGACCGGCGGTCCCAGGCTTCTCGCCGACCGTCGCCGTGGTGCCGATGTACTGGAACACTCCTTCCGGGTCGGCCGTCTTTCGGTCCACCTCGAAGCGCAACAGCTCGGCTCCGATGTTCCCGGCAGCATCCTCGGCCTTCACCACGACCACGTGGTCGGAGTAGCTGCGCACCGTGAAACCGCCGTCATCGACCGGGACCTGACCGTTGTCGTCCCATACCTCGTACGTCACCTCAGGCTCGCTGCCGCTGTCGTCCTGAGCAGTGACCCGCGGCAGCCGAACACGCTCGCCGTACTCGACCGTCCTCGGTGGATCGGAGACGGTGATCGTAGGGGCGTAATCAGCGCCGCGCGTGATCTCACCGATCCAGACCGGAGCGGAGACGATCATCTGGCCGTCGGCCTGCTTCGCGACCACGTAGAAGTAGTCCCCGTCCTGCGCAGGCAGCTCATGGGTGACCTGGACCTCGCGACCAGAGACGTCCGGGACGTCGTACGCCACCGCGCCACCGTTGGTGAGCACCTGGACGGAGGTGAAGGAGTCGCTGCTGTCGGGATCGGTGAGGCCGATGTCGAGCAAGACCCGATCGGTGTCTGCCGGCAGGATCGAGCCCATCAGCTCACCATTGGCGCCGAACCTCAGCACGGTGTTGACGTCCTGCGTGGAGTACATGCTGCGGTCTCGCATCGCCTGGTAGACCGCGTCCTGGCTCTTGCCGGTCGCCCAGACCCCGGTGATCGCCTCGTCGCCCGTGACCCACTGCGCGTTGTGCTCGTCACCGTTCCACACCGGTGCAACGTGCCAGCCGGCGTCCAGCGCACGCTGGAATCCTGCGAACTGCTTGTCGTTCTTCACCTCGATGAGCTCGATGCGCTCGTCCACGACGGGATCGAGGTGTCGGAACTCGGCGAACCACCCCTTGCCGTCGGGGTCTGGATGGTTGAACTGGGCGATCGCGTCGGGGTCCTGCTTCAGCCGGGCGTAGAACGTCGGGAGGTCGTACTTCAGGTCCCCGGTCGCGGCACCGAAGGAGAGCGAATCGCCTTCACTGCGAGCAGTCGCGAACCAGTCCGTGTTGAAGAGATTCATGTGACCGGAGGTGTCATACCAGGTCATCTCCACGGCCGGGATCGTCACGAGTTCGTCCTGGCTCGCGTTGTACTCCGCCGACACTTCGTGGACGTAACGCCACTCGTCCGACACCGCCTGCCGCCAGTCGGTGGTGAAATCATCGGTGTTGCGCCTGTCGTAGAGCACGTCGTGCTCGGAGACCGTGAAGAAGTCGGCGTCACTGTTTGCTGCCACGTGAGCGAAGGCGTCGAGCGGCATCTGCACGCCGTCACTGACCGAGGTATGCGAGTGGAACTCACCGGTGAAAAGCGTCTTGCCGAGGTACGTCGGACGCTCGGGCTCTGCCGCTGTGGCCGGAATTGCCGACACAGCCTGCAACGCAGCTGTGATGAGAGACAGCGCAAGGACCGGGATGAGCCGAGCAGGTGTGAAGACGGATCGTGGTGTCATGAGCGAGGCAACTCCTTTGTGTGAGCCCCACAGCTCGAAAGGCGTAGCGCGTCGACACCATCCGACAGCGCAGCGAGCAGTCGTGATCCGTTTCGGGTGTAATGCTGCGAGTAAGGCGTGTCAACCGGCGAGACCGCCCACGGACAGCTTCGTGAGCGCGACGTGACGAGAACGCGTTGAAGACCAGCAAAAAGAACTGGAGGTCTTTCAGAGAAGGCCGCGCGTACGACGAGTTCGGAAACGTCCACGCGAAAACAGCCTCGGCTTCACCAAGCCTCACAACGCCTGGCGCGTCCGCGCTTCCGGTTTCCTGGATTTCTGTGTTCTCGAGCTTGTCGGTGAAGTAGCGGTAGTGCCGTGCGTCTTTCTCTCGAACCGAAGCCGCGGCCTCTCCACGATTCGGAGGCTCGTCGATTCCCGACGCAATGGGGACGCTTTACCAGCACGCCCCGAGATGTCCCCAGGAACCCGGTAGCGCAGGTGGACGAGCCGGTGCCGTGCCTCAACCTCATCCCTGAGTCGACGCGGTTCGAAGTGCGCCAGGTAGTCGCGGTCGATGCCGTGTTCTTGTGCGTGGGCGGACTCGTCTGTCTTCGGCGTTGCGGGCGGCTGGGAACTCGGCCAGGTCCATGAGGGGCCCGGCGGCGTTTGGGTTGCGTTTTGCCTGGTCAGAGGGGTGGGCCGCCTGGGACTCGAACCCAGAACCAACGGATTAAAAGTCCGCTGCTCTGCCAATTGAGCTAGCGGCCCCTGGGCGCAGGAAGCCTATCGAAGTATCCGGCAAGCGACCGGTCGGGACGTCCCCTGGAGCCCTGTGACACCATGTACGTGACGCAGAAGATCTTCTCGACGCCACCGCAGGAGGAGGAAGCTCCCCTCGACGCCCCGCCGGACCACACCAGACCCTCCCACCATTAGTACCAGCCCGACTAGTACCAGCACCCGACGGCTCCCGGGCGCCAGCCTCGGCTCGCCGCGTCCACCCCGCATCGCAGTCGACCTCCGGCAAGGTTTTGATCCCCCACAACCGGTTACCAACCCCTTGGGGGTCTCACGCGGAAACCCGCATGTCAGCTCCGCGTTCGGCCACCGGTGGTTCCCGGGAGCCGGCCAGGCCCCGCCATCAGTCCGCCACCGACAACACCGGCCGCAACGGCCCAAACTGACAAGCTCTCACCATGACCGAATCCCCCGGAGCGCAACCAGCGGGCGAGCAGGATCAGTACGACGTCATCGTGATCGGCGGTGGCGCCGTCGGCGAGGTGCTGGCCCAGCGAGTCGTCCAGCGCGGGCTCAGCGCGATCTTGGTAGAGGCCGAGCTGCTCGGCGGCGAGTGTTCGTACTGGGCCTGCATGCCCAGCAAGGCCCTCCTGCGCAGCGGTGAAGCCCTGCGCGCCGCCCAGGCGGTGCCGGGCGCCGCGGAGGCGGTCACCGGGCAGCTCGATCCCGCCGCGGTGCTCTCCCGCCGTGACGCGTTTGCGTCCAATTGGGACGATTCGAGCCAGATGGAGTGGGCCGAGGGCGCTGGGATCACGGTGCTGCGCGGCCGGGCCCGGTTGGCTGGCCCGAAGCGAGTCGTCGTGGAGCCGGCGGACCAGTCGCCGGCACGTACGCTCGAGGCACGACACGCGGTCGGCCTCTGCGTCGGGTCGAAGCCCACGATCCCTCCGATCCAGGGGCTGCGCGAGATCCGGCCGTGGACCAGCCGCGACGCAACGAGTGCCAAGCAGCCGCCCAAGCGTCTCGCGATCATCGGCGGCGGTGTGGTGGGCTGCGAGCTCGCCCAGGCATGGTCCGAGCTCGGCTCCCACGTCACGTTGCTCGAGATGGTTGACCGGCTGCTCCCCGCCATGGAGCCGTTCGCCGGGGACTACGTCGGACGTGCGTTGCGGGATCGGGGTGTCGAGGTCCGGACGAGCACGACGGTACGCATGGCCGCCCGCGAGGACGGTGAACCGATCACACTCACCACCGACCGAGGTGACATCACGGCAGACGAGGTGCTGGTCGCCACCGGACGCGAACCCAACACCGGCGACGTGGGCCTCGAGACGGTCGGTCTGGAGCCGGGCGCCCGACTCCAG